>Ga0247739_10000768_pt1 | contig 11527 bp, 10 predicted proteins | sample UWRJL058202B2_FD_180943 | JGI IMG/M metagenome (GOLD analysis project Ga0247739, IMG submission 180943) | Plant litter microbial communities from Arlington Agricultural Research Station in Wisconsin, United States - UWRJ-L058-202B-2 | ecosystem: Environmental > Terrestrial > Plant litter >... | reverse complement strand
GTCTGGGGCACTGAAAATCAAGCAGTTATAAAGTAAAATTTATAGCTGCTTTTTTGTTGGTACAACAAATCGACAACACTCTTGACTTAACAAATTGCTTTTAGGCAAAAGATTTCTTAGAGATTGTTTTCATAAATTTTATATTTCAGCTTTTGACGTTCTTGCCGGTGCTTATCCTGCGTGTTAGTCAAGTAGAGCCTCTGTCAGTTCCTATACTGCAAAGGAAACTGGCACACAACACATAATTGTGCGGCATATGGCGCCCCAAATTCAGTCTTTCGATTTTATCTTGGCACAAGGATGAGCTGCTGTGGTTTTATTGGCCCTATTTCAAAAGGCAAGCCATCGGAAATAATCGTCTTTCATATTAAACTATAATCTGATAAGCGCTTTTTGAGAGTTTTTATTGACGACGTTAGACGTTAAAAGAATTGATGTAAAATGGTCAAATCATTTTTAAAATGATACTAACTTGTTTCGTGACTTCGCAATTGACGGACGATGAGCCACTCACAAATCACCTATTAGCCCCTTTTTCCATTGCCATTTGTGTTGCTTTAACAGCTGAGTTTTTATTGGAAGCTTACGTGTTTAAAACCAAACTTCCCTACGCTAAGGGGAAATTCGAGATTTGATATTAAAGATGCAAGAAGTCGGAGCAAAGTAAATCGTTTCAAAATCTATGGTTGAATTATTAGATTTTGCTATCACTATAATTCGAAATGAAGGCTGCTTGGAAGTAGAAGCTCATTGATAGTAGTAAAATATCATTTAAAAAAATGAGTGCATGCCTCTGTAGGACTTTAAAATGTAGATAGGTCTTCGGAAGCGATGCAGCCCGCAATTAAATGATTTAACTTGTTGAAACAAACAAAAAAACGCTGCAACTCTCAGTTACAGCGTTTTAAAATTAGACTTTCGTCTTAGTAGAGCGTACGGGAATCGAACCCGTGATTCCTCCGTGAAAGGGAGGTGTCTTAACCCCTTGACCAACGCTCCGTTTTGTGCTCCATTTGTTTTAACGGGTGGCAAAAATAAGGGGTCAATCTTATTGAGCAAATTTATTTTCTTTTTTCTTTGATTTATTTTCTCGTTTGGTTCGCCTTTTTGTGGATAACCTACTGTAAATACGCCTTTTTACTTCGATTCAATGTGGATAAACCGCTGTTAATTAGCTAATCGTTCCATGAAATCTTGTGCAAACCCTGTAAATTCGCCGGACAATAGTAAAAACACAATTTTCAATTTCAAATTTTCTCTATGAGCGTTAAAGTTGCAATCAATGGATTTGGCCGCATTGGCCGTTTGGTATATCGCCAAATCTTCAATATGGAAGGTATCGATGTAGTGGCTATCAATGACCTCACATCTCCGAAGGTGTTAGCTCACTTGCTCAAATATGATAGTGCACAAGGTCGTTTCGATAAAAATGTAACCGCAGGTGAAGCCAGCATTACCGTAGAAGGCCACGAAGTAAAAATATATGCACAAAAAGACCCAGCGCAAATTCCTTGGGGTGAGCACGATGTAGATGTCGTATTGGAGTGTACTGGTTTCTTTACAGACAAGGCCAAGGCTGAGTCGCACATTGCTGCCGGTGCAAAAAGGGTTGTAATTTCTGCCCCTGCTACTGGTGATCTTAAAACCATTGTTTTCAATGTGAACCACGATATACTGGATGGCAGCGAAACCGTTATCAGTTGTGCAAGCTGTACTACCAATTGCTTGGCGCCAATGGCAAAAGTGTTGGAAGATACTTACGGCATCGTAAATGGTTTGATGACTACTATCCACGCCTTTACCAACGACCAAAATACGCAGGATGCACCACATCCAAAAGGTGATTTGCGTAGGGCAAGGGCCGCTTCTCAAAATATTGTTCCCAACAGTACGGGTGCTGCAAAGGCCATTGGGTTGGTGTTGCCGGCTTTGAAAGGTAAATTGGATGGTAGCGCACAACGTGTTCCAACCATCACTGGATCATTAACCGAATTGACCGTGGTTTTGGGCAAGAAAACAACTGTTGAAGAAATCAACGCAGCTATGAAAGCAGCTTCCAATGAAAGCTATGGCTATACAGAAGACGAAATCGTGAGCACAGATGTAATCGGTATCAGCTACGGCTCTTTGTTTGATGCTACGCAAACCCGTGTACAAACAGTAGGAGATGTACAGCTGGTACGCACCGTAAGTTGGTACGATAACGAAATGAGCTATGTTAGCCAATTGGTTCGTACCGTAAATTATTTTGCAGGATTGATCAGCTAAATAATTATTTTGCCAACGGCAAAAATTGAATAATCTATTTTGGAACCGCAGAAACATAAGGTTATCATCGAATATTAATGTTGTTCGAAGTGATTGCCGTGTTGATTCTGCGGTTCCTGTTTAAAAAATATTTATATGATTGAATTTTCTTCTTTTAGTTTTGCTGGCCAAAAAGCATTGGTTCGTGTAGATTTCAACGTTCCCCTAAATGACAAGTTTGAAATTACGGACGATACCCGCATGACGGCTACCATCCCAACTATTAAAAAGATTTTGGCAGACGGTGGCAGCGTGATTTTGATGAGTCACCTCGGCCGCCCAAAAGATGGCCCTACCGATAAATATTCCTTGAAACATCTGGTAAATCACCTGCATGAATTATTAGGCGGTTCCACCAAAGTGTTTTTTGCGAACGATTGCATTGGAGAACAAGCCATGCTTACTAGTCATATGTTGGGAAAAGGCGAAGTGTTGTTATTGGAAAACCTTCGTTTTTATAAAGAAGAAGAAAAAGGGGATGAGGCCTTTGCAAAAAAACTCAGTAACCTCGGTACCGTATATGTAAATGATGCATTCGGAACTGCCCATCGTGCACACGCAAGCACGGCTGTCATTGCCAAATATTTTGATAGCGACAAAAAGATGTTTGGCCTGCTGATGGAAAGCGAGGTGAAAAGTGCAGAAAAAGTAATGAACGAAGCACAAAAACCGTTTACTGCTATTATTGGTGGAGCCAAAGTGAGCGATAAAATATTGATTATTGAAACTTTGCTGGATAAGGCGACCGATATTATTATTGGCGGTGGTATGGCTTATACATTTATGAAGGCAAGGGGTGGTAAAATCGGTAGTTCGCTTTGCGAAGATGACCGATTGACCAATGCGAAGGATTTGTTGGCAAAAGCTACGGAAAAAGGAGTAAGCATCCACCTACCAGAAGATAGCGTGATTGCTGATAAATTTGCTGCTGATGCGAACATCGAAGTACGACCTAGCGACGCTATCGAAGATGGCTGGATGGGACTTGATATTGGCCCTAAAGCACGTGGGATTTTCGCGGAGGTAATCCGCAAGTCCAAGACTGTTTTGTGGAATGGCCCAATGGGTGTTTTTGAGATGGAGAAGTTTCAAGCGGGTACCAAGGCCATTGCCGATGCAGTAGCTGAAGCCACAGCGTTGGGCGCCTTTACACTGGTAGGCGGTGGCGACAGCGTTGCTGCAGTAAACCAATTTGGATATACCGATAAAGTTAGCTACGTGAGTACTGGCGGTGGCGCCATGTTAGAGTACTTTGAGGGTAAAGAATTACCTGGTATTGCAGCTATAAAAAACTAACTTTTATTTTAAATACATGAAGCAGGTCTAGTGGCCTGCTTTTTTTTGTGTAGTATTTCAACCTTTTTAATGAAGAATAAGGGTCAGTTTTAAGTCGACGCAATATTTTTATCTGTGCGCTGGAGCGGCATAAAAATGATTTATATGCTTTGTTCCAATATTTTGATTTAATAGTTTAGTGAACAGCCATACAATTGCCTTTTGGTATTTTGCCATTGGCAAAGATGACAATGAGCCATATAACAATTAACACAATTTATATTTGAACATTTGCTGACGATTGCATTACCTGCATTCGACCAGTTTGACGATAGAGTGGCTTATGTTTTTTGCTGTGAAAGCGATACAAAAGTGCCAAGAACAAGATTTGCCGTATACAGTGTTATATTATAAGCTAATCGGCGAATTGCCGGTTGCGGGAAATCATACTGGCGTTGTATATAAGGCCAGGGCGGCATTTTTTAATGAAGAAATAGGAGATAATGATGAGGATCAATAACCAAGGTAAGATTTGTTTACACCCTCGGTTTCCAAGCCACTTCTGCTATGCCTAGCAAATAAGCCGTGTAGCGGGCCACTACAAATAAGTAATCACTTAATCGGTTTATATATTTAATTACTAGGGCATCTATAAAAATATCCTCTTCCTGCATGTGTACGCACAAGCGTTCGGCTCGGCGGCATACGCACCTGCATATATGTGCTTGCGATACGCTCACATTACCGCCGGGCAAAATGAAGGATTTCATGGCCGGTAATACTTCGTTCATGCTATCCATTTGGTTTTCCAATAATACAATGTCTTCCTCCTTTAAATCCGGAATTTTCATGCGTGGCTCTCTATCTGGATCACAGGCCAATGAGGATCCGATGGTGAACAAGCGATCTTGTATTTCTTTGAGCATGTCCTTTGTTGGCACATCAACAAGTTGATCTATAAGCAAGCCTATATGTGAATTGAGTTCATCCACGGTGCCGTACGTTTCAATACGGATATGGCTTTTCGGCACCTTGGTACCGCCAATAAGGGATGTTTTCCCTAGGTCGCCAGTTTTAGTATATATTTTCATAGGAGTTTAGGGGTTAAGAGTTAAGAGTTAAGGGTTAAGAGTTAAGGGTTAAGAGTTAAAGTGGATACTTCGACATTTTACATTTTATTAATTAATTATTAAAAAACCAAAATTTTATTAGCGATTGGCTTGGAGAATTAAAAGTCATTAGCCCTTTAAATTTTTTAAATAAGATTGAATTAAAAAATTTGAGATAATCGGGTATTAAATTATTTTATCAACTATCAACTATCAACTATCAACTATCAACTATCAACTATCAATTACTGCCATTTTACAATCAACTGTTTTGCTTCTTCCTTTACCGCTTTGTCGCCAATAGATAGGGTAGGGCTTTTTACACATTGCTGGAGCGATGCCAAGCATTTTTCATATTGTTTGTTGTAATAATATGCTTTGCCAAGGGCCAAATGGTTCATGGCAAAATAGGGTTCCAAGGTCTTGCATTTTTCAAAAGCGGCAATGGATGAATCGATATTGGCTTTCGGCATTCCTTTGTACATCACTTTGATGGCTACTTTTTTAATGGTACTCAAGTTGAGCATCTCGTAATGCCATTTGCCCTCTATATACCAAGTCTTGCCGTGATTAGGGTTAATCGCCAAAGCCCTGTCCGCATATTCTTTGATGTTTCTTACTTCGTCGATGATTTTGTCGTTACTGGTTTCCACTTCCGTCAATTTTCCAAAAACAACGGCGGTCATGTAGTTTGCATCGGCATTAGTGGAGTCAAATTTTAGGGCAGCATCCGTAAAGTTCTTGGCTTCCAAATAATATTTTCTTTTTTCGCCATCATTTGTTTGCCTGCTGCCAATGCCTACGTTCATTTCAGCAGCTTTTAATGCAGCTTTGATGTTGCTGGGCTGCATCTGAAAAGCCAATGCATATTTGCCAACCGCTTGCGTATCCTTTAATTGTTGTTCGTACCGAAGGCCTTCCGACATCAAAGTGGTGGCATCTTGGCCATGGGTTGCGCCCATAAAACAAAAAGAAATTAGCAGGGAATAAAAAGTCTTGGTCATATTGAAAGAGTTGAAAATGTTGTTCAGCAAAGAAAACGGATTAGAAGGGTAGAAGTTTGTTAACAAACTGCTTTTTTATCAATGAAATTTCACCGCTGGCATTTTTGATGCCTATCTTTTTTGGCAATCATCAGTATTTCATCTGCTTGTAATAAAAGTCCTTGTCTTCGTCCGTAATCGTTCGGATGACCTTACATGGATTTCCAGCAGCTATCGTATTCGCAGGAATGTCCTTTGTAATTACGGCTCCAGAGCCAATTACGCAATTGTCGCCGATGGTTATTCCTGGGTTGATGACCACATTGCCACCAATCCAAACATTGTTGCCGATTGTTATTGGGAATGCATATTCATATTCTTGATTCCGTTTCTCAAAATGGACAGGGTGACCAGCCGTGAAAATACTTACGTTCGGTGCAATGAAAACATTGTTGCCAATGGTTACAAGTGCGCAGTCGAGGATAATTAAATTGTAGTTGCTATAAAAATTCTCCCCAATCGAGATATTGTAACCATAATCGCAGCGAAAAGGCGGTTCAATAAAAAACTTTTCACCAGTACCGCCCAAGAGTTTTTTGATAATGGCATACCGCTCGATCACTTTGGTCGGATGCAAGGCATTCAAATCAAAAATCAACCCTTTTGCATATTGGCGTTCTTCGAACAGTTCATCGCCAAAGGCTTGATAAGGTTCGCCAGCCAGCATTTTTTGTTTTTCTGATTTCATTAGATGTCGATTAAAACCAAAGTGTTAGGAAGACCCGGTGTTCATCATTTCAACAACCCTTTTATCTCGTTCAATTTCATCAACGCTTCCACTGGCGTCAATCGGTTGATATCAAAATTTTCTAACAGCTTCCGCATTTCGTGGAACGTATCTGTATGTGCATCAAAAATGGACAACTGCATTTTTGGGCCTGCCAAGCTTTTTACGGCTTTTTGTGTATCGGCTACCCTCGGGCTGTTGCTTGGTTTTTCGTCGTCGCCATCATCTACATGTTTGGTTTCCAACTGGGATAAAATTTCGTTGGCCCTTTCGAGCAATGCAGGTGGCATGCCAGCCATTTTGGCTACGTGGATACCAAAGCTATGCGTGCTTCCGCCAGGTGCCAATTTTCGTAAAAAAATGATTTTGTTGCCTACTTCCTTATTGGTAATGTGATAGTTCTTTACGCCATCCAGCTTGTTTTCCAACTCATTCAACTCATGGTAATGGGTGGCAAATAATGTTTTCGGTTTATGCACGCTATTGAACAGGTATTCCACGATACTCCATGCAATGCTGATGCCATCGTAGGTACTTGTGCCGCGACCTATCTCGTCCAATAATATCAAACTTCTTTGCGATATATTGTTGATGATACTGGCCGTTTCGTTCATTTCCACCATAAAGGTCGATTCGCCGCCACTCAAGTTATCGCTGGCGCCTACACGGGTAAAAATCTTGTCCGTGAGTGGGATGCTGGCCGATGTAACCGGCACGAAACTACCCATATGCGCCATCAGAGTAATAAGTGCTGTCTGCCGGAGCAAGGCACTTTTACCACTCATGTTCGGCCCGGTCAGGATAATAATTTGCTGCGTATCCGGATCCAGAACGATATCGTTGGAAATATAGGTTTCGCCGATAGGCAAGTTCCTTTCTATTACTGGATGGCGACTTTCCTTCAGTTCCATCACCAATCCATCGCCCAATTCCGGCTTGCGATAATTGTACTGCAACGCATTGTGCGCAAAACAGCAGAGGCAATCCATGATGGCCAATGTTTGTCCATTCACTTGCAAAGGCGCCAGATAATCTTGCAGTTCCAACAACAATTGATCGAACAATTGCAGTTCGATAGCCATGATCTTATCTTCGGCCCCCATTATTTTTTCCTCATATTCCTTCAGTTCTGGGGTAATATATCGCTCCGCATTTGCAAGTGTCTGTTTACGCATCCACTCGGTGGGCACTTTGCTTTTGTGCACGTTGGTTACTTCTAGATAATAGCCAAACACATTGTTGAACCCAATTTTCAAACTGCTAATGCCGGTTACTTCCGCTTCTTTGGTTTGCAGTTTGGCCAAATAATCTTTTCCGGTGGAGGAAATACTGCGTAATTCGTCCAAATCTGCATGTATGCCCGTGGCAATGGCACCACCTTTGGCCACCGCAACCGGCGGTTCGGCAGAGAGGGTCTTGATTATTTTTTCTGAGATGTATTTGCAAGGATTCAGCAGGTCGGAAAGGCGTTTCAACATGGGGTTGTCCAGTGATTTTCCGATGGTTTGCAGCTCCTCTACCAACATCAATCCTTTGGCAATCTGCAACACTTCTCGAGGGTTCGTTTTCTTCAAAGGAACCTTGCTCACCAACCGTTCCACATCGCCACATTGTTTTATGTGCTGCGCAATGGCAGTTCGGTTATCTGTTTCTTTGATCAGGAATTCAACAGCAGTCAGCCGTTCATTGATCCGCTTTACATCCATCAAAGGCAAGATGATCCAGCGTTTGAGCAGCCTCGCACCCATGGGGCTTACCGTATTATCGAGGATGCGGAGCAAGGTTTGACCATTTTCTACGGCGCTGTGAATCAATTCCAAATTTCGGATAGTGAACCTGTCCATCCACAAATGATCTTCCCGGTTAATGCGTTGCAATGCGGTAACATGCTGCAGATTGGGGTGTTCGGTATCCTTCAAATAATGTAGAACAGCTCCTGCAGCAATCACGCCTTGATGAAAATCATCAACCCCAAAACCTTTGAGTGAATGCACACCAAAATGTTTGAGCAAACTTTCGGTTGCGTAGGTCTCGCTAAAAATCCATTCGTCAAGCGTGTAGGTATAAAATCGGTTGCCAAAATATTCCTTGAAATAGCGCTGTTGGTTTCGCTGAAAAATGACTTCGGCAGGTTGCAGGCTCTGTAACAATTTATCTGCATATTCCCGGTCGCCTTCGGCCACAAAAAACTCGCCGGTGCTAATGTCTAGAAAGGAGAGTCCGTATTGATCGTTAGGTGCAAAATGGATGCTGCATAAAAAGTTGTTACTGTTAAGTTCCAGTAATTTGTCATTCGTAGCCACACCTGGCGTCACCAATTCTGTAACGCCACGTTTCACGATTCCCTTGGCTTGCTTAGGGTCTTCAAGCTGGTCGCAAATGGCCACCCGGTAGCCAGCTTTTACCAATTTATGCAAATAAGTATCCATGGCATGGTGCGGAAAGCCAGCCAGTTCCGATGACCCAGAAGCTGCACCATTGTTGCGTTTGGTCAAGGTAATCCCCAACACTTTCGCAGCTATAATGGCATCACTGCCGAAAGTTTCATAAAAATCACCCACTCTAAAAAGCAACACTGCATCCGGGTAACGCTGTTTGATGGCGTTGTGTTGTTGCATTAATGGGGTATCGGTCTTGGACATATCATTCGTTTGGAACGAATCAAAAATAGGGAAGTATTCAGTTAGTCGTTTTACAACATATACCCAATGGTTAACAACAAAGCTGGTGGCGCTTGGTAGCTCACAAAAAGCTTTTCCTATCCGGGAATGCCTTTATTTTGGCCTATGGCAAAAAGGGATAGCATACACGATAATTTTATCCGGACCATATTGGCGAACAAGGAATTGGCCGCAGACTATTTCGAGAACTGTTTGCCGGATATCATCAGCCAGCAACTGGATTTTTCCACTTTGGAACAACAAGCAGATTCTTATTTGTCGGATGAATTGCAAAAGACATTGGCAGATATCGTGTATGCCTGTTATAAAAAAGGTGGTGCTGAAAAGATAAAAGTATGTTTATTGATAGAGCATAAGAGCTATCCTGACAAGTATACGCCGATTCAAATAGGAGGGTATATATTTTCAGCTTGGCAGAAGCAGGTGGCTAACAAAGAACCACTTTCGGTTGTTGTGCCTGTATTGTTTTACCACGGAAAAGGCAAGTGGCAGTACAGGACGGTCGCGGATTTGTTTGGAAAGCTTGAAACGGAATGGAAACAATTTTTGCCTGATTTTTCGTATGTTTACAATAACTTGAATGACATGCCGGATAGCCGGGTAGAAATGATTCGCAACGAGTTTCTAGCCGCTTCGTTACTGGCTTTAAAGCATAGTTTTCAAAAAAATTGGCTTGAGGAAAATGCCTTAAGGATGCTGATATTGGCAGAAAACGCACCAGAAAGTTTGCAGCGAAGTTTTCTCATTTACCTGTTCGGAAGAGGTGAAATAAAAGCAGAAAGTGTTTATAAACTGTTGGAATCATTATCGGACACCTTAAAAGAAAACATTATGAGTACACTAGATATTTTTATGGAAAAGGGTAGGAAAGAAGGTATAGAAATAGGGATCGATAAGGGAATTGAAAAGGGAATTGAAAAAGGAATTAGAATAGGTGTGGAAAAAAAGAATTATGATATCGTAAAAAACCTGATTATAAAAATGGGTTTATCTGATTCACAGGCTGCCGAAGTAGCCGAAGTTTCCGTTGCTTTTGTTGCAAAAGTTAGGGAGGAGTTAAAAAACTAATTTTGCTCTGTAATTTATAATTAAGCAACAAAATGGTTGAACAAGCTAGGAACTCTAATTAAATTTGCTTAATACCTAATCCTTAGTACTTTACTATTTCGGTGCCTTCCTATACAAATAGATTGCTACAAACGTGAAAATAATGTTCGGGAGCCAGGTCGCGATCAATGGTGGAAAATCGCCTTTGGTAGAAAACATGGTTGAAAACCGATCGGTAAAAATGAATATCAAAGCCAAAATAAAGCCAAGGGCCAAGTGGAATCCCATCCCGCCGCGTACTTTACGACTCGCAATGGACACACCCATAAAAGTGAGCAAAATCACCGAAAAGGGCGTGGCCGTTCGTCGATAACGCTCCACCAACAGATCGTTGATACCTTCTGTTCCTCTCACTTCTTGCAAAGCAATAAATTTATCCAGTTCCGGTGTGGTCAGTTTGTCTTTTGAGTAGATGTCTTTTTTGATATCTTGGCTACGAAAGCTATAAGGCATAAACAGCGTATCCTTCTGTACCACCACTTCTTTCAAGCCCTTGATATCTCGCCGGATGGCATTCTCCAACCGCCATTTATTCTTGGCAGTATCCCATTGTAGTTTATCTGCACGTAGATTGCTAAGCAATTGGTTATCTCTTATTTCTTGTATAATAAAATTATATCCTAGCTTGGTTCCCGTATCAAAATTGGATACCTGTGCATAGTTAAAAGAATCGACCCTAAAAAAGATGGTAGTGCTTGGCGTAGTGCCGTAGTTTGGCCCATCCACATATGTCACCTGAAAAACCGAGAAAATCTGGTTTGCACGTGGCAGCACATATCTATCAGCCAGCCATAAAGAAATAGACAATACGCCAGCTCCAATCCAATAAGGAACCAAAAAACGCCGAAAACTAGTGCCGCTGGCAAGAATAGCAATAATCTCACTTTTGCCAGCCAACTTGGAAGTAAAAAAGATAACCGATATAAAAACAAACAACGGAAAAATGAGCGCCACCATATGCGGTATAAAACCAAAATAATATTGGGTGATGATCTGCCCTGCATTCAAGCCGCTTTTTGCAAAGTCATCTGCCTTTTCGCTCAAATCCACTACAATCGTAATAATAGTTAGGATAAGCAACGAATATAAAAACGTTACAATGAATTTTTTAAATATATACCAGTCTAGTTTCTTCATAAAAGGTCTTGCTCTGGCCGGTTTGGTAATGGTTACATAAAAGGCCTGAACAATGCTTGGAATCTATAAATGTATGTGTCGCAAAAATAGCGGAAAACCAACGCGACCAATGGTTAAAGGAACGCTTATATTGATTACAAA
>Ga0247739_10000767_pt1 | contig 11528 bp, 9 predicted proteins | sample UWRJL058202B2_FD_180943 | JGI IMG/M metagenome (GOLD analysis project Ga0247739, IMG submission 180943) | Plant litter microbial communities from Arlington Agricultural Research Station in Wisconsin, United States - UWRJ-L058-202B-2 | ecosystem: Environmental > Terrestrial > Plant litter >... | reverse complement strand
TCAAAGGTGTCGTCATGGATTGATGTACTACCTGCTGTAGTTCCACTCAAACTCATGTCGGCCACACCATCGCCCTTCAAATTACCAAGGCTGTTCATAGCATCTTTACGTGCCTGTTGTGCTCTCTTTGCATACTTGTCTTCCGCGACCGCACTCGCGTTTTCAAGATAGAACTGCTTGGCATTCTCGACTTCAAGGTCCGTCATGAGAATCTCCAAGGTTTCATCGTCGGTTGCTCCCTTTCCAATCGCATATACAGTGCTCGTTGGAATCTTCAAAACCTTCGTTTCCGTTTGAACTGGTTCATTCTCGGGTGTTCGTGGAGGTGTGAGTGAGGTGTTTGGAGTTGTCAGATAGAGATACCAATGGTCTCCATTCATTTTTCCAACCATGTATGCGCTTCCACCGCTAAACATATCGTCAAGAAATTGGACCTCATTCTTCCAGCTTCGATGCGGCCCATGTTGCTTGTCTGGGAACAGGAAGTTCTTCCGACTGTAGAAGACGCGATATGGGGTAGCAGCCGTCTTAATTTCATCTAAAGATCCAGTGTTATGGGACGGAAATCCAGCATCAACAGCAGCAATTCTCAACATTCGACGAAGGCCAAGGAGCAGAGTTGTGGTGCCGCATGTCTTGAGGATGAGCTTATGTGGGAAGACAAACATGCTGGATTCGGATAGTAGGTATGCATCAACCTGGTCAGACTCCACAACGGAAAGGACCTTGCAATTGACCAAATCCAACATCTCCTTCCATGTCTCAACGGATACTGCTTTCAAGCCATTCTTTTGGGTCCCTGGGGGAAGGCTCTCCGGTGCTGGTGCAAACCAGACTTCTAGTAGCTTCTCAGGACCTATCTAAGTTAGACATGTTATGTACCGATGTGGAGACAGGCCTTACCCTCAAATGCATTGCTTGAGTCAAGATCAACAGTAGCTTCGCGGTTGATAGTCAAATGCGGAGTGCCGTCGGAAGGCGAAAATGTGTAAGAGGATGGGATCCCAAGGTTGACCATAGCTGAGTCAATAGGTTTATCCTTTGCTAACCTGGGGTGTATTTGTGAAGATGTTTATTGAGGCAAGTACTGTGAAGCACTATCTGCCACCCAGACGAACCTTGCGGCGCTCGACTGAGAAGAGAAGGCCCACAGAACCGTGGGAAAAGGAGACTTGCTGGCGGAGCCAGCAAAATAAGATGATGATGGTTGTTGTAGGTTCGTTATGGAGGTCGGGTGCACAGGGGAACAAAAAAATCCTTTACAGATGGAATGTTGACTTTTTGAGGTGGTCCCTCGCTCTGTAGATTCCGATACCGTCAGAAGATATCGGGTCTAGCAGACGGGGTCTTATCTGCAGAAGAATATGGGATTCGGTGATTGTTGAAAAAGGGGGCCAGGCTCGTGCTATCTAGGCCTGTGAACGATTTGTTAGAAGGGTTCTTGAAAGTTCGGCGGCAGTTGAAGGCAAAACAAGGCAGAAATAAGAGGGTGGCGCTGAGCCAGCTTAATTCACTTATATGTGTTAAATGGGCTTGGAGTGAATGCGTGCCGAAGTCTGTGAGACAACTTTCAACACTTTCGTAACAGAGGCTTCTAAACTTCCTTCTCCACACATCGTCCTCTTTGCACAGATAGCCCATGCTCTCGAATCTGTCTTATAAATAACTTACTTTGCTGGCTTGGAAAGGAATCGAAGTAGATCTCTGGTGCTCATATGGGAATTGAAGAGAGAATTTGTTGATTGGAGGCCCAGCGTCTTTCAGCACTGGTTATAGCAATCTGCAAGTGCGAGCTTATTGTTGTTTGAAGTTCATCGAGACTTGACAAAGCAAGTGTGATGCTAGATATGGCAATGTGAGTTGCAGATGTGTGAAGTTGTGTGTATGATAATGCAAAGCAGTATGGTGTTGTCCCTTCCAAATTTTCAAGGCGGGGCCAGGACCTAGGGCTCCAAATCTGCACGTCATAAGCTAAATGCTGAGCGACCTAGAAAGAGATACTCACAAAGGAAAAGCGCTCAGATGTCACTTTTCTGTTCAGAATGTAGTAACACCTTCTTGTGCATCCAAGTATCGACGATTAAGTAGAAACAAGCGGACAGGCGATGGCATTCACACTTCCTTCACTTGAGTGATTTTTGTATTTTGCCGGTGGATCGCTGGCCCCTGCTCTCTCCACTTGTTGCCCCTCTACGAAGCGAGCCCCTGGATTCTCTGGTCTGGGCTGGCTTAGGTACCTATAGCACTATGAGGTAACACAAATCACAAGACCACCGCTGTTTCTGTGCTTTACTGCTTTATTGATTTGATATTTGGCTCTTCTATTGTCCTAGTATTTCTCAATGAGCATTCCATCCTCAAGTGCCAAGCTTATAGTTTTGAAGAAAGAAAGAAGCACAAGGCAAGAGTAAATTTGAGAATTAGGCTTGAATAGAACGCGTTCGATGTGACAGGAGCAGACGAGCCAACATTCAGCTCTCTATATTCTATATGTATTGTAGATTCTAAGATTGGATCTATGCTTGTAACCCAAACGCCTTCGCTATGCATCCCTTACTGACAATGGTTATGGGTGCGAGCCAAAATGCTTCACATCGTGGTAATCCACGGATATTTGTGCTGGTATAACATCTTAAGCAGTAGGCATTGCTACTACATCTGTTCCTTCTGCAACTGCCATTACGGTTGCTGTGATGCCCTTGAAAATGCCAGCTAACGAGCAATCAAGATACTTCTCCACCAATAACCCAGGATCTTTTTCATCTTTCTCGCGCCCTTCAGCAGTTGCGCCGCTGAATTCTAAGCCATTGACTTGAGTCCCGACAGGATATACGGGCTTCCTTCCAGTTTCCACTAGCATGACGAATTGGGGATCAATGGGCACTCTGTCCAGGAATCTAACCCCAAATTCCAGCGCCATAACCTCTCCTCCACCTCTGCTGAAAACGTCGGTACACTCGGAGCAATTTGGACACACAAATCCACTCATATTTTCAACAACCCCGATGACTTTGATACCTGTTTTAACACAGAAGTTGAGCTCTTTCTTGACATCCGCAGTAGCAACAGCTTGTGGAGTAGTCACAACTACTGCACCAGCAACTTGGCCTGGGAATGCATTCTTCATAAGCGTCTCTGCGAGCGAAATGTGTTCGTCCGACGTTCCAGGAGGGGTATCAATAAGCAGGTAATCGAGCTCTCCCCACAACACATCAGTTAGGAATTGCCTAACCATAGCCGTCTTCTTGGGGCCACGCCATACCACTGCATCGCCACGTTCTCGCAGCAAGAAGCCTAAGCTCATGCACGACAAAGCGCCTATATTTGCATCTAGGTTTGAGCGATGGACAGGGACGGGAATCCAGCCGCCTGGAGCCTGCGTAACCTTCGCAGACTCGATACCGAAGAGACGTGGAATGGAAGGACCGGTAAGATCAATGTCAAGGATCCCGACTGATTTTCCAGCGAGTGAGAGAGAAAGTGCGAGTTGAGTTGTTATGGAGGACTTTCCAACCCCGCCTTTACCAGAGAGAACCTGTGGTTGTTATTAGCTAGGTTGTTGGATGTTGTAGGATATCCATACTAGCACAATGTGTTTTACTTTATCGAGAGACATCTTGATAAAGTTCTCAGTCCTTAGTATCGTATAATTGTCGCATGGCGCAAAAGATATTGTATGAAAACATAAAATCTTATCGATTAGCAATCCAGCAATCCGATTTCGCCGCCGAGGCCAACCACAAACTTAAAAATCTGATTACATAAGCCATATATTTATGTTCCTCGCAATAGAGATGCCTTGCTACGTAGTTGCCATTCTCGCAGGACTATACTTGCTTGATACCTAGTATTTTCATAAAATCAGCGTTGCTCCATTTTGTACCATCCTTTGTTGCCCAAAAAGCACATTCCTGGTATTATTAGACCCCTGTCATACTGCATACAGTAAGTAATGCTGAGCCGCTGGCAATCACTTTAGGTCTTGCAACCACACGACCAATTCCGGAAAGACAACTTCCCTATCAATATGAGAGCCGAAATTCATAGTTATGGATGATCCTTGGGGCTCTCCTTGGGCCGATGAACATTATAATAATACCGATGCGCCTTTGAAGGTGGAAGTGAAGCCAGTTGCTGCGGTCAAAGCACTCCTTCCGGAGAAGAGAGAAACTCCCTCATCACCATGGGGACAAAGCGATGACGGATTTGGAGAATGGAATTCGATGCCCGCAGGTGTGGTAGAAGTAAATCAAGGATTGGAATATGGTCCGTCGAGCTATACTTGGGATGTGGCAGATAAGGAAACAGATCAGGGGCAGTTGGAGGAATTAAATGGCCAATCGATAACTTGGAAATATCCCACGGCGAGAGATGCAAGACACGAAAGCTCGAAACTCTCACCCCGTGAGCCATCTCGAATTGTACGAGAACCTTCACCAGATCCATGGGCGACAAAATTAGCAGGTAGCAACATTGCACATGTTGAAGATGTAGAAGAAACCGATGCCCCTGATCATGAGGTAGACTCTGACGATACTCTGGTCCCAGAGCCTCCAAGTGCTGTTGTTGCTGAGCAAAGTCTATCGCCCCTTAATGGGCCAAACTTCAATGGGACAGCAGTAGAAGATAAGCCTGGAGAGGAGATAATAGAACCTATGGAAAGACCAGACACATCTGGAGAAATTTCAGAGCTGGTGGATCACCCAAAAGTGTCGATTCAAGGCCAGGAAATCGATCATGAGTCTTCCGGGGCTTCTACATCTCCATCAGTGTAAGTAACTTTCCATAACACCACCAACTTTCGTAGTACACAAGTTGTGCTTGGATTTTTGTTACGCACGATCCACGCCTCTTTTTCTAAATCTCTTAGAAATTAAATTTAAGGGAGAGCTTTTGCATAAATTAAATACTGACACTAAATCCCGTAGCCACAGCCCCCAAGATGATGTTCCAGATTCTCCTAGGACGTCCCTAGATGAGGATATCAAGCGACCACAGATGCCAAGGCAGGTGTCTTCCAAAGTCCATGACTTGGTAGAGCATTTTGACGGTCTTGCAAAGGCTACAGTTGTAGAAGAGGTGGTAATAGACACAACTAGTCATAAAGACAATGATGGTCCCACAGAAGATCATAATAGCCCAAACTCACGTCCAATTAATGAGACTGTAGAATATGAGGAGGATGAAGATGATTTTGGCGATTTTGAAGAAGGGGCATCTGAGCTCGGTGACGAAGAGCCTCCAACAACACCAAAACGTCAGCCCCAAAATTCTCCAGATCCAAGTACTCCTAAAATACGGAGCTTGTCATTGAGTGCACCTGATAGCGCGCCGAGGAAGGAAGCCGTGAGGAAAGACTTTGGGCGGGTAGAGTTCTCAGTGAGCGACTCTTACCTTACTGAGCTTTTCCCAAATATAGATGATGAGAAGCCCGAGAAGATCTTCATTCCTGATTCCATACCTCATGACTCGTTCACTTCTGTTGAACAGCGAAAAACCTGGTACAGAGTATCGAGATATGGCGCAATGAAGAGACACGATATGGGTGATGACGAGAACTATAGCCGAACGACTTGGGTACAGTCTCGTACTCGGACAAGTACACTTAAGATAGTAGCTCGTTGGATAGAAGAAGACCGGGTTAGCGGAAGAGTTGTGCTAGGTGGTGGAAGCAAAGGCAGCTCGCTTTTCGGTTGGAATGACAACAGCGCTAGACCTGTACCACTAGCTTCTGCATTTACGAAGCCGGTTCCAGAAACATTTCAAATTCAGGCTGCTCCAGTCGTTGAACCCGAAATACCAAGAGAATGGCCCAAAGGCTTGGTGAAAACACGTTCATCTTCAAAACCTCGTTCTTCATCAAAGCCGCGAAGACGTAGTTCTACGAGGTCTTCTATCGGACCCGCGGATATCAAAGGAGAGGCTTCAGTACCAGTAGCAAGTTTTGGCTGGAGTTCGGAGGGCCAGAATTCGCGAACTCAGTCTACTTCCCATCCGTCAGACCTACCAAGGAAACAGACAATTCCCGGACAGCAAACCCCCATTCTTCTTGATATTGTATTGCCGGCAAATACTAGTCAACATAGGCAATTACCTCATGCCAAAAAAATCGGTACTCTTTCGCCCATCATGCAAACTCCTATCACTGTGGGAGCTCCCGATATGGTTGTTCGTCCATCTTTGAGCAGCATTTTGACAGATGACGATGACTGGGGTGAAATGATTTCTACTCCGCCTACCACTACAGCTTCCAAGTTCCCAGTACCCGAAGCCATTAATCCAACTACGACCTCTCCAGCGACTTTTGTTCCTGTACCAATAGAGGCAGTTAAAGAAACAGCTACTGGTGGTATACCAGAAGCTGTCATAGCCAGCCATTCTTCTGCAAAAATAAGTGATGATGGCGTAAACGTCAAAGGCTCAAGGGATTCAGTCACTTCAAGCATAGATGAATCGCTATTTAAAGCTTTTAGTAGCAGCACTACATTCGACAAGAAAATGCAGGGTAGTAAGAACATCCTCAGCACTGACGATCTTGATCCATGGGGAAGTCCCAGTCTTGGGAACTCTGTTGAAAACAACAGTGCTTCATTCCCTGATGCATTCACCACAAATAATGAGACAGCCTCCCAGCCTATATCAGGATCTGCCGACAACGAGCCAGATCCATGGAAGACCCCTAGCATTCCAGCGAATAAAGAACCCACGACATTTGATGCGTTCGATAACAAATCTATTACTGCATCGAACGTTATTGTTCAAACGCCAGTAGTTCCGACACCACAGGCTACCAGCTCCAGTGCTGACCCATGGTCCTCGGCTGACTTCTCATTCTTTGACACTCCGGCGGCCACTACATCGGCTGCTAAACCAAAAGTGTCAGTGCACCCTGTGGGCAAGGCTAAGAAATCTGTTGGATTTTCAAGCGTGATCTCACAGGTAAAGCATACACCGTCTCCACTCTCACAGGCGATAAACCCGAAAAGTTCAACTATTCCATTGAACAAAGCCATCTCTACCCCAGTCCGAAGGCATGGACAATCAAAAACAGAAGTTGAGCAGGACAGAATTGTGGCTGGCATTATCAAAGGATTGCCAGATCTGTCTTACATGTTACGCCGATAACATTACTTTGTGGATGTATAAGCGTTGTTTGGAAATGAGCTGGATTCTATATGACTAAACAACAATTGAGAAGAGATATGGAGAAGAATGTAACAATATGCATATAGCAAGGTGGTTTGGCTCCTATTATTATTGGTTCTGGTTCTGTATAATACCACAAGCTAAGTGCTGGTGGATGTAATGAAGTGAACAAATACCTTGAACACATTTTGTTAGGATAAATTACCTCAAGCTTGCTGTCCACCTGTCGAGTAGCTGCGTCTCGTTCTTTTGAACATTGACGAAGTTTTTCCTGCATGTTGTATTTCACCAAAAGTTTCAAATATTAATGATGGACCATTGCAAGTGACACTTCCTCCTCACAATGATTCTAGTTTTCAGTTGAGTGCTCTTTGGGAGACGGTGATCAAGATTTCCAAGTTCGTGACCTTGCGCATGTACAATCGCATGATACTTTCAAACAGGCTTCCAAAAAAAAAGCAAATTGCTTCTCCTTAACGCCTTTTGGGGATTTGATTGTATCATCGTCAGTCGCCATTGTACGGCTTATGTAAATGATGACTTCACCATTATATTAATTTCATTGGTCAGTTCGTTCGCTACCATTTAAGGGGCTTCCAAGCCTCCCTCATCCACGCCATCCTTCCGATTTTACATACCTGTTACAACCAGTCGTAGCTCACACATTGCTTAAGAATAAATTATTCATGTCTATTTCTCTTCGTATCTTCTAACGCTTTTGTCTGAGGCTGAGTTATCAATATATAGCATCCACTACGTTAGGCTTTTACTTTCACGATATATAAGTAGCAATGTACAGTAGTCTCTTTTGATTTCATGACCATATTTCTAGCATTTACCCTTTCGCTTTATAGACTTTACATCTTTGGTACTTTCTTCAGATCAATAGCGAACTTGTGAACTCCCTTAAACCACTTATTTTTGCTAACACAAAATTCCGTGCCACGAATGTTCGCTCTCACACTTTTAACATACCTCAAAGACAGCACCAAATCCAACTCATGCAGCTCCTCAAGCTCCTCCTTGCTGCCTCTACAGCAACAGCATTCGTCCTCCAAATGCCAGCTAGAACAGCAAACTCCCCTCCCCATCTTCTCCCCCGGAGTACGACAGAAGCAGCATCTGCCCCAACAGGCTATTTCAAGACAACAAAACATGTAATCTTACCAGGGGTAACGGATGCTCATCGGACTCAAGCAGACAAAACTATTGATATTGTTATTCCGACGTGTATGAAAACGATTACTCCTGATAAGAATGGATATGTGCCTCCCGGAACTTGTGGTTCTTTATACAATTATTACCCAAGTTTCATCTGTGCGATGATTTTCAGTCTGGTATTTGGGATTTTGACTATTGCTCATATAGTTCAAGCCTCGATGCTAAAGAGTGTATGTTTCCAACTCATGTTATGGACGAATGAGCTAATAGTGTCCCAATCAGAAATTTTCATGGGTGGTGATAATGGGCGCGATTTGGGAAACGTTGTCCTTCGTATTCCGAACAGTTTCGGCTAAAAACCAACAATCAGCTGGTATTGCTTTGATTTCCACAATTTTTGTTCTACTTGCTCCTCTCTGTATGTCATCAAACTCAAAACAAATACTTCAACTAGCCTAACATAGGAAGGGGTAAATGCTTTTGCATACATGGTTCTAGCACGCATGATACACTACTTCCATCCCTCTCGCAACATACTCTCTATCCCGGCTTCCATTATGTCGATAATGTTTGTCACTCTTGACATCGTTTCGTTTGCTATTCAGCTCACTGGTGGGTCTTACGCTACGCACAGTGACCCTGTCGAGAAACAGATGAAAGGAGTGCATATTTATATGGGAGGTATTGCAATCCAGCAGTTTTTTATCTTTGTGTTCCTTGCCATAGCGGTGAAGTTTCATCTTGAGATGAGAATGTTAGATCGTGGAAAGGGAATTAAAACCAGATGGACACGGTTGATTTGGACACTTTACGCCAGTCTGGGATTTGTAACAGTAGGTCTTGTCGTCTCAAACATCGCAGCTGGATGCTTACACACATGCAGGTTCGGATCTTTTACCGGCTCATTGAGTTTTCTGCAGGCAAAGACTCATCAAATCCATTACCATATCACGAAGCATATTTCTATGCCTTGGAAGCCGTCCCCATGTTCTGCGCTATTGCTGTTTTCAATATCACGCATCCGTCTAGCATAATGAAAGGGCCGGACGCACGATTGCCTGGGATTAGATCGTTAATGAGAAGAGGGTTCAAGCAGATTGATGGTGAGGGCGGTGAGGAATTGCTAGTAAGCAAACCTCCGCCATCTCCGAGGGTTGGACAAAGAATTAGACAATGAGATAAATGCAATATTTCAATATTACATTGATATTGAGTGAGTGAAGTCTGCATTATACATCTGTAACTGTATTTATTAAGACCAACCGATCGAGTCTTAACCATTCTAGCTCAGCCCTGAGCTTATGTATCTCGCTATTGCACTCTCGAGGAGACTTCTCTACTTAAGCACACTAGACCAGGCACTTAGAAGCCACGTACTGAGTTTGCTGCAAGAGTTGTTCATCCAAATACTGTAGATACAACTTCTGCGAGACAAATACTCTTCGCTAGCTTCTATTTCTTAGTGTTTTCTATTTTCTCAGCCTGCTGGATATATAGGAAATCATATCATCTAAACTGAGTGCCGTTTGTCTGAAAGAACAATCTGTAGATTTGGAGCGGCTTTGCTAAGCTGCTGTATTTAAAGATTAGTTTCGCTGACTTCTCAGCTTGGTAGTCCTCGTCTCCTAGAGTGGCATAAGCCCTTGAGTGTGTGAAAGTCAGGAGAAGTCGATCGATGTTCAGCTCGTAGATTGATGCATCTGACGTGGTGCCGTAGCAATATCCGATTCCGTCGTCCTGTCTCAATATCTTTCGTGCCTCAGTACCTCGTGTATAACTTCATGACAGGTTGTTCCCGCCTTCTAACCTCGTTTACTGTGAATTGTCATGGATGATTATCCGGCCCATCGACAGACACTCCCGGAAGAGAGGGAGCAAGGAGGTATTAAAGACAACACTCTCAGAGAACTCTTATTTTCATAAATGTATGATTAAATACTTTACAGTAGCCGCGTGAAAGGACTAGGGACCACCTACAACAGCCAACAGCAGCGCGATGAACACGACGACTCTAAAGAAGAATAGACAGCTACCGACTCCCAGCTTTAGCGTCCACAAACTCAAACCACCTCACAAGAGGATGAGTGCCTCATCTCCAAACGCCAAATAAACTCCTACAGCATCCAAACCACCAAAACATATGTCCAACTTCAACTCCAAAGAAGCATGCTAGTAGCAAGTGCCATTATAGAAGCCGCCCAAGGTATAATCGAATCTTGTTAGGAGAAGGACGACGATACCGAACTCCAAGATCGCCGACCATGACTGTGACTCGAATGGCGCCTCCTCCTCGATCTTGGAGGGTGGCTCACAATCTCCTCCACCGCATCCGCATTGCTCTCCCTGTCTATCTTGAGGTTCCATGCCCTATTCACCTTCACGGTATATTCCTCCGTCGCCATCGCAACCGCCATTTTGTAGTCCTGCTCTGCTCTCCGTTTGGTTTCGCAGACGGGGCAAAGACTCTGTCTTGACCCAATGTCTGCTCCGACTTGATCCTCTCGAGGTAACAAGTTGCGACATGGCTGATCTTCATGGGAGTGGTTGCAAAGCCAGTAAAGATATTTGTTGAAGACATGAGCTGGTTCGCCGCGGGCAGAAAGGCTGCATTCCGTTGCCGTGAGCGTCAAAGTGATATATTGGCACATATCTGGTTTCTATGACGTCCTCAGTGAGGATTGGAAAGATCAGAGGCTGCAATGTAACCTTGCAAGTAGATGTGCGTAATCTGACGATGTGACGAAAGCGGGAAATCAAACTCAGGAACAAGAGTGCAAGACCGGGCGAGCACTCCTTATTACTGCCAGAGGGCCATGCACGCCACTTCCTCTAGGCAACTTCATCATAGTCGTGTTGAAGGTTCGCAAATCGCCTTTTCATGCGACGCTCGTCTTTTTGACAACCGCCACTTAGTTGGGACGTTGTGATCATAACACGGCGTTGTCATTATTCAGGCACAGCCTACAGTAGGAGTCATAGTTAAGAGCTGCTATTGGCGGCAAGTGGTGTTGGGTGGGTTACACGAAGGCTCACCGAAAGCGAGGCATATTGGATTGCGACGCTTAAGTTTGTTGAATGGTGGGATGTGGCCCCCAATATTGAAACACGTGATGAGACTTCAAATAAATAACGCGATATGTTATGCATAGAAAACGCTGGTGGCAAGATGCTCGTGGCAACATGCCGGTGATGTGTGTATAAGACCCAAATTTAGTCATATG
>Ga0247739_10000765_pt1 | contig 11540 bp, 16 predicted proteins | sample UWRJL058202B2_FD_180943 | JGI IMG/M metagenome (GOLD analysis project Ga0247739, IMG submission 180943) | Plant litter microbial communities from Arlington Agricultural Research Station in Wisconsin, United States - UWRJ-L058-202B-2 | ecosystem: Environmental > Terrestrial > Plant litter >... | reverse complement strand
GACATAAGAGATGCTAGAGAGATGGGGATAACTTGGCCATCACATGTAACAACTATCAATGCATTGGGATAGCTCTTCTTGTGTCTAATTGTAAGGATCTTACTGCACAAATAGCGAAGGGTCGTCTGTGCAGTGTCAAGCTTTAGAGATATCATATACTCCCAAGAATGGAACTCACTAGATAACCCCTCGAGAGACTATTTTTGCAGCTTTCAGAGGCGATTTGGACTCAGTGATTAATTAATAGTGATACATCATTTCATACATGCCAACCTATTAGACTCTGAATCCTTCCCATTTGGTATACCCATGTAAAGCATCATAACTCCCGCCTGTCAAGACTCGACTCAGTAGTAGATAACATCTCCACTCTCCTTTATTCTCAGTCAAACAAACATCTAGCGTCTGTAATTGGCAGGGTCATGCTTTCCAATAACCCACCACGCGTCTGTAACTATGGTCAGCATCCTGTGATTGACACGCAGCATAGCTTTTCTAGCAAACTCGGAGGTCTAGTCTAGTATTGTACTGTACTTACGAATCACGCCGGGAATCCAGCCAAGAATGGTCAAACAGATATTGATGAAGAAATCAGCTGCACATCCTCTCTTGAGGAAGACCGCAAGAGGCGGGAGGAAGATTGCGATGATGTATGCAAATACATCAGACTGCATTTTGGGTATAGTTAGAATATTTCTAGAATTTGGGAAACGCATAACATCTGGAATATAAATCCGCTCTCATTGCGTCAGACTGTGTGATATATTCATCTATAGGAACGACTGTTCAGATCTAGATCTAGGAGACCATTCATTGCCTGCACTTGCAATCATGAATTCTGAACCTCAAGGTCCCTTCCACAGCTTGAATTTATCAGAAAGCGTGAAACTGTGAGAGTTGTATCACATTATTCATACTGGGGCTAGCCATAGCGCTGAAAGCAGCAGTTTTTCATCTTTGGGAGAAGGGAGGCGGGATGAATAGACATACCGAAGAGGATGCAGTTGCCATATTGGTAGAACTGAGGTTTTCCTTTTGATTGATCTGTCTGGTTTGAGGATGTAGAGATATGAGCGTGCTTGTCAATGGTGTTTGGAATAATAATGTAGATAGCCGTGAGGTGGTGAGGTAGTGAGGTGATGATATTTCTATCTAATTTCTAATTTCTAATTTCCTAGTTTCATCTGTCACGTTCACGTTCACATACGTACCCGTTTGATCCGATCCGCCTCTGCCATGATTCTTCTACGTCACTGTGCATGAAAACTGTTGCCAAGAAATCACACATATTTGTGGATCTTAGATCTGGAATGTGGGGCTACAGTATTACTAAGTAACCTAGTATGGCACAGCAATGCTTAATCATACGGTTCATACCAGCTCTAATCATAGAGTTGCTAAGTATAGCTATAGAAGTGAGAGCTAAGAGCTGAGCTACATACCAACCAACAAGCTTGTAATGTTTAGCTCTGTTGGTATTGTAGCTATCTACATCTACGTTGAATTAACCACGATGATAGTAACCATCCATTCAATATCACAAACCAAAAAATCTCACCAAAATGGTTGAACAAAAACCAAATCATGAAGCAGCTGATGCCCCATCTGCAAGCAATATTGAAGCTTCCAAGGACTCTGTTCCCCTTCTAGTACCTGTGGATACAGTTGAAATCCAGCCCACAGATTCTAGTGCTTCCAGTAAGCCATGCTCACTTTGCCAACGCCGCAGGGACGTGTTGATTCGATGCCAAATCGACGAGACCAAGACGTGGAACTTTATCTGTCCAGGCAAATGCTGGTATTCCATCACCGGAGGCAGGACTTTTGCATCTGAGCATCATCCTCATTACGTCTATGGAGGAACTTGGAAGAACCGACACGCCTATGTCAGTGGCAAGATCAAGGGAAAGGCGAAGGAGCTGAATAAGAATCAGTGGAATGGAGCTCCTGGACCCCACCGAATGCGTGGTTCTCGTGGCAAGAAGCGATCCAAGAAAGATAGCGGCCAGAGCAAGAAGCCAATTGGGGCGGATGATGGGGGAAGTGATATTGAAGTGTCGGAACTGTCTGACTGGAGTGGGGAGTTTGAATATCATGAGAAGGACGGGAAAGATGACAATGGCGAAAAGGAAAGCACCACAGGCAAGAAACCTGAAGTAGCTGCAACAACAAGTAACTAGTGTTAACTCAGCGTTCTATTGAAATGTAAATGGCCATTGCACTTCGGTCAACGAGAAGCTGCATCCCTCGATCCAACCATTGAGATGCACCGCTACAAAATTATAATATTTTAGAATGTAGTCCATGCTGGCTTTGCCATTTAATCAGTGCTTCTCGGCACCCTTCTCAGCATCTATATCTGTCTCCAAGCCTTTGCCTATATTATTTGCGCTGTCATTTGTACCAGCCGGCTTTATGCTTTCGATTACGTTATTTTCTGTTCCCAATGTGCATGTCTTATCGTCGCCATTAGTATGTATAAAACGCGGAGACATCTCGCTCTGTTCGTTGTTATTGTCGACCCATCTCTTGATCTCCAGGGTCGAAAGGTTAAAGATTCGTTCGGTGCGTGCACATTGCAATGGCTGCCAGGTTTACAGTTAGTAAATGCTTCACGGCGAAGTTTCTGTCATCTTGTCAATATGTCCATTATTTGAAGCTACTTGCCGAATATGGAGGAGGCAGGCTTATGCCACCCGAGGCAATCGACCAGCCATTGATGCTCTCTTCAATTTCTGTATCGGTTGGTTCAATACTTTCTCTGATCTCTGTGAGGAGGTCTTTCTCGCCAGGTAAAGCCTCACGCATTGTATTGTGCCCTGTAAGAGGTTGGGCAGTACTTGCTGAGATTTGCCTCTCTGTTGTTTTGCTGTCATCGTTAGGTGGCTGCATGCTAAATGTAGTCAGCGATCTTTCGAATGAAGCTCAAATGTTTGCTTGTAGTGTATTTACTTTGCTTGTAGCACCTCTGAAATTGCTTTTCTAAAACTATGGCCCAGATCAATGTGCGTAGGATGTGGATGACTCATATGCGCTTCATTCGATGCCTTTACTACAGTGTTCTCAGAAACTTCGGCCGGGTGTGTTATGAATCCGTCCTTTCTTTTGTCGGTGGGCTCTTTCGACGATGCCTCCGTCTTACTCCCGTATACAGTACTAGAGTGGCCTGCGACTTTTGATTCCTCACTTGAGATCCAAGCTTGTGCTAGTTTCTCAACTCTGGGGCTGCTAGGAGCGTGGTTTGAAAAATCAGAGATGGTGTGAGGGCATGTTGGACATTGGCGAGTAGATGACGGTTTGTGATTCTGGAAGCTGGACATGTCGCTGATAGTCAGATTTGCTATCAAGGTGAAGAATTTCTGTAATGCGTAGATACTCTATGCTGTGCAAGATTCAGACTACGCAAATGATGTATCCATTTCTACATCTTGTTAGCTGCCTCCCACTATAAATCACCCAAAATCTTTACTGTGTGAATCAACACCTCACCACCAACACTCCTATATTAGTCTACGGCTTTCGAGTCACAGCTTACATTACACAATAACCAAAACTGCATAATGTGTTTAGCACTGAGCCTCCAAGAAGATGTAGAACAAGGCTCTTTCAGATCATATAGCCAGATCTCTACAGAACCAATTGATACAAAATCCTGACAATCATCCCCCATACCTCAAGTCATCTCCTGGGACTCACTCTTCACAATCACCACGGGTATCTTTATCTCTTGCTCGTCTGTCGAGACAGTGCACTTCCAATTGAAAAGACGTTCCTCCCTCGCCGTCCCCGAATCCACCCTTCTTGCGTATCCCAACCGGATCGAGGATGCTGTATGGCTTCATCATCATCGATGAAATAACCCCTACATTCCTCGTCCCCACAATGCTCTCTCCACTTCTCAATCCTGGCCTTCGTACCCCGAATTTCCCCCTCCTGGCACGTCCAGTTGTCCATCCTGAATCCGATCCTCGCGTTCCCACTGAAAACATCACCATCTGCCTCGGCCCCGTCTCCATACCCCTTCATCTTCACCTCCATTTCGGGCTTGGGATGCTCGTCCGTTATGAGCCCACCAGAATTCCGATAGTCAACTTCCCATCCAGGACCCGCGGGAGGTAACGGTGGCGCTGTGGAGGTTTTCTTTCCGCACACGGGACAATTGAGTGGCGCGAGGTCGAATCTCGAAAGATCATGTCCGCAGTCTTTGTTGGTGCAGTTGCTGAGGGTGTTCAAGGGACGCGTGTCACGGGTCTTGAAGAGTCGAAGCGGTGCTGGTGCGTATCTTTTGTCCATCATGGGATAGGAGTGTCGATGCGCCATTTTGGCTTTGGCTTTGGCTACTGAGATTCGCTTCTTGTTTTGGTTTCTGGGCTGGAGGAATCATTGAGAAACCGAAAAAGCGAGCGTGGACATCTAACGATTTCACGGCATATATTCGGATAATATATTTTCCTAATTATAGAGCGGGACAGCTGTGAGCTGCGGCGTTATTCTTATTATCTGTGTTACTGTGATTTGCAATCAGGTTGTAAACTGTTGAATTAAAGTGCGAATATCTCACGATTTATGCTACAGTGGGAGTATAGAGAAAGACAAGGACTGGCAAATGGAAATTTTATGCAATTGAGAATATCAAAAGATAATGGGGATGTAGAAAGCCCAGGTTCAACTTCAGCCTTCGTCGGTATCAAGACCCAGGCGCCAATGCTAAAAATGTATATTTCTCCTTTAATATCAAATGTAGTCTCAATTCCACCCGTTTTCTCAGCCATCTCCAACCCAGCTATAGACTTTGATTTCTCGTAAGGTGCCCTCCCTCATCTGGCCTGCTGCCTGCCCCTAGCCATATCCTTCATAACGCTGGTCTCTATCCATGATTTATCGTACAGGGAAGCTCGAAAGCTTCATCGCCATAGAGGGTTTTCGCAATAAGTCCAATTGCTAAGCCCTTTAAGCCGCTTGGCTTCCTTCGCTGCTTGCTTTGGGGGTGGGCAATGCTCACAGTCACAATAAAAGCCATAGTTCTCGTATAGACTTCCTGGTGATCCATAGCTGATTGTAATTTCCTGTCCAGGCTTAATGTTCTTTAAACTAGTTGTGATGAGTTTTTTCTCGCTGGAGTTCCAGCGATAAGAACAAGTAGCAGCTGGATGACAGGCATGATTAATCCTGGATGTCTTGTAGAAGATACCGCCCTTCCCCTCGATCTCAAATCTAGCAAGAAGTATCAGCATGTTTCCTAGAGGACTCTTGATCTCATTATAATGTACCTATTAGTCTGAAATATCGCCATGATTGGCTCCGGATTAACGCCACGCCAACTGTACAGAGATCTAAAAAGCTTTCGCTCCTCGAAAGTGAGGCTATCATAAGCATGGTATACCTCCATTATGTTCGCTAGCATGAGTGGCTCCTCAGCTAAGATAACCGTCCCCTCCGGAATCTCCTTGATGGCAAATGCACCAATTCCTCCCTTAGCAGATGGCCGTGCTTCATAGTACTCGGTGGTGAATATAGCGGCGGCAGTAGAGATGCAAGTTAAAGGTGACTCTGCAGCGGTGGGTGAATAAGAGGATAAGGATGACGAGAGTGACAAGGCAAGAGAAGTTGTTGGCGAGACAGGAATCGCTGGATCAGAGGAAGAAGAATGTGGTCTGAAGAGTGCTAGCTTTTCCGTAGCTGAAAACTCTTGAGTTGGCACCTCCTTAGTTCCTCCGGCAGCAGTCTCAATCCCACAAGCTACCTGGGAGACATCAGGGGATGGCTCAGAAGATGGCAGCTGGATTAATTGATGTGCGCTGCTCGCAACTCCTTTGCCGCTCCTCTGAAGCTTTTGATTGTCAGCAAACACCTTAAGGTACAAAACGATAAACCCTTACCTTCCAGGCAGACTTGTATTCTGCGTACCAAACGTAGAAGTCGTCTGCAAGGGTAGGCTTAGCCATTGGTTTCTCTAAAAGAGGCATCATAAACTCTCTATACATCCGTATTAGCAAATGTGAGATTCTAAGAGTGTATGGCAGGAGAAAATATAAGGAGAAGGACAAGGAGGAAGATTAAGATAGAGAGAAAGAGAAAGAGGAGGAGAATTAAAAGTCAATATGGGTGGTCAGGCTGTGATAGTGAATATGAGACTGGGCTCTTGAAAAGAGAAATCGACGCCAGACGTGAGAAGTGTGTACTGGCGTATGATGTTGCTACCATTTATAGAGACCGAGACTGGTGCGGGATACGAGAGGATGATTCGTTTTCTCTGCGTGGAAAGATTCAACAGAATCCCAGCTTACTACTTACAGAGATCTTGGACCGTTCCAAGATAGCCCCCGGTCTTCAGTAGTGCGCATCTGAGTGTATGGCAGTCAGTGGATAATTGGGTATATTCCTGAGCGCTGGATATTGAAGATGAGGTGGTAACGACTTACAGAGATGCTCAACCGGCGGCTATAATAGCCACAAAATCAACAGTGCACAATAGTCCCACCAGAACAAGCTGGATGGAAGTCAGTTTGACGGAAGAAGGTTGCAGTCGAAGAGCGTGCTATAAGAGAGTATTGGCGGTGAAGGGAATAGTATTGGTGTGATGTAGGAGTAGAGGGCGAATCGATGGAGTGTGCTGCTGTTGATATTGCTGTCGCTGCCGCTGGTGGTGTGGTGATGAATGAAGTTGTGAGAAGCGACGAGAGAAGGATGGAATTGAGGTTGAGAAGCAAACTCACCGCACCGCACCGCAAGTCAAGAGGAGAAGACAGCCTTCTCCACCAACCAAGAATACACCGAAGTGCTATTCTTTGCTCTGTCACATCCGGGTTGCTATTCTTCAGATCAGTCAGTCAGTCAGTATTCATTCAGAAGAAAGAAGATGAATCCCGTTCCTCCCCAAAATATGTTAACGCCAAGACCCACGGGTTTTCTACACCCAGCGATTAATTACCATGAATTACCCAAATTCTCCTGCATGATATAACTACTGAAACAAGCATGCTATCTAATGACAACAACATCTTGCTTCTTAGCAACACCGATCTAACTGACAACAGAAAGGATCCGACGTGACTGGAAATTCTGCACCACGGGCAGCAGGTAGAAGCATCTTCTAGGCATATGGAACAGCATGATAGAAGAAAATAGAATGACTTACTATGCTGATATCCACCAAAGCACTGCCACTGGAGTCTTGAACGAGAAACATTTTGATGAAGAATGTTGGTCTGAGGGTGCTGAGGATGCTGAGCGAAGTTGCTGGTAATGCTTTTATAAGTAATGAGCCTAAGTGTAAAATGGAGTCACTAGATAGGTAGATACTGGCTAGCGAACAGTCAGTCCCAGTGAATGTGCTGCTTATATACGTAACATTCAACAAGCAACAAACAACAAACAACAAACAACAAGCTCGCTTTGTTTACCAAAGTCGAATATAAAGGTAGCATGCTACAACAACAGTTAAAGTTTCTTGAAACTTGTCTTGTTGCTTTACAACCAGACCATTGAAACCGAATATTAACTTCAAACATGTGACAGATTTGTATATGCGAATTGTTTAACGATAGCTATGGCTAACCAAATGAAATGAAGTGATCACAAACGTCTGTATCATTTTCTATGGTTTTTTCGAATCGTTGAATCTATATCTCAAATCGCTCTGAATACGGAGCACCACTATGTGTTATCACGTAAGTGCTACTTGTATTTCTTGGAATTGATCGCTGATTGTAGTATTAGGCTCTTTATGTGGTGGTATATATAAACTCGATATGGCATATGGCTTGAACAGGTTGTCACATGACTCGAGGTAAAACGCACTGAAACACTAGCTAATATACTGAGGTACCAACATTTATTTATTTAAATAAAGCCAGACTTCAGCTTCAAAACCATGGCCCTCTATCTATTCAAAGAGTATTACACGTGTCCAAAAAACCACGAGCCAATATGTCAACACAACCACTTCAAGAGTTCGCTCTCTTTCCACAGCTCCCCCCTGAGTTGCGCCGCGCCATCTGGCAACAATGCCGCCCGCGTAGAGTCGCAGAAGTTGACCTCCCCCATTACTTGATTCCCCCTTGGTCTTATTGCGATGGCCACGATACATCTCTCCTTAACTCCCGCCGTCCAATAATTACCCGCATTTGCCGCGAGTCACGAGCTGTTGCTTTTGAAGGAACTGGTAGCGTCGCAGAGTGTTACGCCAAAGGCCCAATTATTGATCTTAGTAACCCCCTTATAAGAGACTGGATCAGTGAGCCTACAGACATCATTCATCTTAACTGGACAGAGGGGTGGGATGAGCAGGGAGGTTGGTGCGACGAAAGCCCTATTGCATCCTTCGTATGGTTAGCTCAACATTTCGTCGCTGCATCTATTATCGACGACACAATCCATGGCTTTCGCGCAGGTATAGTAACCAAAGACAGCGAATTGTATGATGGCCCCCCTGACGACGACCCCGCTCCGATATTAGACCACCTGGCGCTTCGGAAAGACTACTTGGTTACAATTGAAACAGTAAAGCTACATGTTAGTTTTGAGCAAGTACTTGAGTCTGGCTTGTTTGGACGACTAGGCGAGGAGTGTATCCAGCTTGTTGACCCTTTTGACAAAAATCAAATACAAAGATACTTTGAACTATGGCAATCAGGTCCACCGAGCCTGCGGGGTTTTTTGACATGGCGCTTTCAACGGCACAGTTCTATGAAGAGGTTAAAGATTGGAAGGATGAGGTTGATACTACATGGCTAAGGCATAAGTGGTATTGCATTAAGGAAACGAATTTCGCTGGCATTGAGCAGCGCAACCAAATCTGGCTTGAACTTGAACAAGGGGCTGGAGAATCCTATAGAGGACATAGAGTTTCCAACTATGTCTTTGAGCTAATAGATGGGGCTGAGAAGCGCTTTTACCTCAACCGAGACCACTCTTGGGTAAAAAAGATGCTGAAAGAGATGCCTTGTTTTGTACCTAGGATTATGTTTCGATTTTGCCCTAAAAGGTGCCATGAGAAAAAGCTTCGGAAGCCTTGGGACGCAATGACCCAGTTCAGGGAAGACTTAGAGAGGATGAGAAACTGAGATAGAGGAGGAAAGAAGGTTGATTTGGCACTTTTATCTTAGGTAATGAATCAATTACAATTTATCATGCAAGCCTTCTAGACATATCAAATATAACCGTGGTCACTGGGTCATGGTAGTTATTGCCGCCCTTGTAGGTTCTCGAAGGTATCTACGATTTGAATGAGGGGAATTATTTTGTCATAAGGTCGGAAGGGCTCGAAGATACTCAGTGGAATGCCTAGACAAGGGGTTGGCAATAAAAACACTCAATTTGGTTCACAAAAAGTTACTCGTATATCTTTCAGGCGTACTCTCTTTTTATCAGCCAAATATTACAGTTATTATGTGACACAAAGAACGGTAAGCGTTTGGATAGGGGCTCGCTAAAGCCTCTTCACGAACGACCTCAAGGTCAGGTGATAGCGTGTGCCTGATCTTAAATGGAAACACGACCCTCAAGACGTAACCTCCATCCTTGCCTTATAGCTTTATGGGGATGCGCACGACACAACCATTATTCCGTTTCTACACCCTCCAATATATGAGTGGTGCTAATCTGCTAGTCTGCCAATATGTGGATCATAGCAAATGAAGGGGATTTGTTTGGAGGTATGCACCTCGTTTCCTAATTCACTGAACACGCTGACAATCCATAGGCAAACGGTTTTGGCTTCGTCCAGGAAAGGCACATGTGATCGGCAGAGTTGTACCTCCACCTGGCGAAGACGGCGCATTCACCATCGTCGATAAGACAGTTTCGAGGCAACATTTACGTGTTGAGGTTGGAGATGTGGGGTCATCCGACTCTACGAAAACTGAAGCTCGATCAAAGATTACACTGGAGGATTTGAACACAAAGATTGGGACGTTGGTTAATGGGGAACAAATTAGGGGCCGTAAATATGATTTGACAGGAGAAGAGAATGTGGTTACGGTTGGCAGATACAAGTCTCGTTTCACGTATGCTATCTTTCCACACCAGATGAGCGCACTCCTAACTAAATTAGTTTTACATGGGTCCCGGTGACATTCTCATTTTCCTTCACCAAGAAAGAGCTTGCCAGTGGTACACTCGCAGCTGTATGCGAAAGACTTGGACCTATTGATATTAAAGCACTCAACCATTACCAGCCCGGGGTAACCTCACATCTTATTGTATCCAAACGAAATACTGCCAAAGGTCTACAGGCCTTGATTGATGGCAGATACATTGTGCATTATGATAGCTATCTCAAAGCGGTTATTCTTGCTGCAACGCGATCTGATCCTGAGGCTAAGTCACCATTGGAAGAAGATTGGGATGGCAACTTTCCCAATCCTCTTCACTACCTCCCACCACGTGGTGAAGAACCGACAGAAAGGGGTGAAGATGCCTACTCTCCAAACGCAGCCCGACAGAATATGTTTGAGGGCTATACTTTCATATTTTGCAACAAAAGCCAATTTAACACGCTTCTGGCACCAATCACCGATGGGGGTGGCAAAGCTATGCTTCGCGAAGTGCTATTAAATGAGACAGATATGGACGATTTCATCAGGTTTGTCAAGGACGTAGCTGATGAGAAGGGGCTAGGGTCATTTGATGATGGCAGCGAGGGAAAAGGCGTTGTGGTTGTCCGCTATAACCCAAGCAAGGGTGATGAGCAGGAGATTAAATATTACAACGATTTCAATAGAGATGTCTCTCTACACCTGGACCATCGACTGATTGAACAAAACGAGTTCCTGGATGCCATTCTGGGGGTCGATGCCAGTGTGCTTCGCAGACCTCTAGAAGTAGAGGCATCTGGTGTAGTACCACCTCCTCCAACTGCTGGTATGTCCCAATCTCAACAACGATTAAAACACAATCTACTGACTGCTACTAGTTACGGTCTTGCCATCTCAGCCGGATCATTCAGTCATGGCTCCGCCAGATCCGCAAAGAAAGAAGAGCAGGTTTCGCAAAGCAGCAGCTCCTATATTTAAAGGGTTCGACAGTGATGATGATGATACTCCGATGGCAATGGACTCAGTACATGAATCTGTGGCAGAGAACAAGTCTTTAGTTGAGCCACAGTCACAAGGACTTTTCATGACCCAGGATCCGACTTGGGATGTCAGCAGGGAACTAGCTGGTGCTCCGGCTACTGCCACAAGATCCACGAGAACAAGGATTCCAGCCCCGGTTGAATATGAAGATGAAGACGAGGAAGAGGAAGAGAATATCATGGAGAGAATAGCACCAGCTGCAACAGCAATCAAGAAGCGGAAGCAGGCCGAGGACGCAGCAAGACATCAAAGAGGAGAATCGTTAACACCGCCACCTGCACAGCCAGCTTTAAAGACTATAAAGGAGAGTTTGACGAAGAAGCGGAAGGCGACACCAGAGCCGTCTAAGCCTGTGAAGAAAGTCAAGAAAGAGACGAAGGAGACGATCTATGCTGCAGCAGCTCGTAAGCGTATGGAACGAGCGGAAGAACTAGCACGCACAAATCGAGGTTTTGAGGATGA
>Ga0247739_10000763_pt1 | contig 11588 bp, 8 predicted proteins | sample UWRJL058202B2_FD_180943 | JGI IMG/M metagenome (GOLD analysis project Ga0247739, IMG submission 180943) | Plant litter microbial communities from Arlington Agricultural Research Station in Wisconsin, United States - UWRJ-L058-202B-2 | ecosystem: Environmental > Terrestrial > Plant litter >... | reverse complement strand
GGTGGCATCAGGTGGAGGCCTTGTCGCCGGTCAATCTGCTGGTGAACTACTGGTGGAACGCCGCTCCGACGCCCCCCTCCCCGTTCGAGGCCCTGATCCACACGGTGATGACGGTGCGACATCTGCCGCCTGCGCACCGCCAGGCCTGGCGTGCAATGTTCGACCACTACGTATTCGAGGCTGACGACCAGACCGCCGCCCATATTCCTCCGGCCAGCCGCGGCGTGCTCGGCCGGATGACGCCGGCATTGGCCCACCGCATCCGCGACTTTCTGCTGGCCGGCCTTCGACGCGGCTGAGATCGGCTCGGGTCAGACCGTCGGCCGATAGGTCAGGAAGATGTTGGCGGTCAGCCTGCCCTTGCGGGGATCGGGCGACAGGGCTTGCGGGAACGGGATGTGGCCCGAGTGAAGCAGGCGACTTCGATAGACGATGATCCGATTGAACACGGCTTCGACCAGACGCGTCCGGACGAACTGAGCCGTGTCGCCGTCGACATAGCCAGGACCCGGCGGCGCCGTCGCCATTTCGCGGTCAAGGCTGGACCGGTAAGGCTCAAGACGGTCCGGCGTCAGGGTTTCGTAGCCCGTGGACCGGTGCCGATAGAAGGCCGTGCCGCCCAGTTTCGGATCGCAAAGATAGTGCAGCACCGCGAACTGAAGCGGATCGACGGTATCGACATGCGGCAGCCGCTGCGCCAGGCCCAGTTGATCGGGCCCCAGGGTCGCCAGCGCGAAATTGCAGCTGGCATGCCGGAGCGCGACGCCGCGCAATCCGTAGGCTTCGCGGATCAGGGGGTCGAGGGCGCGGCCCAGAGCGCCGACATAGTCCAGCGGCGCCGGCGCCAGACGGCCGGGATAGAAGTTGTCGCCCCCGCTCGCGGCGTCGGCGAAAATCGCCGAGCGCGCTGCGATGTCGACCAGCCCCTCCGGATGCTCCACGGCCTCTTCGAGGATGAGCAATGGCTCGCCCTCGAGACCGAGCGTCTCACGGCCTGCAGAGGCAATGGCTCGCGCAGATAGCATCATAGGTCGCAGCCCGATCGGTTACACGACGTCGGATGCGCCGGATCGTGAGAATGACCCTTATGTCCGACTTTTCAGTGGCTATAGTCACCCCGATGCAAATCCATGACCCTAAATCCGGACCTATTGGCCACGTTCTGATCGTCGGGGGCGGCACGGCAGGCTGGATGGCTGCGGCGGCACTGTCTCGGCTCGCCGGAAACGGCGTGACACGCATCTCGGTCGTCGAATCCGAAGAGATCGGCACGGTCGGCGTCGGCGAAGCCACCATCCCGCCGATCGTCAGCTTCAACGGCCTGCTCGGCATCGACGAAGCCGATTTCATGCGCGCCACCCAGGCGACGTTCAAGCTGGGTATCGAGTTCCGCGACTGGGGCGAGCGCGGCGATCGCTATATGCACCCGTTCGGCGGCTTTGGCGTGGATCTGGACGGTGTCCAGTTTCACCAGCACTGGCTCCGTCAGCGTTCGGCCGGCGACACCTCATCGCTGGGCGACTACAGCCTCAGCACCGTCGCCGCGGGCGCCGATCGTTTCGTGAAGCCGGGTCGCGACGCCCCGACAGCGCTGCAGACGCTCAAGTACGCCTATCATTTCGACGCCGGTCTCTACGCCGCCTACCTGCGTCGGTATGCCGAGGCGCGAGGCGTCGTCCGGCACGAAGGCCGCATCGTCGACACCGTGCTGCGCGCTGACGATGGTTTCGTCGAGGCGGTGGTGCTGGCCGATGGCCGCCGTCTCGAGGCGGATCTGTTCATCGACTGCTCCGGCTTTCAGGGCCTGATCATCGAAAAGGCGCTCAAGGCCGGCTACGAGGACTGGTCCCACTGGCTGCCTTGCGACCGGGCCCTGGCGGTCCCGACGGCTCGCGTGACGCCGCTAAGCCCCTACACACGCGCCACGGCCGGGTCCGCCGGATGGCGCTGGCGCATCCCGCTGCAACATCGCACCGGCAACGGCCACGTCTATTGCAGCAGCCACATCTCCGACGACCAGGCCGAGGCCGAGTTGCTGGCGGGGCTCGACAGCCCGCCTCTGGACACCCCTCGGGCCCTTCGCTTCGTGACCGGGCGACGCAAGGCGCAGTGGATCAAGAACTGCATCTCGCTCGGCCTGTCGTCAGGCTTCCTCGAACCCCTGGAATCCACCAGCATCCATCTGATCCAGAGCGGCGTCTCCAAGCTGATGACGATGTTCCCGGACAAGTCCTTCGACCCCTTGCTGATCGCCGAATACAACCGGTTGTCCAGGCAGCAGTTCGAACAGGTGCGGGACTTCATCACCCTGCACTACAAGGCGACAACCCGCGACGACACGGCGTTCTGGCGTCAGGTTCGGGACATGCCGGTCCCGGACAGCCTGGCGCGCAAGATCGATCTGTTCCGCGCGACCGGGCGACTGTTCCGGTATGAGGACGAGCTGTTCAGCGAAACCAGCTGGATCGCCGTGCTCATCGGCCAGGGCGTCCTGCCCAGGACCTATGAGCCGCTGGCGGACATCGTCGATCCCGCCCTGACGCAAAAGCGGATGGCCGCGATCGCCGGGGTCATTCAGGACCTGACCGGCGACATGCCCCGGCACGAGGACTTCATCGCCCGCTACTGCAAGGCCTGACCAGGCTCAACTACGGTCGGGTCACCACCGGAACAGCGAGGGCGCGAGCCCCGGCGTCTCCACCGCCACGCGGTACAGGCCGCCGAGCGTCGGTTGCTCCACCCGTTTGTCCGCGTTGTTCAGCCAGGCGGTGGTGCAGTACAGGGTCCTGAGATCGTGCCCGCCGAACGACGCCTTGGTGACGGTCTGAACCAGAAAGCGGATCGGCTCCAGGACTTCGCCAGCCGGGCCGAAACGCGCCACGCCCCAGCCATTGAACAGGCCGACGTGCAGCACGCCGCCGGCGTCCATCGTCGGCCCGTCGCAATAGCCATCGGGCGTCTGGGCGAACAGCCGCTTGTTGCTGAGGACGCCGTCATGGTGATCGAAGGCGTAGACTGTTCGGTTCAGGGTGTCGTTGTGGAAAAGCGTCCGGCCGTCGGGGCTCAGCACCGGTCCGTTGGTCACGCCATAGCCGTCGTCATGTCGGGTGATGACACCCCGGTCATAGCGATACAGCGCGCCGGAGATCGTCTCCTCGCTGTCGTCCATCGACCCGAACCACAGCGATCCGTCCGGGGCGACGAAGCCGTCGTTCAGCCGGTTCTGCGGGCGGTCCGCTTCGACGGCCGTGACGAGCGAAAACACGCCTGTCGCCGGCTCGAACCGGTGGAGCCCCCCGCGAACGCCGCACACCAGCGACCCATCCTCGGCCGGCAAGGCGAACCCGGTCTGGTCGGGGGTGTCCCACGATCGCCTGGAGCCGTCTTCGACACCGTAGCGATGCAGCTTTCGCCCCTTGATGTCTACGAACCAGACACAGGCGTCGCGCGCCGACCAGACCGGGCCTTCGCCCAGCTCGGCCTGCACGTCCCAGATCAGTTCGGGCTCCCCCACGACACTCAGCTCCAGCTGTAGGCGGTCTTCTGCTGGGTGAAGAAGTCGACCGCTGCGAAGCCCTGTTCGCGCGGGCCGTAGCTGGACTTCTTGGAACCGCCGAACGGCACATGATAGTCGACGCCGGCGGTGGCCAGATTGACCATCACCATCCCGGCCTTGGCACGCCGCTGGAAGTCACGGGCGTATTTCAGCGAGGTGGTGGCGATCCCCGCCGAGAGCCCGAACTCGACGCCGTTGGCGATGGCCAGAGCTTCCTCATAATCCTTGACCCGAATGGTCGAGGCGACGGGGCCGAAGACCTCTTCGGTGTTGATCTGGGCCAGAGGGTCGGTGTCGGCGATCAGGGTCGGCTGGACGTACCAGCCGGGATTGTCGAGGTTCAGCCGCTCGCCGCCGGTGACGATCCGCCCGCCCGCCGATCGGGCGATGTCGATATATTTGTAGCTGGTCTCCATCTGGCTCTCGGAGACCGCCGGGCCCATCTGGGTCGTCGGGTCGAGCGCATCGCCGACCTTGAGCGCCCGGACCTTCTCACCCAGCGCCTGGATGAACCGGTCGTGGATGCCGTCCTGAACGATCAGGCGGCTGGAGGCCGTGCAACGCTGGCCGGTGGCGAAGAACGAGCCGTCCAGTGCGATCATCACAGCCCGGTCCAGATCAGCGTCGTCGAGGACGATCAGCGGGTTCTTGCCGCCCATCTCCAGCTGGACCCGCGCCTGGCGCTCCATCGCGCCCTTGCCCACGCCGGCGCCCACGCCTTGCGAGCCGGTGAACGAGATGCCGTCGATGTCCTTGTGGGCGACGATGGCGCGGCCGACGTCGCCGTCGCCGATGACCATGTTGACGACGCCCTTGGGCAGACCCGCCTCATGCAGGATGGCGATCAGGGCTTCGGCCGTGGCCGGCGTCGGGCCGGCTGGCTTGATGACGACCGTATTGCCGAAGGCGATGGCCGGCGCGATCTTCCACGCGGGGATGGCGATGGGGAAGTTCCACGGCGTGATCAGGCCGAACACCCCGACGGGCTGGCGGTAAGTCTGGATCTCGACGCCGGGCCGCACCGACATCAGGTTCTGGCCGTGAACACGCAGGGCCTCGCCCGCGAAATATTTCAGGATGCGGGCGGCGCGAGCGGTCTCGCCGATGCCTTCCGGCAGGGTCTTGCCCTCTTCGCGCGACAACAGCCGACCGACCTGTTCACGGCGCTCCATCAGGATGTTGGAGGCCTTGTCGAGGATGTCTGAGCGAACCTCGGGCGAAGCCTCCGCCCAGCCCGGAAACGCAGCCTTCGCGGCCTGAACGGCTTGATCGACCTCAGCGGCGCCGCCCTTGGGGGTGCGGGCGATGATCTCGTTGGTGTTCGACGGGTTGTGGCTTTCGCCCGGCCGGTCGGCGCCGACCTTCTCGCCATTGATCCAGTGGGAGAGTTCGATCGCGTCGGTCATCATGCGTTCCTTGAGAATGGTCCCGGCGGCGGGGGAGCGCCGCCGGTCTATTTGTCAGACTTATATACCGACCCTTGGATAGGTCAGCCCTGCATATCTTCCAGTTCGCGGCCGCGCGTTTCCTTCACCCAGGCCTGGACCAGGAAGAACGAGATCAGCGCGCTGGCGGCGTAGAAGCCGTAGGTCACCGGCAGGCCCAGCCCCACCGCCATCGACGGGAAGCTGACCGAAATGCCGAAGTTGGCGATCCACTGGGCGAAGCCGGCGACGGCCAGCGCCGATCCGCGGATCTGGTTGGGGAACATCTCGCCCAGCATGACCCACATGACAGGCCCCCAGCTGAAGTTGAAGAAGACCACATAGGCATTGGCGGCGACCAGGGCGATCAGGCCGATATTGCCCGGCAGGTGCGGCGCGCCGTCGACCAGCGTCGATTGCGAGAAACACCAGGCCATGGTCGCCAGGGTCACGGCCATGCCCGCCGAGCCGATCAGCAGAAGCGGCTTGCGGCCGATCTTGTCGATCACCGAGATGGCGGCCAGACAGGCCACGATCGACAGGGTGCCGGACAGGATGTTGATCTTCAGCGCGTCATTCTCGGCGAAGCCCACCGACTGCCACAGGGTGGCGCCGTAGTAGAAGACGATGTTGATGCCCACGAGTTGCTGGAACACGGCCAGGATCAGGCCGGCCCAGACGATCGGACGGACGCCGCCCTTTGTCTTGTCGATCAGGTCCGACAGGCGCGGCTTGTGTTCTGTGTTCAGCGAGGCGCGGATCTCGGCGACCTTGCGCTTGGCGGCGCCGGCTCCGAACAGGCGGGTCAGCACGGCCTCGGCCTGGGCGTCCTTGTTCTTGACCACCAGATAGCGCGGGCTTTCGGGGATGGTCAGCAGCGCCAGCAGGAAGACTCCGGCCGGAATGACCTGCAGCCAGAACATCCAGCGCCAGGCCGGCAGGCCGCCCCACAGTTCGGCGGTCGAGCCGCCGGCCCACTGCGCCAGAAGATAGTTGGCCAGGAAGGCGCCCGTCAGACCGATGATGATCATGATCTGCTGCACGCTGGACAGGCGGCCGCGCATCGAGGCCGGCGTCACTTCCGAGATATAGACCGGCGACAGGACGCTGGCCGCGCCGACGCCCAGGCCGCCGATGAAGCGGGCGATGATGAAGTGGAACGAGCTGTCGGCGGCGCCGGCCCAGAGCGCGCTGACGATGAACAGGGCCGCCGCGATCAGCATCACGGTGCGGCGCCCGATCAGGTCGGCCAGACGTCCCGCCGCGAATGCGCCGAAAGCGCAGCCCAACAGGATCGCGCCGACGTTGAAACCGGTGCCCAGCGCTGACAGGTTGAACGCGCTTTCCAGCCCGTCCTGGGTGCCGTTGATCACGCCGGAGTCATAGCCGAACATGAAGCCGCCGATGGTGGCGACGGCGACGATGGCGGCGATGAAGCCGATGTTGACCCTGTCCGCGCCCGCGATATCGGGGCCGTCGGCCCCCGTTGGTCCTGCCATTTTCAGTCCTCCCGATGGGCTCTTGCGGCCCGATGTTGATATCTTTGGTTCAGCGCCAGCCGGCGTCCACGAAATACTCGTGGCCTGTGATCAGGCGGGCGTCGTCCGAGGCCAGGAACATCGCCAGCGCGGCGACATCGGAAGGCTCGAGCCGGCCCTTCAGGCACTGGGCGGCGACAATCTCGGCCTCGCCTTCGGGCGTGTACCATTTCATCTGCCGCTCGGTTTTGACGTTGCCGGGCACGATGCAGGAGACGCGGATTCCATCCACGCCCAGTTCGCGCGCCAGCGCCCGGGTCATGCCCTCGATGCCCGCCTTGGCGGTCTCGTAGAGAGACAGGTCCGGCAGCCCCAGATGCCAGCTGATCGAGCCGAGGTTCAGGATCACGCCCTTGCCCCGCTCGCGCATGCCGGGCGCGACCGCCTGGGCCGCGAAGTAGAGATGACGCAGATTGACCGCGATCCGGTCGTCCCAATACTCCGGCGTGACCTCGGTCAGGGTATGGCGGTCGTCGTTGGCGGCGTTGTTCAGCAGAACGTCGACCGGACCGTATTCGTCGATGATCTTCGCAAGCGTGGCCTTCAGAGCCGACAAATCCTTCAGGTCGCACAGCATGAAGCGCGGCGGCGGCGTCAGGGTGGCGAGTTCGCTGGCCAGCGCCTGCGAGTCCGTTTCGGCGACATCGAGGAAGACCACGCGGGCGCCCTGGAGCGCGAAGGCCTCGGTCAGTCCGGCGCCGATGCCGGAGCCGCCGCCGGTGATGACGACCAGCTTGCCCTTGAGGGATGGATAGATCGCGCTACTCATGCCGCGCCTCCGATCAGGCCGCGCGCGGCGAGGTTTCTCATCAGGCCGGATATGCCCAGGGTCCAGGGCGGCGCCTGTTCCGAGGTCGTGACCTTGTTTTCCAGGACGCCGAGCCGTTCCGACGACACCCGGACCCGGTCGCCCGGATGGTGGGTGAAGCCCTGCCCTGCTGCGTCGCGATCCTGGATCGGGGCGAACATGGTGCCGAGATACAGGGCGAAGCCGTCGGGATACTGGTGCGCCGCGCCTATGGTCTGACCGATGAGGTCCAACGGGTCGCGGCTGATCAGGCTCATCGAGCTCACCCCCGTCATGACGAAGCCGTCGTCGCCGCGCACTTCCAGCGAGATGACCGCCGAACGCACGTCGTCGAGGGTGAAGCTGTCGTCGAACAGGCGGATGAAGGGACCGATAGCGGCCGAGGCGTTGTTGTCCTTGGCCTTGCCGAGCAACAGGGCGCTACGCCCCTCGATGTCGCGCAGGTTGACGTCGTTGCCGAGCGCCGCGCCGACAGGCCGCCCCGTCGGATCGCAGACGACGACGACTTCGGGCTCCGGATTGTTCCAGGCGCTGTCGGCCCGCACCCCGACCCAGTCGCCCCAGCCGACTGAGGACAGCACGGGCGCCTTGGTGAAGATCTCGGCGTCCTTGCCGATGGCGACTTCGAGATATTGCGACCACAGGCCGTCGGCGATCAGCACCGCCTTGAGGCGACCCGCGGCTTCAGAACCCGGCTTGACCGACGACAGATCGGCGCCGACGCGCTCGGCGAGCTGCTCGCGGATTTCGGTGGCCCGATTGGCGTCGCCGCGCGCCCGCTCTTCGATGACCCGCTCGACAGCCGAGACCGCGAAGGTCACGCCCGACGCCTTCACGCACTGCAGGTCCAGCGGCGACAGCAGCTTGTGCGGGCCCGACCCGTCCTCATCCCACGAGACGACGAAATCCATCTCGTCCAGCGCGCCCAGATCGACGCCTTCCGCTGTCAGGAGGTCGGGCGAGGCGACCGCGTCCGCCGTGGTCGGCGCGAAGGCGGAAATGTCTATCACGCGCCCTTTGGCAACGAGAACCGGCGTCGGACCCGCAGGAAGGAGAAGCCGTCCCAGCAGCGTGGCGTCACGCCAGTCGGTGGGGAGATAGTCGATGATTCTAGCCATAGTTCCTTGCCGCAGCCTCATGCCCGGTCCTGCCTGTTAGCGCTACCGTCATGAAGTATTGTCCACCGGTGTCAAGTCGTCCGTCCCACCCGTCGTGGGCGGGGATTACCTCACCCCGATACGGTCAGTGTCGTTGATTTCAGATCGGTGGAGCTGGGGCCCGCGCTGAGCGTGAAGGTGCCCGGCTCGACCACCCGTTCCATGTCCAGGTTCCAGAATGACAGATCGCGAGGCGTCACCTCGAACGTCACCGTGGTCCTGGCGCCCGGCTCCAGAGTGACCCGCTTGAAGTGTTTCAGCTCCAGCACCGGACGGGTGACCGAGGCGAAGTCGTCGCGCACATAAAGCTGGACCACCTCATCGCCGGCCCGCGCGCCGGTATTGGCGACGTCGACCGCGACCCGGACCGTCTCGAAACGTCCGATCGTCGCCCGCTCGAGACGGGGCGCCGACACATCGAAGGTCGTGTACGACAGGCCAAAGCCGAACGGGAACAGCGGCGTCGTCTGATCGAACAGATAGCCTCGCCGCGCGGTCGGCTTGTAGTTGTAGAAGATCGGCAGTTGTCCGACCGACCGGGCGATCGACACCGGAAGCTTGCCGCCGGGATTGAGCTTGCCAAACAGGGTGTCGGCGACGGCGTGGCCGGTCTCCTGCCCGAGATACCAGCCCTCGATGAGAGCGTCGGCGTTCTCGGCGACATAGTTGACCGACAGCGGGCGCCCGTTGAGCAGGACGACGACCGTCGGCTTGTTCAAGGCGAAGATCTCGCGGGCCAGATCGTTCTGCTGTCCGATCAGCTCCAGCGAGTCGCGGTCGCCCAGATGGGCGTCGGCCCAGGCCTCGCGGCTGGTCTGCTCATTGTCACCCAGCACCATGACGATGACGTCGGCGTTGCGAGCGGTCGCGACGGCTTCCCGGATCAGGTTCGCATTCACCGCGGGATCGACCAGATCGACCTTGTCCGCACTCCACGACCGGCTTTCGGTGATGCGGACGGCTTCGGCATAGTCAACGGCGAAGCGCCCGGCGGCCTGCGCCTGGAGGCCTTCCAGCACGCTGACGACATGCGTGGGCACATCGCTGTAGCCGCCGATGGGCGTGTCACGGGCATGGGTGCCGAGGACCGCCATTCGACTGATCTTTGCGGGATCCAGCGGCAGGATGCTGTCCTTGTTCTTGAGCAGGACAATGGCCTTGCCCGCGGCCTCGCGCGCCAGGGCAATGGCGTCCGGCGTCGCCGTCTTTGCGTCGGCGCGCCGCGCGTCGACGTAGGGGGCCTCGAACAGGCCGGCCTGGAACTTCATGGTCAGGACACGCCGCACCGCGTCGTCGATCGCGGTCACGTCGACCTTGCCCGCACGAACCAGAGCGGGAAGCTTCACATACCCCTCCCCGTCCGGCAGCTCCATGTCCACACCCGCGTCGAGAGCCCGCATCGCGGCTTCCTCGATGGTCGGGAACATATGGTGGCGGGTGTTGAGTTCGCGCACGGCGAAATAGTCGGAGACCACCGCGCCCTTGTATCCCCACTCCTTGCGCAGCACGTCGTGCAGGAGCCAGCGGTTGGCGTGCGAGGGCACGCCGTCGATCTCGTTGTAGGAGGCCATGACGGCCATGACCGGCAGTTCGGTGACGGCGCGTTCGAACGGCGGGAAGAAATTCTCGCGCAGCGACCGCTCCGAAATGTTCGCCGGCCCCACGTTTGTGCCGTTCTCAGGCTGCCCGTGACCGGTCATGTGCTTGAGCGTCACGAAGACCTTGTCCGGCGCCAGCGGCAGCGTCTCGCCCTGGAATCCGCGGATCGCCGCGAGCCCCATTTCCGAAACCAGATGCGGGTCTTCGCCGTAGGTTTCCTCGATCCGGCCCCAGCGCGGATCGCGCGCCACATCGACCACAGGCGCCAGGGCAAGCTGCGCGCCCCGAGCCCGCATTTCGCGCGCCGCGACGCTGAAGATCCGCGTCAGCAGCGCAGGATCCCAGGTGCTGGCCAGAGCGATGGACTGCGGGAAGCTCGTCGCGCCTCGGGCGACATACCCGTGCAGAGCCTCCTCATGCAGTATGAGGGGAATGCCGAGCCGGGTGTTCTCAACGGCCCATTTCTGGGCGGCGTTGGCATAGTCGGCAGTCTCGCGGCCCGTACGGTTGACTGCGTCGCCCGCGGCGCCGGCGGAGCCGTTCAAGGCGGGATCAACCCCGCGCTTGTCCTGCGGCCGTGAGATCTGACCCAGGCCGTCGGGGAATGCGGTAGTCGCCTTGGTCGGATCGAAATCGCCGGCGGCGGTCTGGATCGCGCCCTTGTTCTCCCAGATCCCGATCATCTGGCCGACCTTCTCTTCCAGCGTCATGCGCCCGAGAAGGTCGTTCACCCTGCGATCGATCGGCTGGCGCGGATCCCTGTAGAGCGCATCGGCGCCCGGCTTTGCCAATCCCTGCGCCCAGGCGACGGCAGGCATGGAGCTCATGGCGAGCGTGGATGCGAAACTGGCGAGCAGGGTGCGGCGGCCAACGACCATCGCACCGCCGGTTTGGTCAGTCATGAACTCACTCCCAATAACCCGCCGGTTGGCCCGACGATGATAGCGCTACCAGCACGATAGGGCCGGTTGTTCGGTTTGGTCAATGTCGCCGGACGCCAAAAATCCTGTAAAACGAAAGGACTCATCCGGATCCCCCTATGTCTCCAACGAAAAACCCATCTGACGGACGCCCTCGCGCAGGCCGCGAGCGGCTGCATGGAGCCATCGCCCACGACCTCGGAGTCGCCATCGTATCGGGCCGGCACGCGCCCGGGGACGTTCTCGCCAACGAGATCGAGTTCAGCGAACGCCTGCAGGTGTCGCGCAGCGCCTACCGGGAGGCAGTCCGGATCCTGTCCGCCAAGGGGCTGGTGGAAAGCAAGCCGCGCACCGGCACGAGGGTGCTGCCGATGGATCGGTGGAACCTGCTGGATCCTGATGTGCTGGCCTGGTTCTTCGAGAGCGAGCCGAGCCGCGCGATGGTCGAGGGTCTGTTTGAACTGCGGCTGATCGTTGAGCCTGCTGCTGCCGCCCTCGCCGCCGTTCGTCGGACGCCCGAGCAACTGACCCGGATGCGAAAGGCGCTGATGGCCATGGAGCGCCTCACCCTCACGACCGAAGAAGG
>Ga0247739_10000762_pt1 | contig 11600 bp, 13 predicted proteins | sample UWRJL058202B2_FD_180943 | JGI IMG/M metagenome (GOLD analysis project Ga0247739, IMG submission 180943) | Plant litter microbial communities from Arlington Agricultural Research Station in Wisconsin, United States - UWRJ-L058-202B-2 | ecosystem: Environmental > Terrestrial > Plant litter >... | reverse complement strand
GCTCAGGTTCTCCGAGGTGATGACCTCGCCCACCAGCCCCGCGGCGCGGATCTCGCCGTCGGCAAGCAGCAGGGCGTGCCCGAAACCGTCGGGGATCTCCTCGACGTGGTGGGTGACCATCACGATCGCCGGTGACGAGTCATTGCGCGCGAAACCACCCAGCAGGCCGACGAGCTCCTCGCGAGCCCCCAGGTCGAGGCTCGCCGCGGGCTCGTCCAGCAACAGCAGTTCCGGATCGGTCATTACCGACCGCGCGATCTGCACCCGCTTCTGCTCACCGTCGCTCAGGTCGCCGAAGCGGCGGTCCTCCAGGTGACCGAGCTTCCATTCGGCCAGCACGCGTTGTGCCCGCTTCAGGTCGATCTCCTCGTAGGTCTCATTCCAGCGCCCGGTCACGGAGTAGGCGGCGGTGAGCACCACGTCGATGACGCGCTCGTCGCGGGGCACCTTGCGGGCCAGCGCGGTCGACGCGAAACCGATACGGGGCCGCAGCTCGAACACGTCGGCGCGGCCGAGGGTGTCGTCGAGCACCTGGACACGACCCGAGGTCGGGTGCATCTGCGCCGCAGCGAGCTGCAGCAGCGTGGTCTTGCCGGCGCCGTTCGGGCCCAGGATCACCCACCGCTCGCTGGCATCCACCGTCCAGTTCAGCGATTTGAGGATGGGATTGCCGTCGCGGACGACGGACACATCGGAGAACTGGAGAACGCTTGGCATGGTAACTCCACCATAAACGCTGGGAAGCCGGGGTTAGGCGAGACTCGCGTAGATCTCCCGCGTTCTGGTGGCGATGGTCTTCCAGCTGAAGTCGGTCTCGGCCCGCTGGCGACCTGCGGCACCCATCCGCTTGGCGGCGGCGGGATCGCTCACCACCTCGGTGAGGATGGCGGCGAGGTCTGCCACGAAGCGGTCGGGATCGACCGGCGTACCGGTGCCGTCCTGCAGCTGCTCGATCGGAACCAGACGCCCGGTGACGCCGTCCATGACGACCTCGGGGATGCCGCCAGTCGCGGTCCCGACGACGGGAGCCGAGCAGGCCATCGCCTCGAGGTTCACGATGCCGAGGGGCTCGTAGATCGACGGGCAGACGAACGTGGTTGCCTGCGTCAGCACCGCAGACAGCTCGCGCTGGCTGAGCAGCCGGTCGAGCCACACCACGCCCGAGCGCTTCTCCTGCAGGGCCGCAACGCCGGCCTGCACCTCCGCGAGAATCTCCGGGGTGTCGGGGGCGCCGGCGCACAGCACGAGCTGGACGTCAGGCGGCAGCAGTGCGGCGGCACGGAGCAGGTAGGGCAGGCCCTTCTGGCGGGTGATTCGCCCGACGAACACGACGGACGGCCGGTCGGGGTCAATACCGAGGCCACGCACCAGGTCGGGATCGTCAACCGCCTTCCAGCGGTCGAGGTCGATCCCGTTGTGCACGGTGACCACCTTGTCGGCGTCGAGCCAGGGATAGGACCGCAGGATGTCGCGGCGCATGCCATCGCTGACGGCGATGATGGCGGCGGCGCCCGTGAACGCCGTGTTCTCGATCCAGCTGGAGACGCGGTAGCCACCGCCCAGTTGCTCGGCTTTCCACGGCCGCAGCGGCTCGAGGGAGTGCGCGGTCACCACGTGAGGAATGCCGTGCAGCAGGGAGGCGAGATGCCCTGCGGCGTTCGCGTACCAGGTGTGGGAGTGCACGATGTCGGCTCCACCCACGTCCTGCGCGATCTGCAGGTCGACCCCGAGGGTCGCGAGCGACGGGTTGGCCGCGGTCAGTCCCGGGGGCACCAGGTAGGAGAAGACGTCGGGCTCGTCGCGCGGCAGGCCGAAGCATCGAACGATCACCTCGAGGTCGCTGCCCCGCAGAGCGCGGACAAGTTCGGCGACGTGCACGCCGGCTCCGCCGTACACCTCCGGCGGGTACTCCCGGCTGATTACATCTACTCGCATTCCCCCGACGTTAGTACAGGCCGCGTGTTCGTACAGCCAGGCGGTGGTGCGGCGCCGTGCCGACCGCATACGCTTGCGAGCATGGCGTCAAAGAAGATTTTCGGCATTGTCCTTGCTGGTGGAGAGGGCAAGCGGCTCATGCCACTCACTGCCGACCGCGCCAAGCCCGCAGTCCCGTTCGGCGGTGGTTACCGACTCGTCGACTTCGCACTGAGCAACCTGATCAACTCCGGCCTTCGCCAGATCGTGGTCCTGACCCAGTACAAGTCACACAGCCTCGACCGCCATGTGTCGCAGACCTGGCGCCTGAGCGGACTGCTCGACTCCTATGTCGCGTCGGTGCCAGCGCAGCAGCGGCTGGGTAAGCGGTGGTTCAGTGGGTCGGCTGACGCGATCCTGCAGAGCCTGAACCTGCTGCGCGACGAGAATCCCGACATCGTGATCGTGGTCGGTGCCGACCACGTGTACCGCATGGACTTCAGCCAGATGATCGACGCCCACATCGCGTCGGGCCTCGGCGTCACCGTGGCCGCCATCCGCCAGCCCATCTCGCTCGCCGACCAGTTCGGCGTCATCGAGGTCGACAAGGACGACCCGACCCGCATCGCCGCGTTCCACGAGAAGCCGAAGAACCCGATCGGCCTGTCCGACTCCCCCGACGAGGTACTCGCATCGATGGGCAACTACATTTTCGACGCCGACGTGCTGATGGAGGCGGTTCAGCGCGACGGTGAGCGGTCGGACTCCAACCACGACATGGGTGGCGACATCGTTCCGGACTTCGTGTCGCGGGGTCTCGCCGGCGTCTACGACCTCAACCGCAACGTGGTGCCCGGCTCCACCGAGCGCGACCGCTTCTACTGGCGCGACGTGGGGACCATCGAGTCGTTCTTCGACGCCCACCAGGACCTGATCTCGGCCCTGCCGATCTTCAACCTCTACAACCGCGAATGGCCGATCTTCAGCCAGCAGCTGAACTCTCCCCCGGCGAAGTTCGTTCGTGACGCCCGCGGCAACCTCGGTCAGACCATCGATTCCATCGTGTCGCTCGGCTGCGTGATCTCCGGTGCCCACATCGAGCGCAGCGTCATCGGTCCGTGGTCGACGCTCGGTTCGGGTGCATCCGTCATCGACGCCGTCGTCTTCGACCGCGTGCACATCGGCCCGAACGTGCGGGTCAAGCGCGCTATTCTCGACAAGGATGTCGTGCTCGAAGAGGGCGCATCCGTCGGCATCGATCACGAGGCCGACCGGGCACGCGGCTTCACCGTGACCGACACCGGCATCACAGTCGTCGGCAAGGGAGTCGTCGTCAGCTAGGCAGGATTCTTAGGCGACATGACGCGCTTCCTCGTGGTACTCGATGTCGACTCGACCCTGATCGACGACGAGGTGATCGAGCTCCTCGCCGAGGAAGCCGGGTCGCTCGAGCAGGTCGCGGAGATCACCCGCCAGGCGATGAACGGTGAGCTCGATTTCGAGCAGAGCCTGCGGGCGCGGGTCGACACGCTTCGCGGGTTGCCCGAGTCGGTGTTCGAGAGGGTCGGCCAGCGGGTCACCGTCACCATGGGTGTACCCGAGTTGATCGCGGGCGTGCGATCGGCCGGCGGTCGTATCGGCGTGGTTTCGGGGGGCTTCCACGAAGTCGTCGACCCCATCGCGGAGCGCCTCGGGCTCGACTACTGGCGCGCCAACCGGCTCGACGTGGTCGACGGCAGGTTGACCGGTGGCCTCGTTGGCGATGTCATCGACGCCGAGGCGAAGGCGACCACGCTGCGCGAATGGGCCGCCGACAGCGACATCCCGCTCTCTCGCGCCGTCGCCGTGGGCGATGGCGCCAACGACCTGACGATGATGGCGATCGCCGGCCTCTCGGTCGGCTTCGACGCCAAGGCGCCCGTGCGTGACCTCGCGGGCGTTCTCATCGACGACCGCGATCTTTCCCGGGTGCTTCCGCTGCTCGGCCTGCGGGGCTGACAGCGCGACGCGACCGCTCGGTTCTCCGCTGGGGTCAGTGACCCATGCCGAGACCGCCATCGACGGGGATGACGGCTCCCGAGATGTATCCCGAATCGTCGCTGGCGAGCCAGGTGATCACCCGGGCGACCTCGACGGGGCTCGCGAACCGCGCGGCGGGGATCTGCTTCACGTACGACTGCTGCAGCTCGGGTGACAGTTCGGCCGTCATGTCCGTCTCGATGAAGCCGGGGGCGACAACATTCGCGGTGATGCCCCGGGCGCCGAGCTCGCGGGTCACAGAACGAGCGAGCCCGACCAGGCCGCTCTTGGACGCCGCGTAGTTCACCTGGCCGGCAGAACCCAGCAGACCGACAACGCTCGACACCAGGATGATGCGCCCGAACCTCGCCTTGAGCATGCCCTTCGAGGCGCGCTTGACCACCCGGAATGCGCCGCTCAGGTTGGTGTCGATGACGGCCGTGAAATCGTCGTCGCTCATGCGCATGAGCAGCATGTCGCGAGTGATTCCGGCGTTGGCAACCACGACCTCGACGGGGCCGAGTTTCTCCTCGACCTCGCTGAATGCTGCATCAATGCTCGCGGCATCCGTCACGTCGGCGATGACGGTGAGGCTTCCCTCCGGGCCCGAACCCGAGCGAGCGGTGACCGCTACCCGGTGGCCCTGAGCCACGAATTCCTGGGCTATCGCGAAGCCGATGCCTCGGTTGCCGCCGGTGATCAATACGGTCCTCACGGTGCTCATGGCCTCCAGCCTATAGTCGCGGCAATACCGACGTAGGCTGGAGGGGAGGCATCATTCCGAGCCCCATTGAGCCGTGTGAGCGCATGAAGCAGACGCAGTCGATCACCACCCTTCCCGAGTCGCCCGATGACGATCGCAAGCGCCGGATGATCCAGTACGGCGTCGCCATGACCATCAGGGTCGCGTGCGTCATCGCCTGCTTCTTCGTGCAGGGGTGGTGGCTGTTCCTGCCGATCGTCGGCGCGATCGTGCTGCCGTACATCGCGGTCGTCTTCGCCAATGTCGCCCCGCGATCCGACGGTCAGGTCGAGCGCCCGGGTTCGATCGTGCTCTCGTCCCGACCGCAGGGGCCCCAGGTCGACGAATGATCGGATCGATCGGCCCCGAGACCGTGCGCTGCTCACGGGCGGGATGCTCGGTCGACGCCACCCGCAATGTGAACTGGCGCAACCCCCGGATTCATGACGAGAGTCGCGTGAAGATCTGGCTCGCCTGTGACGAGCACTCCGACTACCTTCGCGATTATCTTGCGACCAGGGGCTTTCCGGTGGTCGTCACCGCCCTGAACGAGACGGTGGAGCGGGTGTGAGGGGCTGGACGTTCGCGTTCGAGAAACGCTGGCTCGGCTACCTCGCCCTCGTGGTGGTCTTCGCGGTGGGATGCACCCTGCTGTCGATGTGGCAACTCGCCCGTCGCGACGAGGCCAGGGCCGAGATCAGTCGCGTCGACAACAACTGGACGAGCCCTCCGGTACCGATCGACGACGTGATCACGCAACTCGATGATTTCGACCCCGACGACACCTGGACCTCGGTTCGGGTGACCGGGAGGTACCTGACAGACTCGGAGCTTCTGGCCCGGGGGCGACCCAACGGCGGCCGGCCCGGGTTCGAGCAGCTCGTGCCGTTCCAGACCGACGACGGCGAGGTTCTGGTGATCGACAGGGGGTGGCTGCCGGTCGGTAACAAACAGGATGCCCCCGACGCAGTTCCGCCGCCGCCTGCCGGCACGGTCACCGTGGTTGCGCGGCTGAAAGCGGGCGAGCCGACGGTACCGGGCCGATCGGCTCCGGCCGGCCAGATCGCCACGATCCACCTCCCTGACATCGCGGCCCGGGTCGGCGAGCCGACCTATACGGGCGCCTACGGGCTGCTGAGCTCCGAAGAACCCGCTGTCGAGCGACCCTTAGCCGTCGCGAAGCCGGTCGCCGACGAGGGCCCGCACCTGTCGTACGCATTCCAGTGGCTGGTGTTCGGGCTGATGGCGTTCATCGGGCTCGGCTGGGCGATCCGGCAGGAGTACCGTCTCCGCAACGCCGACGATCCGGAGGAACGGGAGCGCGCCGAGAAGCGTCGGAGCAGGGCGGCCGCGAAACCGGCGAGCGACGCCGAGATCGAGGACGCGCTGCTCGACCGACGGTGATCGAGCGGAGTTGGGATCCGAGGTCAGGCCAGCGAGATCAGCTCGGCGTAGTCCTTGTTCCAGTGATCCTCGATACCGTCCGGCAGGATCAGCACCCGCTCGGGGTTGAGCGCCTCAACGGCGCCCTCGTCGTGGCTCACCAGCACGACGGCGCCGGTATAGGTGGCGAGAGCACCGAGGATCTCCTCGCGGCTCGCGGGGTCGAGGTTGTTGGTCGGCTCATCGAGCAGCAGCACATTCGCCCCACTCACCACGATCATCGCCAGCGCCAGCCGGGTCTTCTCGCCACCCGAGAGCACGCCCGCGAGCTTGTTGCCGTCGTCACCCGTGAACAGGAACGAGCCGAGCACCCGGCGCGCCTCCATCTCGGTGATGTTCGGCGACGACGACACCATGTTCTGGATGACCGTGCGCTTGACATCGATGGTCTCGTGCTCCTGCGCGTAATAACCGATGCGCAGGCCGTGACCCGGTTCGATCTGCCCGGTGTCCGGGATGTCGACGCCCGCGAGCATCCGGAGCAGAGTCGTCTTGCCCGCTCCGTTGAACCCCAGGATGACCACCTTCGAGCCCCTGTCGATCGCGAGGTCGACGGCGGTGAAGATCTCGAGCGAACCGTAGCTCTTGCTCAGGTTGCTGGCCATCAGCGGGGTCCGGCCGCAAGGAGCCGGCTCGGGGAAGCGGAGCTTGGCGACACGGTCGACCGCACGCACCTCGTCGAGTCCCGCGAGCAGCTTCTCGGCGCGCGCGACCATCTGGTGCGCCGCGGCCGCCTTGGAGGCCTTCGCCCCGAACTTCGCCGCCTGGGTGGTGAGAACGCCCGCCTTCTTCTCGGCGTTGACGCGTTCCTTCTTGCGGCGCTCCTCGTCGGCGGCGCGCTGCTTGTGATAGTTCTTCCAGCCCATGTTGTACTGGTCGATCGTCTGGCGGTTGGCGTCGAGGTAGAAGACCTTGTTCACGGTCTCCTCGACGAGGTTCACATCGTGGGTGATCACGATCAGGCCGCCCTGGAACCCCTTGAGGAACTCGCGGAGCCACACCACCGAGTCGGCGTCGAGGTGGTTGGTGGGCTCGTCGAGGAGCATCGTGTCTGCGCCGCTGAACAGGATGCGGGCCAGCTCGATGCGCCGCCGCTGTCCGCCGGAGAGCGTAGACAGCTTCTGGTCGAGGATGTGGTCGGGCAGGCTCAGGTTGCTCGCGATCGATGCGGCCTCCGCCTCGGCGGCGTACCCGCCGAGCGCGGTGAAGCGCTCCTCGAGGCCGCCGTAGCGCTTCATCGCCTTTTCGCTGGTGGCGGCATCCGGGCTGGCCATCTCCTGCATGCTCTCGGCCATCTGCAGCACGATCGTGCCGAGGCCGCGAGCGTCGAGGATGCGGGTGCGGGCGAGATCCTCGGGGTTGCCGGAACGCGGGTCCTGGGGCAGGTAACCGATCTCACCGGTGCGGTCGATCTTGCCGGCGGCCGGCTGGAGTTCGCCCGCGAGGGTCTTGGTCAGCGTGGTCTTGCCGGCACCGTTGCGCCCGACCAGGCCGATCTTGTCGCCCCGATCGACCCGGAACGAGACCTCGTCCATCAGGAGGCGTGCGCCAACGCGCAGCTCGAGGTCGTGCACAGCGAGCACAGTGAATTCCTGTCTAGATCAAAGAACGGCTTCGTCAAAGAACGGCCGATTCTTTTGGAGTGGGAGGGGCGGCCCGTCAGCGCGCCAGCCAGCTAGTCTACTTCGTAGCGTTGAAGCATGCCGGAACGTGAATCTCGAGGAGTCAGAGTGAGCAACCTTACGAGCGCCGTTCCCGCATCGACGCGGCCCACCCTCGTCGACAGCATCTTCCATCGCACCCTTGCGCTCGACCTGGCGCTCGTGGCCGCCGGCGCCGGGCTCACCGCGATCGCCGCCCAGATCGTGGTTCCCCTCTGGCCGGTGCCAATGACGATGCAGACCTTCGCGGTCTTGCTGGTGGGCACGATCCTCGGCCCGCTTCGTGCGGTGCTGTCGATGGCCCTCTACCTGATGCTCGGCTTCGTGGGGTTGCCAGTCTTCGCCGAGGGACTGTCGGGCAACATCTTCGGATTATCGACGGGCGGGTTCCTCATCGGCTTCGTGCTTGCCGTCGCCCTCGTCGGCCGCCTCGCCGAACGGGCGTGGGATCGTCGGTTCGTGGGCACGCTCGTGTCGTTCTCCGCCGGAACCGTCGTGATGTACGCCGTCGGGCTGCCGTGGCTGTACGCCTCGCTGTCGAACTTCGGCCCCGCCGTCTGGCAGGACTACCTCGGCTACGACAGCGTGCTGGCGGCCACACTGGGCACCGGCGTGCTGCCGTTCCTCCTCGGCGACCTCCTGAAGGCGCTGCTGGCGGCCGCAGTCATCCCGCTGGCCTGGCGCGGAGTCAAGCGCCTGGAGCGCTCGCGCGACGCCGACTAGCACGGAGCGCTCGCGCGACGCCGACTAGCACGGAGCGCTCGCGCGACGCCGAGTAGTACGGAGCGCTCGCGCGACGCCAGGCCCTAGGCCGGGTCGTTAGATCGAGAAGCCCAGCGCACGCATCATGTCGCGACCGTCGTCGGTGATCTTCTCGGGGCCCCACGGCGGCATCCACACCCAGTTGATGCGGAACGCCTCCACGATGCCGTCGAGTTCCTGGGCAACCTGCTCCTCGATGACGTCGGTGAGCGGGCACCCCGCCGAGGTCAGCGTCATGCTGATGAGAAGAGCGGTGTTCTCCGGGTCCCAGCTGAGGTCGTAGATCAGGCCGAGGTCGACGATGTTCACCCCGAGCTCGGGGTCCATCACTTCTTTGAGAGCATCCTCGACCTGGTCGAACAGTGCCGGTGCAAGAGCAGTAGCCATGTCTCTACGCTACGCTCACGGGCTCGGTTGCGCTGGCGTCGGGCAGGAACCGGTCGTAGCCCTCGTTCTCGAGGCGGTCGGCGAGCTCCGGGCCGCCCTCCTCAGCCACGCGGCCGTCGACGAAGACGTGCACGAAGTCGGGCTTGATGTACCGCAGGATGCGCGTGTAGTGGGTGATCAGCAGAACGCCGAGGTCGTTGGCCTCCTTGGCGCGGTTCACACCCTCGGACACGATCTTGAGCGCGTCGACGTCGAGGCCGGAGTCGGTCTCGTCGAGAATCGCGAACTTGGGCTTGAGCAGCTCGAGCTGGAGGATCTCGTGGCGCTTCTTCTCGCCGCCGGAGAAGCCCTCGTTGACGTTGCGCTCACCGAAAGACTTGTCCATGCGGAGAAGCTTCATGGTCTCGCCGACCTCCTTGAGCCACGGGCGCAGCTTGGGCGCCTCGTGCTCGGGGTCGAGGGCGGTCTTCGCGGTGCGGAGGAAGTCGGCCATCCGAACGCCCGGAATCTCGACCGGGTACTGCATGGCGAGGAAGAGGCCGGCGCGCGCCCGCTCGTCGACCGTCATGGCGAGCACGTCGGCTCCGTCGAGGGTGATGGATCCGCTCTCGACGTGATACTTGGGATGCCCGGCGAGGGTGTACGCGAGGGTGGACTTCCCCGAGCCGTTCGGCCCCATGATGGCGTGGATCTGGCCCTGCGGGAGGGTCAGGTCGACGCCCTTCAGGATCTGCTTGGTGCCCTGCTCGGTCTCCACACTCACGTGGAGGTCGGTTACCTGGAGTACTGACATGGTGATTATCCGTTTCTGGACGCGGTGAGCCGGAAGCTCAGACCGCGACGGTTTCGTTCGGGTCGATGGTGATGACGCCATCGGCGTCGACGGCTACAGCGAAGACCGGCACCGGCTCGTACGCCGGAAGGGTCATGGGTTTGCCGGTGGTCAGGGAGAACAGCGAGCCGTGTGCCCAGCACTCGATCGTGTCGTCTTCGACGAATCCCTCGGCCAACGAGATGTCGCCGTGGGTGCAGGTGTCGCCGATCGCGTGCACCTCGCCCTTGCTGTCTTTGACGACGACGATGGCAACTCCGTCGAGAACAACCCGGAAGGCCTTGTTCACCTCGAGCTCGTCGGTCGTGCAGACCCGCTCCGCGGTCACTGCGCAGACCCCGTGGTCAGGGCCGACTTGCGCAGCTCCGCCTCGATGGCCGCGTGCAAGTGGGACTCCAGCTCGGCGCTGCCGACCTTCTGCACGATCTCGGCCAGGAAGCCGATCACGACGAGGCGTCGCGCCTCGGCCTCGGTGATGCCGCGAGCCTGCAGGTAGAAGAGCTGCTCGTCGTCGAACCGGCCGGTTGCGCTGGCGTGACCGGCACCGAGGATGTCACCGGTCTCGATCTCGAGATTCGGGATGGAGTCGGCGCGGGTGCCCTCGGTCAGCACCAGGTTGCGGTTCTGCTCGTAGCTGTCGGTGCCGGAGGCGAGCGGTCCGATGAGCACATCGCCAACCCAGACTGTGCGGGCTCCCCTGCCCTGCAGGGCGCCCTTGTAGTTGACGCGGCCCTTGGTGTTCGGGCCGAGGTGGTGAAGGTACACCCGCTGCTCGAAGTGCTGTCCCGCATCGGCGAAGTAGAGGCCGAACAGGTCGGCGTCCGAGCCCTCACCGGCCAGGTGCACGGAGGGGTTCACCCGTACGATCGAACCCCCGAGGGAGACCACGATGTGCTTGAGCCGGGCATCCCGGGCCACTGTAGCGAAATGGCTCGCGAGGTGGTGGGCGTCGTCGTCCCATTCCTGCACGGAGACGACCGTGAGGTCGGCACCCTCCTGCACGACGATCTCGACGTTCTCGGCGAGGTTGGCTGCACCGGTGGAGCGCAGGATGATCGTGGCACGGCTGTTGGGCGTGGCCGTGATCAGGGTGTGGGCGGCTCGGGGCCGCTCCCCCAGGGTCGACCGGCCGACGGTCACCTCGACGTGCTCCTCGCTGCTGACCGTGATGGCGAGGGCCTTCTCGAAGCTCGACCATGCGTTGGCCGAGCTGCGCTCCTCGGGCGTGCCCGCCGCGCCGACCCGGAAGTCGTCGCGATCGACCCACTCGACCGAGACGCCCTCGGCCGGCTCGGCCGTGAATTCGTACTCAGCACCGTCGAGCTCGCCGTCGATCAGGTCGCGGACCAGCTTCACCGGGGTGAGCTTCCAGTCGGCCTCGAGCCCGGTGACGGCGGGGAAATCGTCGTGCTTCACCGAGGAGAAGCGGGCAGAACGGGTCTGCACCGGCACATAATCCTGCCGGTCCCAGCCGCCGTCGGAGTGCGCCTTCGGGTTTCCCGGGGTCGCGGTGTCTACTGCTACCGACATCTAGCCGACACTGCCTTCCATGCTCATCTCGATGAGCTTGTTCAGTTCGAGCGCGTATTCCATGGGCAGCTCACGGGCGATCGGCTCAATGAACCCGCGCACGATCATCGCCATGGCCTCGTCCTCGGGCATCCCCCGCGACTGCAGATAGAAGAGTTGCTCGGCACTGACGCGCGACACGGTCGCCTCGTGACCGAGCTGCACGTCGTCGACACGGATGTCGATCGCCGGGTAGGTGTCGGAGCGCGAGATGGTGTCGACCAGCAGGGCGTCGCACCGCACGGTGTTCGCCGAGTGGTGCGCGTTCGCG
>Ga0247739_10000760_pt1 | contig 11625 bp, 5 predicted proteins | sample UWRJL058202B2_FD_180943 | JGI IMG/M metagenome (GOLD analysis project Ga0247739, IMG submission 180943) | Plant litter microbial communities from Arlington Agricultural Research Station in Wisconsin, United States - UWRJ-L058-202B-2 | ecosystem: Environmental > Terrestrial > Plant litter >... | reverse complement strand
CCATCAGTATTCGGGTATTGATATTTGCTATTATGCCAGCTTGGGGAATGGCCAATGCCGCAGCTACTTTGGTAGGACAAAACTTGGGTGCTGGCCAACCGCTCCGGGCCGAGCAAAGCGTATGGCGGGCAGGAAAGCTGAATATGTTTTTCCTGTTATCCATCGGTATTTTATTCTGGGTTTTTGCACCTGCTATTGCCGGCATTTTTACGCAAGATGTAATAACCAAAAACTTCGCCGTACAAAGTTTGCGCATCGTAACGTTGGGCTATGCATTTTATGGATATGGTATGGTAATCCCATCTGCTTTTAACGGTGCTGGCGATACTAAAACACCAACTAAATTGAACCTGATCGGCTTTTGGTGTTTCCAGATTCCATTGGCTTGGTGGCTGGCGCTTCACTTAGAGCTAGGGCCGCTAGGGGTATTTTTGGCCATTGCTATTACAGAAAGTGCCATCGCCGTTGCTGGTATCTTGCTTTTTAAAAGGGGCAAATGGAAAACAGTAAAAATTTAATAATTTGATTGAGAAGAAAAGGTTTGATAAATTATCACACCTTTTCTTCTTCTTTTTCTGCATGAAAATTTAAAAAGAAATTAAATAGGTTCACCTCAGTTGGGATGGCCAATTTTTTGCGTAACCGATATCTGCTTATCTCCACGCCCCGTACGGAAATGTTCATAAGCCGGGCCATTTCTTTGGTGGAAAGGTTCATGCGGAGGTAGGCGCACAGCTTTAGATCGCTTGCATTCAGTGCCGGATATCTTTCTTTTACGGCAATCAAAAAATTACTGTGCACACTATCAAAATGTACAGAAAACTGCTCCCAATCTTTATCGGTTTTATTTTCTTCACCCAGCATTTTTATTAGCTTCCGTAGTTCCTCGTTCGTTTTTTCAGACTCGATGCCCTTCATAATGCGGGTGAGGTCTGATTTTATCGTACCTAAAATTTCCGTTTTTTGCACTAGGTGCATGGCAGATAATGCCAGCTCGGAATTTTTATATGTAATATCCGATTCTAGCTTATCATTTTTTAGTTTAATAATTTCTCGCTCGTTTTTTTCAAGCTCCAGCTGGTGTAAATATTGCAGCCGTTTTTGTTCTTCTTCATGCTTCAATTGCTGTTTGTTGAATTTTTTAACCTGCCTTCGGTATACGATATACAAACCAGCTATGGCCAATAATAAATATACAGCATAGGCCAAATAAGTTTGGTACCAAGGCGGCAGCACTATAAAGCTGTATGGGGTTATGTTCGATTCGTTGCCCAAATTGTTCCGGGCTTTTATCAAGAATGTGTATTTGCCGGCCGGTAAATTCGTGTACTCTTTCTCCGTTTTTTTGGCCCAGGCCGACCATGATTTATCGAATCCTTTTAAATAATAACTATACTCGATACTCGATTGCTGTCCATATAAGGTAGATGAAAATTCAAAGCGAAAAGAATTGAGGTCGTGGCTGATTTGCATCACTTGTTTCTCACTTTGATGTAGCGTATCGTTCACTTCCCCGTAGTATCCACCAAAAATAGGTCGGTCGGTTTTGCCAAAGGCTTTTACAGTTCGCAGCTGTACTTGCAAATGGTTTTTTATGTGTTTGTATTGGGCAAAGTTGATGTGATAAAAACCCTTTTCGGCCCCAACCAAAATATTGTGTTCATCTATGGGATAAATATATTCAAAGCCAGAAACCATTTTTTCGTTTAGCTCGGGTAAATAAATCAATTTGGGCGTTTCGCTGCTCACATCTATCACACCCAATTGCTTTTCATGGATGAACCAGATATTGCCTTGTGTATCTTCCTTCAAATAAAAGATGCTGGTTTCGCCAAAAATGTCTTTGAAAAATGTAGAGAATGCGAACTTGTCCTGTTGTTCATCATACAGATAAATCCCTTTTTCAGTAGCAGCTAAAATTTGGTTTTTTATTTTGAAGATGTAATTGTTATTGGCTGAAACTGGCAATCCATTTTTATCATTGTACAACTTCACGTTCCAATTACCGGCCACCAAACTCATTTTGTAGATTCCACGGTACGGATGCGATACCCAGATAGTCTTTTCATCTTGCACGGCCACAAAACGAGAGGCCTCATAAAAGTTAGCGACCGTTCCACTTTCTTTAAATGTCTTATCATTACCATAAGAAAAAAACTTGACGCCATTATAGTTACCGGCCACAACAAGCGGCGCCGGAAAAACATTGGTAAGTGGTATAAAATTCCAAAAGCCATTATTAGAGATGATCCGTTCTGCGCCTGTAGACTTAACTACAAAACCACCTTCATGATGGCCCAATAGCAGGTCGTTATTTATTTGGGCCAGGCTCCAAACTTGTCCTTTGGTATTGGGTACAGGCTCGAAGTTTCCTTTTATTAAACTAATGTCTGTAAATGCGTCCACTTTTACTTTGGACAATCCATTGGAGGTGCCCATATATAAGTAGTGGTCAAATAGCAAGGAAGCATATCCTGGACCTTCATTTTTACTTTCGGGATAAATGTGGCGGATAGCATTGTTATAGGCAATAAAGTCGATACCATTATCAGTACCTACCCAAAGGTTATCATCTCGGTCGAGAAAAACACTGAGCACATTATTGTTTTGCAACCCCTCGGCGCTAGAAAAACTTTGGATAAATTCCCCCTTATCATCTATAACGTAACAACCATTGAGGCTTGTGGCAAGCGCTATACGATTTTTACTCACCCGCACCGCTCCATAAATCCGGTTTTGACTGATGGAAGCAAGCGATAAAGATTTGAGTTGAGTAGCGCCGGTACCCGAAATCACGAACAGTCCATTTTCTAAAGTGGTCAACAAACAGCTGTCTTTTCCGAAGGGAATCAAAGCAGTTGCTAAAAACTCTTTTGGCAAATCACTGTGGGTCAAGAAAGGTTCCCAATGGTCGTTGTCATATTTGAGCAACCCATTTTCAAAGTCGTCGGCCAGAATCAAATCTCCAAACTGCCCCATAAACCGCCAATGGCTCTTGGGTTTGAAAATTGTAAGCGTGTTGTTGCTCCACAAAAAAATCTTGTTGCTGGCCCTAAAAAACACCTCGTTTTGTAAAGTGCAGATATCCCAAATGTCGGAAAACGATTGTTCGTCCTTAGCCACCAGTTTTAAAAGGGAGGTAAAATGCAGCATGCCAGAAGCATCCGGAGAAAAGTATCCAAAATCGCCTTCGCCGCCCACATAAATTTTATGGTCGTTGCCAATGGCCAAAGAGCGCACTTTCGTCTTGTTGGTAAGCGGGTAAATTTTCCAATAGGTACCGTCAAAAGAAAGAAGCCCTTCATTGTTTGCAAAATACATAATTCCGTTCCGGTCTTGTTGAACATCCCAGTTTTGGGTGCCAGCTGCATACAGATTTTTCGGGTAATTGATGATGTCGGGCAAGCCAATTGTATTCTGGCAAAAGGCCGAAATAGACAATAGCAAACACGCCGTTAGGGGTATCAAGTTTTTCATGGCAACAATCAGGATGTGAAAGTAAAAAAAATAGCTTGATGTAGTATTGATGTACCGAAATATGTGTGTTTTCAATGGTTTAGCGCCGGTGATGTAGTATTGATGTAGTAGCAAAATTGGAAACAGACAGTGCAGGATGGTACTTTTGACCCATCATTTTTAGATGGCTTATGCCGAGCCACCTTAAACCGAAAATGCTTGCTTTATGAAAAAACCAATCCGGCTACTCATGTGTAGCATCATGGCATTATTCAGCATGCTGAATCTTGCCATAGCCCAAAGTCTTACCGTCTCAGGTAAGGTAACTTCTAAAACAAATGGCGAGCCGTTATCTGGCGCCACCGTTACTGTAAAAGGTACTCAAACAGCCACCATGACAGACATGGCTGGAAATTTCAAAATTACCGTTCCTCAAAAAGGTTCCATCCTTACGGTTACGTATGCGGGGGCAGCTTTGCAAGAAATGACCGTTAACGGCGAGTCGTTAAATTTTCAGATGGACGACAAAGGAAGTTCGCTTAACGAAGTAGTGGTGGTAGGCTTCGGAACACAAAAAAAGAGTGTGGTAACCGGCGCCATTTCGAGTGTAAAAGCTAGCGACCTCGAAAGTATGCAGGTGGGCCGCATAGAACAGTCGCTGCAGGGCCGCACCAGTGGGCTTACCATTGCCGCAAGTTCTGGACAGCCTGGTGCATCGGCAACCGTACGTATACGCGGTACCACTTCCATCGGCAATAGCGATCCCCTGTATGTAATCGACGGTGTGCCGATTGATATTGGAGGAATCGATTACCTCAACCAGTCCGATATTGAATCCATCGAAGTACTAAAGGATGCGGCTACTGCAGCCATTTATGGTACAAGAGCTGCCAGCGGTGTTATCCTTGTCACCACAAAAAAAGGAAAAAGTGGTAGCATGCAGGTTGCCTACAACGGCTATTACGGTACGCAAGCTCCAGCCCGCAAACTCGATTTGCTCAACGCTGAACAATATGCCACTCTTCGTAACGAAGCGTCCGTAGCTGGCGGTGGTGCCATTCTTTTCCCCAATCCGCAATCGCTAGGAAAAGGAACCGATTGGCAAGATGTGATTTTCAACAATTCAGCAAAAATCCAGAACCACGAGCTCAGTATTAGTGGCGGCAATGAGAAATCCACCTATTATTCTTCTTTCGGCTACTATGATCAAGATGGTATTGTGGCCACAGCCATTTCAAATTACAAACGTTTTAATGTTCGATTTAATTCGGCCCACAAAATAAGGAAGTGGTTAAGCGTAGGAAACAATATCGGCTATGCCCACATTAAAAGCCAAGGGATAGGCAATACCAACAATGAATTCGGAGGGCCACTAAGTTCAGCCATCAATTTGGATCCTATTACTCCGGTGGTGATTACCGATCCGAACATTGCAAATACCGCACCCTACAACAACCATCCGGTGGTGGTAAATGGCGCTGGCCAACCTTATGCTATCTCGAATTATGTAGCGCAAGAAATGAGTAATCCAATGGCCTACATCCAAACGCACCTTGGTAATTACGGGAATTCGGATGCTTTCGTGGGTGACGTTTATGCTGCCTTGGAACCCATCAAGGGGTTGAAAATCCGTTCCAGCATTGGAGCGAAATTATCTTATTGGGGTGGCGAATCATTTACACCGATTGCTTATTTTAGTGCTGCCAGTGCCAATTCCACCAATTCTTATTTTAGAGAAAGCAATAGCGGATTGATTTGGAACTGGGACAACACCGTTTCTTATACACGCTCATTCAGCAGGCACAACCTCACTGCCTTGGTAGGTACATCCGCTTGGAAACAAACTTCTAAAGGAACCAATAGCACTTATCGGAACCTACCGGTAAATACTTTCAAAGAGGCTTCCATGAATTTTGCTATCCCGAACGTGGATCGTATTGCTGGCGGATGGGAAGCCGCCGATCACAATCTTACGTCCATTTTTGCAAGGCTCAACTACGATTTTGGCGAGAAATACCTGCTTACGGGCATTATTCGTAAAGATGGATCGACAAGATTCGGTAGCGATTTCAAATACGGCTATTTCCCGGGCGGCTCCGTTGGTTGGGTAGCATCAAAAGAAGATTTTTGGCCCCGCAACAAAGTGGTAGATTTTTTAAAAATCCGTGGTTCATACGGAAAAGTTGGTAATGACAACATCAGCGATTTCGCATTTTTGCCAACCATCGGTGGTGGCCGTAATTATACTTTCGGCAATGAATACTACATCGGTTATAGCCCCAACGCACCGGCCAATCCACAATTAAAATGGGAAGCTACCAGCCAAACCAACATCGGTTTCGAAGCAGCCCTGTTTAGAAATTTTAGTGTAACATTCGATTGGTACAGCAAGAACACGACCGGCATGTTGCAACCCATTATTTTACCTGGCTATGCTGGTGTCGGCGGTCAGCCGCAAGGCAATGTGGCTTCCATGACCAACAAAGGCTACGAGATAGAACTCGGGTATCGTAAAAAAATTGGAGGATTCAACTTGGAACTCAAGGGCAATGCTTCTTACTTGCAAAATGAGATTACTGACCTTGGAACCGTGAAGTTTAGGACAGGCGCCACTTTCCAATCGAGCGACTATGAAATTGGCCGCCTCGCTGTAGGCCAAGCCATCGGTTCTTTTTATGGGTTCAAAACAGAAGGTATTTTCCAAACGCAAACCGAAGTGGATTCTTACCTCGGTAAAGCTGGTGCCAAAATTCAACCCAATGCAAAACCGGGAGATTTTAGGTTTGCCGACCTAAATGGCGACGGCAAAATAGATGGCGACGACCGCACATTTATCGGTGACCCAACGCCTAATTTTTCATATGGTTTCACGGCCAATGCCAGTTACAAAAATTTTGACCTAGTTATATTTGGACAAGGTGCAGGTGGAAACCAAATTTTCAACGGCCTTCGTCGGTTGGATATTCAGGCCGCAAACTGGAGCACCGCTGCACTCGGCCGCTGGACCGGCGCTGGCACTTCCAATGATTTTCCACGCTTGGTAAACGGTGACCCCAACAAGAACTTCAGTAGCCCTTCGTCCTTTTACCTTTCCGATGGCGATTACTTCCGCTTAAAAACTGTGCAGGTTGGTTACTCGATCCCCAAAACAATCATGGGTAAGATTGGCATGACCAGGGCCCGGATTTATATCAGCAGCAACAACCTCTTCACTTTTACCAAATACACCGGTTACGATCCGGAAATAGGTGGCGGCAGTTACGGCATCGATCGTGGCTTCTATCCACAGGCAAGGTCTTTCTTGGTAGGTGTAAATGTTGGTTTGTAAATATTAAAACTTAATTGAAATGAAAAAATTGAATATTATATACGCATCCTGTTTGAGTATAGGATTGTTGGTGGGCGGTTGTAAAAAAAGCTTTATTGAAGTTGAACCCCGTGGTACCGATCTTGAATCCAACTACTATAAAACACCAGCACAAATTTTTGCCGGATTGGTGGCGGCATACGATCCGCTAGGTACAGAAGCCGGAGGAACCTACGCCAACAAATTGGGCCCACTTAACAGTGCCTCCGATGATTGTTACGCAGGTGGCGGAAGCAACAGCGACATGAATACTTGGCAAGCTTGGAACACTTACACGGTGGATGCGAGCGTAGGGCCACAGGGAGAATTTTGGAACCGGAACTATACCGGCATTTATCGGTGCAATGTATTGCTGACCAAACTGGACGGTGGCGGCTTAACGGCTTCCGTTAAAGCAAGGTACGCCGCTGAATGCAAGTTCTTAAGGGCTTATTATTACTTCGATCTGGTACGTTTGTTCGGCAACATTCCGTTGTTTACAGCGCCCATTCCTACCGATCAAATTTTTACCGTAAAGCAAACAACTGCCGATGTGGTGTACGTGCAAATAGAAAAAGACCTCAAAGAAGCGACGCCTGATTTGCCCACAACCGTACAGGCTACGGAAAATGGACGGGCAACCATGGGCGCTTGCAAAGCATTGCTGGGAAAAGTAATATTGACCCAAAATAATACCAACCGCATGGCCGAAGCTGCCGCATTGTTCGAAGATATCAACCGGGTTGGCAATCCTTATAATTATGCATTGCAAACAGATTTTGGCAGCATTTTCCGTCCGGATAATAAATTCAATAGTGAATCGATTTTCGAGATCGTGCATACGTCGGCTGCTAACGGTGGCTGGGGTTCTTGGCCAAATTTTGAAGGCAACGTGGCCGTGCAAATGTTCGGGGCACGCAGTTATTCCGGCCCAATCTACGAATCTGGCTGGGGCTTTAATCCGCTGACGCCATCATTGATTGCGGTTTTAAAACCAGATCCTCGTTATAAATATACCGCGGTAAATATGGATAGTTTAAAAGCCGCCGGTGCTGCAACCTATGAAGCAAGCTACCAGAACACGGGTTATTTCATCCAAAAATTTGCGCCTACAAAACAATGGCGTTCCACAGGTGGTGGCAATTTTGAGCTCAATTATCCGAACGATGTAATAGAAATACGACTGGCAGATACTTACTTGATGGAAGCCGAAGCCCTGGTGCGTGGCAATGGCGATGTTACCAAAGCAAAATTTTATTTAGACAAGGTAAGGGCTCGTGTAGGGTTGCCATCCATCCCTGCTACGTTGGACAATATCTATGCCGAACGTAGGTTAGAGCTTGCCACAGAAGGTGTACGTTATTTTGATTTGATCCGTACCGGGAAAGCCGCTACAGCACTGGCTTTCAAAGGGTTTAAGCCGAGCAAGAATGAACTACTGCCCATTCCACAATCCGAGCTTAACAACACAGCTTTAAAACAAAACCCTGGCTATTGATAATCCTTTAATTCCATTATATGAAACTTAATAAATCCTCATTTGTTTATATGTGCGCTATGGCGTTTTTTGCCGCAGCCGCATGGGTGGCTTGTACGCCCAATTCTAAAAATTTAGAACTTGGCCCTAAACCAAAAGCCAGTTTCACCGTGTCGCCAATTTCAGGAAAGGTAAATACCTATTTATTGACCAATACCACTACGCCTTCGTCTTTTTTCTATAAATGGGACAATGGCGACGGCAGCGGCGCAAGAGAAGGCAAGGCAATCGACACTGCCTACTATCCTGAAAAAGGCATCTTTACGGTAAAACTACTGGTGCTCAATAACGGTGGATACGACACGGTTTCGCAAGTGATCAACGTAGCCGCAGACGACCCCAATGGCTGTGCTGGCAAAAAAGCATTGCTGACCGATTGCAACACCAAAACTTGGGTATTGGATCAGCCAGGTGCTGGAGCATTATGGGTGGGTGACCCGGGCGGTGCTCAATGGTGGAGTAATGGCGCTGCGGATGTAACAGCGGCCGATAGAACTTGCTTGTTCAATGATGAGTACACGTTCAAAAAAGATGGCACGTTCATTTTTGCGGACAAAGGCGATTTTAGGGTAGATGATGAAAATGGTGCTGCTTGGCCTGTAGGTATGAACTTATCTATTGGATGTTACAATACCACGCAAATACCAGCGCAATACACACCATGGGGTTCAGGTACCTTCACCTTTAAAGTTATTGGTGGGAACAAGTTGCAAGTAAATGGATTGGGCGCTCACTTAGGCTTATACAAAGCTGGGGAAAATGGCACCATCGATATGCCCGAAACATCCAATACCTACGAAATACTCGAAATGACAAGTACTAAAATGGTCGTGAGAAAACTATATTCTTGGGGGCAATGGAAGTTTACTTTCAAGGTAAAATAATATTTAAGTATCTATTGATGTAAAAATGTTTGTTGCTTCCACTTTGAATAGAGTGGGAGCAATAACACAAAAAAAACTTGCTCTATGAAAAGAATATATAATGTAGTGATGCTAGGTTTTTCGGTCACCATTTTAGCGTGTTGCGCTTCTAAAAAAAATGACCCGGGAGGAGGCGTAGTACAGCCCACAACGCCTGTGGATAAAAATTGGAAATTTGAAACTACGCCGATGTGGGCCGAAGAGTTTGATTATACCGGTGTGCCAGATGCCAACAACTGGACGTATGATATCGGCGGCAGCGGATGGGGAAACAACGAACTTCAATACTATACCAATGCGCCTACGAACGTACATGTAGATGGTGGCAAACTCACCATTACTGCCAAAAAGGAAGTGATGGGTGGCAGAAACTATACTTCTACAAGACTGGTATCCAAGAACAAGGGCGACTTTTTATATGGTCGGGTTGAGATAAAAGCACAGTTGCCCGCTGGAAAAGGCACCTGGCCGGCTTTATGGATGTTGCCTACCGATTGGGCTTATGGGGAATGGCCAAAATCTGGTGAGTTCGACATCATGGAACACGTTGGGTACGACCTCGATAATGTGCATGTAACAGCTCACACCGAAAAATATAATTTTAAAATAAATACACAAAAAACAGGCACAAAGATGGTTCCAGGATCCACCACCGGTTTTCACACTTATCGGGTGGATTGGACGCCATATGCTATGCGTGGTTATATCGATGATCAGTTGATATTGACCTTTGTAAATGATGGAACCGGTTCCAAAAGTTGGCCATTCGACAAACGTTTTCACCTCCTATTAAATGTGGCTATAGGTGGCGATTGGGGCGGTCAACAAGGCGTGGATGACACCATCTTTCCAACATCTATGGTAGTAGATTATGTGAGGGTTTATAAAATGATTGAATAAATATCAAAACTATTAAATACTGTTTTAATCCCATACAAGCGGGGCAACGGAAAGCCATCTCAAGAGTTTCAAATGTCTAAATAAAAAAATCAGTTATGCGTTTTCCTTTTATCAATATGGCTTTTGCTGTAGCAGTAAGTGCCATTTGTACACTTTGCCTTACAGGTTGTTCTAAAAAAAGTGGTACCAATACCAATAATAATGGCAGCGGCGGGGTTGTCGTAACGCCACCTGTTACTGGCCCCTCAGATGTGGCTTTTTACATGACCAAAGGTGACGGCAGCGCACTATTACAAAAGCAAACACTTAGTTTGATATTCGGAACCAGCGTTAACAATAACCCTGATATAACTGTAGATGCAAACCAAACTTACCAAAGCATAGATGGTTTCGGCTATACATTTACCGGCGGCACGGCAGACCTTATCAACGGTTTGCCAACGGCCAATAAAGATGCATTATTACGGGAGCTTTTTTCCAATGATAGTACTGCCATCGGCGTTAGTTATCTCCGCATCAGCATCGGCGCTTCCGATTTAAGCGCCAGTGTTTTTTCGTATGATGATATGCCCGCAACCCAGACAGATCCTACATTGACCAATTTTTCCTTGGGTGTGGATACCGTTAACTTGATTCCATTGCTCAAGCAAATCCTTGCCATCAATCCCACCATAAAAATCCTAGGAAGTCCATGGTCGGCACCGCTTTGGATGAAGGACAACAACAGTTCCGTTGGTGGAAGTTTAAAGCCGATTTATTATGATGCTTATGCCAGATATTTTGTAAAGTATATTAAAGCGATGCAAGCCAAGGGCATCAATATAGATGCCGTCACACCACAGAACGAACCGCTGAACCCCAACAACAATCCCAGCATGAAAATGACGGATGTTGAACAGGCAACCTTCATCAAAAACAACTTGGGCCCCACATTTGCGGCCAATGGTATCAGCACAAAAATTATCGTATGGGATCATAACTGCGATGTGCCGAGTTATCCGCTCACCATTTTGAACGATCCACAGGCAAACCCTTATGTGGACGGTTCCGCGTTTCATTTGTATGCCGGCGACATCAGCGCCATGACACCCGTTCACAACGCATTTCCAAACAAAAACATATATTTTACAGAACAATACACAGCATCGTCGGGCACGTTTGCAGGCGACCTTGCCTGGCATGTACGCAATTTGATTATAGGTGCACCCCGCAACTGGAGCCGCAATGTGCTGGAGTGGAACTTGGCCAGCAGCGCTGCTTACGGCCCCCATACACCCGGTGGCTGCACAACCTGCAAAGGCGCCCTCACCATTGGTGCCGGAACCACCCGAAATGTATCTTACTACATCATTGCACATGCGTCCAAATTTGTAAAACCTGGTTCTACTAGGGTAGCTAGCAATAATGTTGGCAGCCTTTACAATGTGGCCTATACTACGCCAGATGGCAAAAAAGTATTGATT
>Ga0247739_10000759_pt1 | contig 11631 bp, 15 predicted proteins | sample UWRJL058202B2_FD_180943 | JGI IMG/M metagenome (GOLD analysis project Ga0247739, IMG submission 180943) | Plant litter microbial communities from Arlington Agricultural Research Station in Wisconsin, United States - UWRJ-L058-202B-2 | ecosystem: Environmental > Terrestrial > Plant litter >... | reverse complement strand
TGAAGACATGAGACACCTTGGCCCTCCCCCTTTATACCATGACAAGGCTTAGTCCGCTCAGTCCATCTTTATCTAGATTATTGTCTTGATCAACGCCTCCAGCGATTGGACGGACACGATAGTTGAAGAGATAATAATAGAGCTGCCCTGTTCCCGGACCAAACTTTTGCTGCTCGAGAAACAAACCGTTGTCCATTATGGTTAGTGCGTTGAATACATCAAAACCCTGATTCTTTGCTAGAACCAGCGCATCGTTTATGAGAGAGTTGAGCCGTATCTCAAGAGCGGTCTTGTCTAAGGGCGTTGTCAGGCCCGTTTCAGAAGCATAGTAGAACATGTATGCGGTGCGGACGACTGAGTGTTTAGGATGGCCGATAACAGTGGATGCGAGGCCGTAGAAAGAGAAAAAGTCAGTGACTTTATTTGAATCATCCTTTTCATTGTGAGAAGCGAGAACGTGCTACGTAAAGGAGAGAAGAAGTCACCTCGACAACATAGGACCAAACCACTCGTTCCTCGACTGAACCCTTCTTGTACAGTAACCAATGCTCCCACTCTTCTCGAGTAAAAATTGGTGCCATATCGAATCGATCTAGATATCGTTGAAGCAGAGAGTGAACAGCGTCTAAATCCTTTTCTTGCATTTCTCGAAGCTTGCGAGTTGAGACTCGACTAGGCAAAGCATACTTATGGACTTGATATGATTGTTTGCTATTAGACGGTACATGGCTGAAGCCAACCTCGTAGAGCTTTGCCCAGTTTAGGGGACGGTGGAAATAGCGACAAGTGCTTATGGGAGTTGGTAATATTTTACCAACGGTATAGACCCCTTGCCAGATTCCATCAAGGTTACAGAGCCTGGTTACCTCTTTGATCAAAATAGGGGTAAGTCGTTTCGATCTCAGCTTTTTATGAACGCAGAGGAAATTGACCTCAGATGCACGCATAGTCTTCGCCTTGATTCGAAGCACGAGGGGAATGGCACTGATGAATGCGCAAAGGGTTCGTCGAATCCGAATACCAATGTGCCACTGCTTCTTCCAGCCGGGTGGCATCAGTGCCCTATTGATCATGATTATCACAAGATGCTTATGATACTTGAAGACTTACCATTTCAGCATTGCTTTAGGATATCTGAAGCGTAATGTGCCTTCGTCATCCTCAACATAGTGATGTTTCAGTAAATCATACACTTCGTTCATTTCGGTATCGTTCGTTAAATCCATTGTCACCCACTCGAACCCATCAACGGCCAACGCTGGAGGAGTAGTTGGGATACTTTTGATGTCTGGAGCCTGAATAGGACCCTCTTCATCATGTTGAATGTTCTCATCAAAGCCGGCAACGGGTTGTGTTTTCCAGAATCTATGGGACTCCAGATCTTTGACAGTCTTCCCGCCTGGAATTTGGCCAGCCTGAAGATTCAAATCCTTGACAGCATCAATAGCTTGGGAGGACGATTCTCTACTGGACAAATTGCTTTTCTTTTCAGCGTCACTATTATCTATAATGGCTCGCGTCAAGCTTTGACTCACGGAAGCAGATGGTTTCTTCTGTATTGGTATAACTCACCGATGACTTTCCCAGCTTGTGACAAGGTGGAAACCTCAAGGCTACCATCATCTATCATCTCTCCTACGAGTTCGTTTTCCTTGTTTTGACCCTCAGCACCCATGGTGACGTTTCCTGAGACAACGTCTTCAGCGGCCATTTCAGCTCTGCGAGATCTACCGTTATATTAGCTTTCTCAGATTGGTGTTGTACTGTTAACCATAACTTTCGAGGTGTTGCTGTTACTATCCGTTGTCCGCTGCCCGCTGTCCGATGGGGTTGATCATGCGTTCAGCCTCAATGCTGAAGCAAAGACAATCAACAGAGGAGGTTGTGTGAAAGCACGTAAGCACTTTATTTTCTCCTTTTTTACCTTTACCTTTTGATACAGAAGGCTATTACAGATCTTTAAATATAACGCTTTTGGGTTGAAGATAACTTTACAAAAATCTATAACGTTCTATTATATAAAATAGGTCTAAATACGCTTTAAAAAGCATACAGATTTCAATAACCATTCATCCTTATGGCCCTTAAAGTAAACCGTAATCATTGAGCACTTTTGTTTCTGCAGCTTACTTGGCTATTCTGTTCCACAGCCACAGTTACGTCGCCAGTCGTCGGTTAACTGCGACTGCGACTGGGCGTTCTTGAAGTCGTGTTTCAGGATAGATTTCTAAAGTCTGCCTTGCAATGAACTGAATAGTAGCAACATGGATTATAGAAGAAGTGCATTGACCTTTTGTGAAACTAGTTGGTGGTCAGCCTCGCGGAGTATATGCCAAAGACGTACCCAACCTAGCCCCCTCCTAGGTACCATGCAGGAGCCAAAATGCTGGCCTGTTTCGACCACCAACAAACCACATTTAGTCCGCGATGTTCTCTACCAAACTTTTGGTACATTCCAACATTCTCCAAAAAATGGTGAAACGCACCCATTACCTCTGCAGCACTCATACCAAAGAATATTGTCGCTATACCATGATTAAGCGGTGAGTAGAGAGGCACATAGAGTGAATCTGGCCGTTCACTTCTTAGTAGGTAGCCACCCCTTTCCCTAAGCGAACCCCACATCATCATCCTCGACGTGTAGCGGAGGAACATCAATCAGCTATCAAACCACCACAATACCACCCTTTCAATTCCGACATTATTGTATCTGCCAGCGTAATCCAACACCAGGGTTAAAATCTCAGTAATATTCTAGGTTAATCCTAAGCCCCCCCCTTTTCAGGCACAGAGCTACAGCTACCAGAATGTCGATAGGGCATACCACGGGGTCTCTCACTGTCCGTCCAATCCAAATTAGATCTAAAACCCAAAGCAGACCACATGGCCACTATCCCTGAGGGTATTGGGGAACGGGAATATGAAAATTACACAGAATCTGGGCATCGTTAGATGTTCTTAGCACAGAAGAAGAAGAAGAAGAAGAAAAATACCGCTATGGAATATATCAAGCAAAGGCATATATGTTTGTCTACTATAATTATGGGCGGAGTTACTGAGCTCGGTGATATTGTTACCTCGATGACAAAAGGAAAGGAGCTTTGAGGATAGAGATTTTAATGATATAGATAGATATATAAAATAAAGCAGAAACGAGGTAGTGTTGCAGTACGTGTAAAGGAGATGGTTTTCAGCAGGAAATCGAGTTTCCATCAATCGTCTGCTACGTTATGAATAAAAGTACCACATGCTGCTCGAATAGTGACTAGGTGTGTGTATGTTCATGAAAGTTCTACCTATGATATACTACTGTAGGTGGAATCGTCTCGTTCCTGTATTCAGGACCATCTTATACCTTCTCTAGTATTCTACTTGTCTATCTCAAGCCATCATCACAGGTCATCCCAAGTCATATCATTCATTCCGAGTCCGACTCTGCAGCCAACTCTAGGTGAGCACCATGCTTGAACCTATCATCTCATTAGCTCTTTCATCTCGCTACCTCCATCCAGTAAAGCTAGAAATGGAAGGGAGAAGAAAACTTACTTCTCAACCACTCTCTGAATCCCGTCCAATCCCAACTTCAACGTCTCCATCTTAGGACCGTAACTAAACCTCACGAAATGATGGCAAGGACTATCGAACAGATCTCTGCGTTTACTTGGGTTCAAGTCAAAGAAAATTCCAGGAACCACAATCACCTTCTCCTCAAGACAAGCCTGGAAGAAATTCAATCCATCGGAGATTTCATCGGGGAGACCCTCGAGATCGAGCCAGAGATAGAAGGTGGAATCAGGGACGGTCTTGATGTTGAATCCCATTTCGCGGAGACGCTTGACGACGTAGTCGCGCTTTTCACGGAAATGCGTTTGCAGAGCGATCATTTCTTTCCTGACTTTCTCGGGTTCAAGCATCTGGATTGCGGCTTCTTGGAAGGGGACGTTGGCACCGCCGTCGAGGTAGGAACCGCATGATCCAATAGCTTTGATGAACTCCTGTAGATTTGGTTAGTCTCTGGCACAACTTCCCCCACCATGAATAGGGAACTACGAACTTTAGGACCAACAATCCACGCGATTCTCCATCCAGGAAGTCGGAATCGCTTGGTAAGTCCGTCAATAATCAACACATCATCTTCATCGACATCTTGAACATTATCTGCTGCGCTAACCGTCGTTCCATCACAATCACTCGTGTAATTATACCCACCATAAAACTCATCCATAACCAGAGTTGCGCGATCCCTACAGATATCCTGAATCTCTGCCAACTCCGGGTTTTTCACCACTTTGCCAGTAGGATTCCTTGGGTTCGATGTCAAGATCACAGATGTACCACGAGCGATCTCTTCGGCAATCTTATCAGGATGAATGTGGTATCCATCTGCCTCTGCTAATGGAGAGGGGATAGCTGCGAACTGTATGTAGTGGAGGTCATCAGCCAAGGCTCGGTAAAAGAAAAGGGGGAGGCAAAAGACGCACGTTCTTGAACAGCGACAACATCTCGTTATAAGCCGTGTAATCTGGAATGAAGAATCCCAAATACGCATTATTCAACACCGCCGCAATACGAATCAATCCGGCTCTGCCACCAGGCACGATACACACGTTCTCCCACGAATACTGTGATTCTTTTCCAACTCTGTGGTGGACATTGTATAGATTGGCAACTGCGGTTCGAAGGCTTTTGATACCAGCTGTAGGTCCATATTCTCTGCCAGCCATGGTAATATCAATTTCTGTTGGGCGTGCGAAGCAACCATCGATTTCATCTTCGACTTCGGGAGCGCCTTGTCCCAGGTTGGCCCACAGGTGTGGTTCGAGGTCGAAACCGTGCTCGTAGGCTCGCTCGGTGCACCAGATGACTCCGGTAGAAGCTCTGGTGGGATCGAGACCGGCATGGGATTTGTGGCCTTCGTGGGCGTTACGAAATTGTTTGTGTATTTTGGAGTTGTGTTCTGAAAGTTTGCGGTAATTAGTGATAATGATTTCTTCGTAGGACATGGCTAGGAGGGAAAGGCTTTTGGCCAAAGAAAAAAAGCTATATAATATACAGCTACCAATAGGAAAAATAAATTAGAGGTTATCGACCAACAATAGCATAGCAAATTGGTCTCAGATAGTGATAAAGGCTAAAGGAAGTATTCTTGAGTGCAACAGGGCAGTCATGGTGATAGATAGACAAGGAAAGCGTAACCAGCTTACCATTAGCACTGGGCTCGCTCATAGTGAATCTCCTATTCTTCGTCGACAGTCTTGGAACGCCCTCATGGCGATTCATAGAGAATTTGCGGTTGTTGAAAGACATGTTGAAGTCTGTTTCTCTGCCTTACCCCAGATTCAAACAGATTAAGATATATCAAGCTTGCTCTAAAGCTGACCTAACCTTTCGCATGCAATCACAATGATTGTGCAAATATTCTGTGCAAGATTCGCCGGGAATATAAATTGTGCAAATAGAAAGGAAGCTGTGAAGGGTAAAAGAAGTTGAATAAGCTGGGATATGAATTGTGAATTATATTCCCTGGGGTAGGGTACAAGAAAAGCGGTAGCTTGAGTAACTAACTAACTGGGGTGGGGGCACGTCAACAACCCCGCCAGAGAATTGTTTTATGCCACCAGCAGCGGTGAACCACCAGCGGCCGCCGTTGAAGATTCTTATTTCTAATTTCTGAATTCTTATTTCTTATTGGCAACGGCGTCGTATGTACATAGCTGGTGCGCAGACATCTCGCAAGTAATCTACAGTACCTACAGCACAACCACTGTCAATCAGCCTGAACAACACAACTACATCCTCAGGGCCATGATTGGAGAAGCCGCGTTGCACTATGGACGCGAGGTACGAGGAACAGAATCCTGAGGGGAAATGCGTGACTGATCATTGGAATGAAGGAAAAATGAAGGATTGCGAATGCTGCGAGTCAGACAGGCGCATCGCGTCTCCGTTGCCTTTCCCAATCACAGCTTACGTCAAACAAATGTGCTCCAACCAAACCACCATGCAGCTAAGCCGTGGATGGGGGAGTGGGGTTGGGGGGAATGCGATGAGATGGGGGGGAAGAGGTCTTTATTCTAGTAATACTCTACACTTCTAATCGGTACAATGGGTACAGTAGGTACAGGACACAAAGGAAATCAAGAATGGGAGCAGCCTGACTGAACTACTGAATCTCCGCTGCTGCCTCGTCGTCTTCCAGCATTTGCTTGAACGAGAAGGGCTCGAATGGAATACCATCGCCCATGAAGTGTTTACTCATAGCCTCAACCCAATGAAGACGCAAGCTGTGCAACATGGCGCTGGTACCCTCCATAACAACCAGGACGGCAATTGAGAGGAAGAACCACCCATAAAATGTGACAACAACCATAATAACACCAAGGACTCCGGTTTGTGCCAAGCCGTTCCCCAATGTCATGGTCCAGAGCACAACAGAAAGCTGTTGATGCGCGAGTGACAAGGCCCATAGACGCAGGTAAGAAGCGGTGTGAGACACACAATTCAAGCAAAATTCTACGAGTGTTAGCAGGGATACATGCATTGTTAAAAATAAAATAAAAGAGGCATCGGCAACATACCGATTGTGTGGATGACCTGATGAATCATGACTTCTGAGAACTCAAACTCTTCGTGTTCCTCGTCGCCAATATCCTGTGTAATCATGGCAACGCCTTCGCTGGCCAGGCTGGACCTGTCACCCAAGGTGTTGCTATCTTCATCATCATCATCCTGTCCATCGAGAGCACTGACGCGCGACGTTTCACCAATTCCTCGATAACCTTGGGCACGAGCACGATTGTGTTCCCAACGAAGATAGAATGGCTTCAAGAATAGCAAGATTGGAACCTGAATAATCGCGAGCAGTACAAGCATAATCTGGACAGGAGCCTGGCCCCGATAGAGAGGTTCTTCGATAGTACCGGGTGACAAGAACATATAAATCAACATGTTTAACAGTCCTGGAGGTGATGCACCGATAGCATACCAGTCAACAGTCCACTTGTAGATAATCGTAAAGACAAGGTAACCGAAAATGGACTGGAAGAAGATCATGCCTGGAACGAAGACGCCCCAGATGTCAATTGGTGTCTTGAAGTGTCGGCCATTGATATATGATAAGCACAGTGAGTATGTCATGTGCGCCCATCCCATCAGAATGCTGAGCTTCATCTTGTAACTGTTCGAGAACAAAAGAGCGTTCTCAGTTCCATGCCACATCCAGTCCATACCAAAGGGGTAGCGATAGTCATCCTTCAGGGAAGCCGTTACTGTCATATTAGGGTGCCAGTTTTCAGGCAGGTCCCATTGCCACGCACTTGGAAAGATCGACATAGACTTTGAGAACACATCGTTGTAAATGATGCCGGTATACATGGAGAAGATTCCCATCAAGAGCATGATGTATCTCCCATAAAATGCCATACCAAAGAGCTCATCGCGAACCTTCTTGAGTTTCTGCTCCCAGTAAATCATGGCTCCAGCGGCGCAAACCATTAGGAATCCGTGACCCATATCACCAAACATGACAGCGAATAAGAATGGAAAGGTAACAATAGTTGGCAGACCGGGGTTAACCTCTTGGTATTTGCATGTTCCGTAAGCGTTGATGATAGTCTGAAAGCCCTCGGTGAATCTGTTCGTCTTCTGATATGTGGGGGGCGTTCTGTTCGTTCTGATTTCGTTGATGATAGATGGGACCGAGAGACCTGCACGGTTATTGACATCATGAAGGGTGGACTTGATCAAAGGTAAAGAGTTGGATGGACACCATGCCTCAGCAATCAGAGTTTTTCTGGCGTGATCGTAGGAGAAGAGGTTGAGAGTTTGGTAAACCGCTTTTTCTTTCTTGATGATAACCATCCATGCCGCCAAACTTCTTGCAATTTGAGTGAGTTCTGCATCAAGAGTCTGCTTGGTGTTGCGCAAAACATCACCAAGATCCGCCAGGCGGTTGTTAACAGTAAAGATTTGGTCTCGGCGAAGGTCGCTGTTCTCATCCACAGCATATAAGTCTGCCCCAAGTGACTCTGAGATCTTGCGAATCTTTGCAATGATTTCCTTGCCATGTGCGAATATAACAAACACATTCTTATTGACCTCCTCATTGGTTGTTGGATCGACAAGTGGTTCTGGAATCTCCGACTGGTTCATGTAAAGATTTCCACGAAGAGTTCGCCACAAAATACGTTCGAAAGCAGCAACCCGGTCTCTGGGGATAACACCGGCCACAAACCCAATGTTCATGACAGAGAACGAACGATCGGCATCTCCATTCTGGCCCTGAAGATTTTGTTCGACATCCTGCAGGAGAGGTGCATCGTCATCATCTGTGGAAGCTCTGATCTCCTCCACGTTCCCATGGGCTCGATCGAAAAATCCACCAGCCTCTCTTAAAACCCATCTCCATTCTGTCAATTCCACTTCTCTCTTCTTGAGTGTCTCGTAGCTGTCATTTAGGGAGGCGACACGTTGCTCCAGGCTCTGGCTACGATCTGAGAGTTCGTCGATCTCACTTGCGGACGGTGCAGCCAAAGTCTCAATGTCCAAGTCTAGTTTGCGTAGCGGAATGCCTGCTTTCTCCATTTGCTTGTGAAAAAACCCTAATTGACTGTTAGAATTGTAATTTTATTATCCTCCAATGGCACATACGTAGCTGCCGCTCCACATTGTCGAGTCTCCTAATCTCTTGCGTAAAGGTCCGTTGAAAAGCAGTCGTCTCAGAGTTGAGCTATATCGCATTAGCCATAGAAACAGCAATCAGTTGGTTGTGCATACATCTCGGAACTGAATCTGCCCAAGCTCTCCCAATGCGTTGACAATCTCTCGACCGATTTCATTCGCAATGTAAAGTTGCACCATGCTCATGTCCGCAGACCGGAACATGGTGTCTTCTGCGGGCGCCATCTTTGAATAACAGTATTCGGCACCTCCTATTCTTTAACAGTAGCCCTTGAAGCTTTCGTTGGGCAGGGCGTGGTTGCGTTGGTGTGATGATTCGTTTCTGCCTTCCCGAGTGCTCCAAATGCTCATGACAGCTTAGCTCTATATTCACGTGACCCAAAGCCCCCATCTATTTTAAGAGTGTTTCAATATCTCATCTTCTTCCAGCCAGTGCTATCTTTTTAAAAGTATCATCCTATCTTCAAAATCGCAATGCATCATGAGAGCAGCATTCGCAGATTAGAAGTCATTTGTAGGTGGACAGGATAGTAATTTTGTTTGGTGTTACATCTGTACTTCGCTCATATGTAATGTCTTGAAACCTTGATAGCCATCTAGAAAATCCAGTCGACAGTTTGTACAAAGGAATGGAGAATTCACGTATTTATGATACTTTGCCTTATCTGTTATTATATTTTGGCACTAATTCTGTTGCCATGGAAAACAGTTACACATATAAACACAAATATAGTGAAGGTCAACAGATACGTACCGAGAAATCGATATATCCAAGGCTTGGACTAGATACACAAATATAGTCTTTTTGGATTAAAAAACCAAGCTCTCTCTCAATACAAAGTCGCCAAAGCTTGTAGATGTCAGAATGCTATAATCTCTGACAATATTCCAATCTCAAGTTCCGATTAAATGTCATCTCCGATACTCACTTGTCGCCTATGTCTTGTCCAGTCGTTCGCAGACAATATGTTGCCGACCCTGTCCAGCTGGAGCAAATTCAAAACAGAATTGCTTTACTTACTCTGGGTATAGGATATGAGTCTTATATTCGCAAATTCATGGCACCCGATCACTCTGCTCGATTCATAATCCATACCATCGACCTGGGAAATCTGGGGGAAATCTCTCTACTCATCCGAACGTTGATAGGATCTAAAGGAGAGTCCGCGCCATGCTTCACAGTAGTCGAAGTGGCAAGTCTGGGAGCCTCCAATTTTGTGTTGCGAGTTCTTCTGTTTTTTTCCTTTCCCCCTTTTCCACTTGTCCTCCCATCTCCCCTTTCCTGCTTTTGCGTTTTCTCAATCCTACCTACTTGTGTACCGCCACGAGCATTGCTTTTCTTCTCTCTTTCCTCCTGTTTTTGGAGCCGGTTACTTCTTCTGCACGAATTGACTTTATTCCTAATACCAACTTTATCTCTCTCTTTATTTTCTTCTTGCTTTCTGCTTCCATTAGCAGTTACGCTCAACAGCTTTCCCAAATGGGTTGAGATAATAGTAACATACCTCCGCTTGCTTTCTGCTTTACATGTAACACACTCACATGTACTTTTCATTACCGTACTTCGATGTCTTAAACAATAACTCTGATGCGTCTCGCAATGGAGCATGGGGTAAACCGAAATGCAACACTTTCCTGGAAAGCCATCAATCATGCTAGTTGCAACGGGGCAGTAGTGAACTTTTCTACCAGAGCTCTTACTTCGAGGCGTATTTGTTGACATTTTTCTTTTAGATTCCTCTTCTGCTTTCCTCCTTTTTGCGTGAATTGAGGTGGTTCTTTTGTGACCTTTGGAGATTATGCGTTATGGTAGAAAAGACTTATTATACTCCTAGTTGGAAAGTGTATTTATCTACGTTGGCGGGATCAGAGTTTAGATGTATGCTATGCTACGTAGGTAAATATCTATATAGCGCAAATTGGTGAATACTTTGTGAACAGTAGTGGTTCTTGACTAAAGATTTCCCTCGCAAGGCGTTTGGTAAAAGTAATTGTGATTTCGAATTTTTTTGTTTGCTTCTAGATTCGAAGTCTTGAAAGAATTATTGCCGTCTGCTCTTTGTGAACGAAACTTTGAACTTTTCAGCACGGCTACAAAGAACTATTCCTTGTCTTTTGTTGGGATATTCTGCAATCACATATACAATGCGCACTTGATTCTATACTTACGTAAGTTAAGAAATGTAAGAACCAAGCTGCTATTTGCTAGTACGTACTTTTAAAAATGAATCCCTTTTCTGAATAAAACTTAGATTGCCTCAGAGGTCAATATAAATCAAAATACCTTGCAAATGAACTCAACAAGCTGAGCATGAGCAGCACATAGATAATAGCATAACGTCTGACTTACAAGCCCGCTCAGTGTTACTCTATCCATACGAGGGAATAGAGCTTAAATTAAAATAGCTAATTGTACATTATCCATTCTCGAGTCATTGAATGGACTCATGTTCACAGTACCTAAATATGGCAAGAGTTCGATCGATATCGTTATGATTATCTAATATAGCTTAACATAATGGCAGGACAAGTAGGCTGCTATTATGGTAAGAAAAGACTTCAACAGATATTTTACACGAAGGATGCAACAGCTCACTCGTCTGCCCGTAAATTGGACACAGATTTAGTAGTGTGGTTGACAACTAGGAGTGTGATTCTGGTAAAGAATTCATATCGCACGATCAAACCTAATCAGGCTTTAATACAGCATGGAGATGCTGTCATAATCTCAAATGATAATTCGCTAAGTGGACCATATAGTATAGAATTGGTATAATCTTTGACAAATAAAATGTTGCCGCTGGGACAAATGCAAACCCGCTTATACTGCTCGCTATGACCATAAATAAATTTCCGATAAAGTAGCCCTAAAGGCAAAGCAGTGGCACCGTACCTCCGTATTGCTCCATGACTTGAGGAAACTCGGATGGATCGGTGCATGATTAGGTAGTG
>Ga0247739_10000757_pt1 | contig 11636 bp, 9 predicted proteins | sample UWRJL058202B2_FD_180943 | JGI IMG/M metagenome (GOLD analysis project Ga0247739, IMG submission 180943) | Plant litter microbial communities from Arlington Agricultural Research Station in Wisconsin, United States - UWRJ-L058-202B-2 | ecosystem: Environmental > Terrestrial > Plant litter >... | reverse complement strand
ATCTGGAAAAACAATTTTACTGGACATTATTGCAGGAAAATGGCCGGTTTGGAAAGGAACTGTAAAGTATGCCTGGAACCTGCCGACAAGGGATATTATTGAACTGGTTTCCAACGATTATTCTTTCAACAGAATTATAAGTGCCGGAGCCGAATATTATCAGCAGCGTTTTCATGCGTACGAAGCTGAACGTGCACCAACTTTACGGGCCGTATTAACAGATCAGCTTAAACCAGTCGGAACTATTAATGACAACTCTGTAAAGCTTGCTCCTTCAAAAGTAGATGCTGAAAATCTGGAACGTGTGAGTACGTTACTTTCTCTTACTCATTTGCTGGACCATCCGTTTGTTACACTTTCAAATGGGGAAACAAGAAGAATGCTTCTTGCCAAATCTTTACTTAAAAATCCAAAAATATTACTGCTTGATAATGCATTCAGCGGTTTGGATGTACATTCCAGAGAAGTGCTTCGTGATGCATTAGAAACATTGTCGGCATCAGGCGTAACCATTATTATGGCAACAACTGCTACCGAAATTCCTTCCTGCATTACGCATGTTATGGAATTAAATGCCGGTTATGTTGAGAGGATTTCAGCAATTCAGGATTTTAATAAAAACGAAATAAATACTACCCATTTACCCAAACCTGATCCTGCAAAATTACTTCACTTCGGAAAACCCGTTTTTACTGATTTTGAATATGCCATGGATCTGAGGAATATTTCTGTACGTTATGGTAATGAACAAATTCTGGATAGCGTTAACTGGAAGATTCGTAAAGGAGAAAAATGGGCATTATCCGGCGCAAATGGTTCTGGAAAATCTACTTTGTTAAGTATTATTACAGCAGATAATCCACAGCGTTTTGCTAATGATTTCGATTTGTTTGATAAAAAGCGAGGTGGAGTTGGAGCTTCTATCTGGGATATCAAACAGCAGATCGGCCACGTTTCACCCGAACTTCATCTTTATTTCCCAAGAAATACAACCGTTTTTAAAACCATCGCATCTGGTTTTTTTGACGCAACAGGCGTATTTTTTAAGAAACTTACAGACATTCAGATCGAAAGAGTTCATGAAGTTGCTGAATTACTTCATGTGCATGAATTGATAGAAAAAGACTTTTCACAATTATCCAAAGGTCAGCAACGCCTGGTATTATTAGCAAGAGCATTGGTAAAAAATCCCCCGTTACTCATTCTGGACGAACCTTGTCAGGGCTTGGATGCAGAAGCAATTGAATATTTCAAATCCGTAGTTAACGCAGTTTGTGAGTCGCCGGAAAGAACATTAATTTATGTTTCACATTACCTTAATGAAATTCCTTCCTGCGTAACTTTTTTCTTAAAACTGGACGGGGGTAAAGTTATCGAAAGGGCTGAGTAACAATATATTTTAAGTACCTTCAATTGAGCAAATACGACGAGAACAAGGCCGATTTTGCTGAATAATTTAAACGTAACTCAAAAGTGAATAAGAAAAATTTGTACATGGCCGCCACTATTTTTTGTGGATTACTTTCTATCGCTTTTACATTTAAAATGAAGCAGGTTACCGGGTTATGGAATAATCCTGATCTTGCAGGAATAACTCTGGGTTTTTTGGCATTAGTATTTGGTTTACAATGGCTTAAATATCAGAAACAAACAACCAAAAAGAGGAATTAGAAGCAAATTCTTAAACCAGGTAACGAAATAAAACAATACAACCAAGTGTCAAAACCACCAGTAATATTGACACTTTTTTAACTATTAATTGCTCATTTATTATTGCTAATCCTTTGTATCCGCCCATCGTACTAAAAAAAGTCAGGGGCATAAATATAGTTGGCAGCAAACTTACCCAGGTTATGACAGGCAGATTCAGCAACGTGCCAAAAATAATAGATGCATAAATCGGATAAATTAAAAGTTGTCTGCAATCTTCATTCTTATTACCAGTTATTGATGTGTAAAATTTGAACTGATCAGCAAGTTTTGAAAAAACTATATTCACAACTACAAATGCGGCGACAGCAATGGCAATTGAAACGTAAATGGGGAACCCCAGATAATTAAATACTTTCCCGGTATCTCCTTCGGAAGCGATGGGCGCAATCAGTAAATAGCCTAAAAACGTAACTATATTCCACATTCCCAACCACAACGTAAATAATTTCAATAAAGAGGGTTTGATGGAATTGATGGAAAAAGTCAGCGTAAAAATTCCAAAAATTAAGGAAAATAAAGGCCCGGCAGCAGCAATAATGGTTCCGGTTTGCAACGGCGTATTTTCAGGTGTCATTACATAATTATGATGCAATACTGCCTCTACACCCAAATACTTCGCCATCATGAAATGAGCCATTTCATGCAAAATAGTAGTGATCAGCGATGTCGAAACGGCAATCAGGATACTATTAAAAAGGAGTGCCTTTGTTCTTAAGATCATGGAAGTAAATATAAAAAGGTTTTACGCAAAGAAAAAGAAGCGGCCGCCGCGCGGAAAAAACACAGAAAACGCAAAGTTAATTTACTCCTTGCGTTCTCCGTTTTTTGCTTCTTTGCTTTGCGTGAAATCTTCCCTTCTTTCTTTTCAACCAAAGATTTTCTTATAAAAAGACAGTCCTTCGCTTGCCAGTTCATCAGCGCTATTAGCTAATGGACGCCAGATGCAGGCAGCTCTTGCCAGTTCCTTGGAAGGTTGTCCGAAAGTTTCTATGACAATAGCTCCGTCATATTCAATCTCATTTAAAGCTTCTTTAATTCCTTCCCATTCCAAATGTCCGGTCCCTGGCGTTCCGCGATCACTTTCATTTCCCTGCACATGACAAAGCAGTTCTTTACCAATCTTTCGTATAGAGTCAGGAATATCTTTTTCTTCAATATTTGAATGAAAAGTATCTAAAACAATTTTCAAATTCGGACTGGAAACTTCATTTACAATCGAAAGTGCCTGATCAACCGTATTAACCATATCAGTTTCAAAACGATTCAAAGGTTCTAAACCAACTACAACACCATAATCCGCAGCAATTTTTCCGATTTCAATTAATGTTTCAACACACCATTCGCGTTCCTGTTTTTTCTGCTCGTCAGAAACCAGACGTGTTTTTCCAACGGCTGAATATACAGGTCCGCCAAAGATGGGACTGCCAACATTTTCTGCAATTTTAATGCAATCGATAATGTATTGTTTGCCTAGTTTACGATATTCCGGCTCTGTGCTCGAAATGTCTCTTTCCGTTCCAAACGCACCACTAATTGTAATCTTCAAGTCCAGATCTTCGGCAATAGCTTTTATTAATTCCCAGTCGATAATGCTTGTATCCTCCACGGCTATTTCAATAATATCATAGCCCATGTTTTTTACTTTGGTAAGTAAATCAACGTTTTCCGTAGAAAATGGTGATACCCAAATGAATGTACTTGCTCCGAATAACATTGGTTGATTATTGGGCCCTTTCAGGGCTGGATTAATTGGATATTGGATATTTCCCGAAACCATTGGCGATGCCCATGGCTAAGGTTTAGAGCCCTTTGGCAATTTGCATTAGACTTGCCAAGTTTTGGAAACGGGGACGCCTAGTTGGGGACGCCTAGTTGGGGACGCCTAGTCGGGGACGCCCAGTCTTGGCAAGTCTACTCTGCAAAGCTTGGCACGTTCACCCGAATACCACCGTTCATAGCAGATTCGTGTGCACAAATACCTGCACAAGTATAGTTTGCGGCCAAAGCGGCATCCACAGCCGAATCTCTTCCTTCAATAATTGCTGCTACAAATTCCTGTACCAAATGTGGGTGAGAACCGCCGTGACCTGCTCCCTGTAAGAAGGAAACATGGTTTGGATCATCAATTTTTTCTCTTCTGGTAAAGTGTTTAATTGGCTCGATCAGCAATTCATCTGTATCAGGAATTTCAACACGTTTTGCATTTTCACCACCGTCAAAAATGATGTGACTTTCATCCTGAAGTTGCTCCCATTCGAATGACATTTTAGTACCATAAACATCATAACTTTCGCGATACTGGCGTACAACGTCAAATAATGAGCGTGTTGCTTCTGCCACAACATCCGAACCTTTTAGCGTAAAAGTAGCTGTCTCCACTGCAAAAGGAGAACCATAACGACTTGTCAGATCATCAGAAAGCCTGCCTGATCCGTGGCAAACGACCGTTTCTGCAATCGTATCATTAATTTTTAATAGTGGTGAAATCGCATGTGTTCCGTTCAGCATCGGTGGGTAACCTTTCCAGTATTCTCCCCAGCCTTCCATGCTCATATCCTGAATATGCGAGCCGCGAACAAACTGGATTCTGCCCAATTGTCCGCTTTTTGCCAATTCAAGACCATACAAAAATTCTCGTGTATAAAGCGCTGTTTCCATCATCATATAGACCTTTCCCGCTTTGCGTTTCGCTTCAACAATTGCGGTACAATCCTCAACAGTCATAGCCATAGGAATGGTGCAAGCTGTATGCTTTCCAGCATTTAAAGAAGCCAGCGTCATTTTTGCATGTTCAGGAACGGGCGTCACAATATGAATTGCATCAACGTCGTCCCTTTTTGGAATATCTTCAAAATGTTCGAAAACAAGATTTTTGTCGAGATTGAATTTGGCAGTCAGTTCGTCACGGGTTTCTTTGCTGCGCGTACAAATTCCTACGGCTTTAATATTGGGATGACTTTGGTAAATAGGGATAAATTCTTTTCCAAAACCCATACCTACAATAACGACTGTGATTTGCTTCTGACTCATGTTTTTTTGTTTTATTGGAATGTATATTTTAACGAATTATGGTCGGTAGAGACGCGATGCATCGCGTCTCCACAAATGCCATCGCATTACGGTTATTTACCCGCCGCCCATTTTACGGCGTTTTTCAAAATTGTTTTGTACGGCTCAATAGTATGTGAATCAGCATCATGCCCTAATGCAAATCCTACAATTCTTCCTTTTGGATATTTTACAATAAATAAACTTGGAAACACTTTGTCTGAATCTGTTGCTTTGGAACTTGCCAGTATTTCAATGGGTGTTGCCGCAGGATCGGCTATGAAATAATAAAGCTCGTCATTCAAATGAAAAGTAACCGGAACCCCTTTGGTTACAGGATGTTTGGTATTAGTAATTGTTACATCAAACGGGCCATATTTATTATGTCCTTTTGAACCTCCTCCCACGAGTTTTTCATTGTATTCCGGCCAGTCTTTCCAGTTATACCAGATTGCAGGATGTCCCAGCACCAATCCTTTCCCTGCATCGACAAAAGCAAAAATAGCTTTGCGCGTTGCATCATCCGTAATTGGCTGATTATTGGCTAAATACAAGACATCGATATTTGGTAATTTCGATAAAATTGTAGTCGGATCGCTTGTGTATTCTACCGAAGCAAAACCGTCTTTTTGAAGCGTTGCGACGTCTTCCTGTTTATACCAGCGATCAAAATCGTGAGAGGAACCACCGCCAACAAGCAACACTCTGATGGCTTTTTCCTTCAATGAATTTATAGAATTACCATTTGTATCTAAAATTCCGATAGCAAGAATTATAAAAGTCAGACCAATTTTAAAAAGATGTTTTATCATTTTGAGAAAGAAGTTATAAAATAAGTAATTAGAGAAATTAGGAAGTTAGCACTGATTTTCAACTATTTGGTTACTCTTAAAATACCGTTCATTCCGCGCCAGTGGCCTGGGAAAGTACATACAAAAGGATAATCTCCGGGTATGTTGGGTACAGTGAATTCGAGCGTTACCGTTTCTCCTGAGTTAACCAGTTTGGTAGAAAATAGCACTTCCGGAATTTTAGGTACATATTGTTTTTCAGAAGCTTTTGGATCCGACAGCATTTCGTCCGCAGCTTTGCCTACTTTTTGTAAAGATCCCGGCTTTAAAACCAGAAAATTATGCTGCATTCCATCCGGGTTTTCCAGGTTAACAACTACTTTCTGGCCAGCTTTAACCTGAATAAGTTTTTTATCAAATTGCAGCATTTCCGGTACTACTTTTAACTCGATCACAGTAGCATTACTTACAGATGAAGCAACAGACTTTACCGGTTTCTCCTCCGTAACTACTGCATTGTTATCAGGATAATTTAGTTCAAGGGAAGCTTTTTGGAAATTTCCTACAAAGCCAAATTTTCCTGCATAAGAGCCTAATTTATCGTCACCTTCCATATCTTCCCCGGTACGAACTGAATTAGAAAGCGGAGCCATAAATAACATGTGCGCTTTGCCTTCCGCAACTTGTTTGCCATCAATTTCAATACTGATTTTACCAGTTTTTGACAAGTTTGCAGCCACATCGAATTTTTCAGGAAGCGGTGTAGTTGTTGCCGCCTGGCTTACCATACCATGTTGTTTTACCGACATAATTAATTTCCCATCCTGAATATACAGCGCATATCCACCATCTTTTCCACCCTGGCCGGCAATGAAACCCTGTAATTCTTTATCTTTTGGTTTTGTAATACTTGCTTTAATCGTGATTTCTTTACCCGTTACGTCAGGCGGAAATTGCATGGTATTTCTTCTTCCTAACTGATATACTTCTTTGTGTAATGCGGAAACGATTTGCTCACTGAATTTAGATTTCAGTGATGCTTTTTCAGCCGCAGCCAAAAATCCTTTTTCATGTGTAATAGCAGCAGCTAAAAGTGCTTTCGAAAGCCAGCCATCTTTTGCATTTTGTTCATCCAATGTGGCCTGATAAACTGCCTCACCAATTTTTTCAGAAGCCGGCAATTCAATCAAAGCTACAAAAGCAGATAGTCGGGTATTTAAATTCGGATCTTTCATTAATTGCTGCAATGACCCAAAACTCTGTTCATTTTTTGGCAAAATACTGGCAGCTGCTTTTCTTACTCCGGCCGCCGGATGTGTCAGCGCTTTATTTACGATCTGCAAAGCCTCTGCATTGGAACCGTCCAACACACCCAATCCGTGTAAAGTCCACAAGGCATGAACAGCCGGACTGTTTAATCCAATTTCGTCTACTTTCTGATCATTAATAATTTTGTATAAATCAGGAACAACAGACAATTTTTTAGACTCAACCAACAGGCGTTGAGCAGTCATTCTCCAGAACATATTATCGTTGGATAATGCTGCTATCAATCCTGGCAAGTCGTCTTTTGCAAGTTTAAGTGCAGTATTCTTTCTTCCATTTTTATAAGTCACCCGGTAAATACGGCCATGGCTCAAATCACGCATGGGACTGCTGAATGCATTTCCTGGTCCGTGAGGCTGATCTTTGGACGGCATAATAAATTCCGATGGCGACTGAGCCGGAACGAATACATTGTGCTGAATAATGAAATTGTACCAATCAGCAATCCAGACTGCACCATCCGGACCAACTTCTGCCTGAACCGGGCCAAACCATTCATCAGAACTTGCCATGAAATTCCAGCCGTCTTTTTCCTTAAAACCAGCTCCATCAGGTTCAAGGATAGCATTATGCACCAAACGAATTGTTGGTTCAGATACAAATGCAATGCGGTTCCAGTATTCTTTCGGGAAATTTCTTGCTGTGTAAAAATGATGTCCTGCCGCCGAAGTAAACCCTCCTACCACATCTACCTGGCGCAAATTTGGCGTCATAGAATGTGCATCATAATGTCCGTCAATTTTCTGAACGGCCTGAATTGCATTCTCTTCACCACTAATTGATCTTTGTAAATACTTAGCAGGCATGGAATAAAAGGCACTGTGCGTATTATTTGCTGTGGACAGAAACACATTGTTGTCTTCCGTAACTCCTAAACCCCAGGTATTATTACTGCTGTTTCCAAGAAATGCAAACTCTTTTCCATTTGGTTTGAAACTATAAACGCCTTGTGGAAAGTTAAATGTTTTGCCATCAATTGTTCCTTTAAAACCGGAATAACCATTTACGCCCCAAATCTTATTATCGAATCCATATTGCAGATTGGAAGGTCCGGCATGCGTATCGTTTTTCCCCCAGCCAGTCATAATCACTTCCCGGATATCAGCTACATCGTCGCCATTCGTATCTTTCATGAACACAAAATCAGGTGCCATCGAAACAATAATTCCTCCATTGGAAAATACCATGCTGGTAGGAATATTCAATTTGTCAGCGAACGTGGTGAATTTATCAGCCTTTCCGTCACCGTCAGTATCCTCGCAAATCTTGATCCGGTCATTTGCTGCTCCATCCGTTTCTTTAAACGTATTCGGATAATCAACAGATTCTACCACCCATAATCTTCCTCTCTCGTCCCAGGCCATTGCAATCGGATTGGTAATATCTGGTTCGGCAGCAAAAAGTTTTATTTCAAAATCAGCAGGAATCTGGGTCAGCTTATTGGATTCAGCAGGTGATAAAGATTCCTGCATTTTTTGAACCAGATGTCGTTTGGTATAATGAGAAATGGTGTCAGAATTGTAAATGTCAGGATTAGGAATTTTCAATGCTGCAATCTGATTTTGAACCTTATCTCCTACCGCCCATAAAACGCCGTTTCTTACCAAATCCAGAAATCCATTGTTTGTCCAGGTGCTGTCGTCATGACCATAAGCTGTATAAAAAACCCGTCCTTTTCCTTCATTTCGTACCCAGGTGTAAGGTTCATGAACGGAGCCTTCAATTCTTTCGCCTAATACGGTTCTATCAGGATTAAGATTTTTGTGAACATAAGTTTCATCAAATGTTTCAAAATCTGTGATTCCTTTCATGACCGGATGATCCGGTTTTAGAATAATATTTTTAAAAGTTGCAGTTTTATGGGAAGCAAATTGTCCACCGATTGTTTTAATATACCAGGTTGAATTTCTGAAACAACCCGAAGCAGAGTGCAGCGGAATTAATCCTTTGCCGCCTTCTACAAATGCTTTCATTGCACTTTCCTGTGCGGGAGGCAGTGAATCATGATTGGCATAAATGATCAGTCCGTCATATTTTTTGAGATTTTCAGTATTAATATCTTTCAAATCGACTGTATAAGTCATATTTATTCCACTATGAAAAAGCTTAATGCTAAGCCAGGGAGCATATTTTCCGGAATCATGATGCTTGCTGGTATGGCCCAGGAAAAGAACTTCAGCCCGGCGTGCACTTTTGGAGTCTGTGCCTGCCGAAGAATTTTTCTGTCCTGAACTTACTGATGAATTTTGGGCACAACCATAAAAAATCAATCCGGCAAATAATAATAAAATACATTTACTCATTATAGCGACTATTAAAAATTTAAGTTTTAGGAATATTTTACTGACGAATCTGTTGTCTGCCGAATGTGAAATTTTAAAGCGTGAATCCATTAGCCGAATAATCCTGACTATTGTACAGTTGGTTTCTCTTCATTATTCATTTGACTTTTAACAGCTTCCCACATTTTATTACTTTGAACAATACTGGGCTGGTGCCTTCCGGTATCTTTTGCCAACAGAATAACGTATTCTCTGGCAGAGTTTAGAACCTTTGTTTTTTCAGGATAATTTTTCAAAAAAAGCTGCCAATGGTGTTCACTGTTTTCGTCCGGACGTAAAACCCACGCAATAAAATCGTCACTACGAATGAGCGCAGTAAGAGAGTAAGGGTCATGTTTCATACTTAACCAGTTTCAGATAAACGGAGCTTTCGGATATAAAGAGCAGGGATTTTTTAAAATGACCTCTTTGAAATGAATAATTTTTCAAAAAAGATTATTAACAAGAGTTAAAAGACAGGTAATCAATGCAGAAGCAGATATTTGTTGATTCTGACGGAGGGAAGTAAGGGCTCTGTAGATAAAATTCCGGACTGATTTTTCAGTAACATTCATAATATGTGCAATTTCTGCCGTGCTGAAATTATCAAAATATCTTAATGTTAATGCCTCAATCTGCCTCTCAGGAAGAGTGGATAACAATTCATTAATCCGTTGTTTCATTAAGAACGCAGATTCACTTTCAATAAGAATCCTTTCAGAATCTGAATTATTATGAGGGATTAAATAATCGGGAAGTAGCGAAATTTCATCTGTAACCGGAAATTTCTCACTTCCCTGATGAATCCTTCTTCTTAACGCACGATAAAGATAAAATTTTACAGAAGTTATATTTTCTGCCAGACTACATTTCAAACGCCATATATCTACAAAAACGTCCTGAACTGCATCCTCGACAATAGAAGAATCAGAAGATAACTTCTTTCCATAATTGTATAAAATGCCATGATATCTGTTAAATAATTCAGTGAAAGCTTTTTTATCGCCTTCACGAAGTTGCAGCCATACTTGTTGGTCAGTTTCTCCTGCGAGCGATATATGTGAAGTATTTGCTGAATTATACATTAACTTTATAAAGCATAAAGATAATTGTATCTACTTAAAATGATATAAATTGCAGTTTTTAAAATAAAAAAGGCGCAGAACCAGAGATTCCGCGCCTTTCAAAAAACATCAAATTACTTATATAACTTCCAGTGCATTAATTAGTTCCTGAACTTGTTCCGTAGAAGTTGCAGGGAAATTTGCAATACGTAACTGCGACGATTTAAATTGTCCGTAACCACTGCCAATAACCATTCCTTTATCTTTCACAACTTTTATAATATCAGCAGACGGCGCTTCTGTATTTGCTACAATGACCGTTTGTGAACGTTGCGGCTTTTCCTTTACAAACGGAGAAAAACCACTGCTTTTTTCTATAAACTTATAGATCAACTGCGCTTTCAATTCTGTTTCTTTTCTGATGTTTTTAACTCCTATATTATTAAAATCTTCGGCTATTTTACCTAACAAATAGATTCCCATCACATTAGGTGTGGCAGGTGTTTCATTGTTCAGACTGTTTTTCCAAAGTGTAGGCAAATCATTATGCGCACCTATTGAATATTGGTGGCGAATGCTTTCTGCTTTTTTGAGACATTTTTCATTCACAATCCAAACACCTAATCCTGCTGGCAATCCAAATGCTTTTTGAACTGAAAAGAAAGCCGTATCAATTAATTTAAAGTCCAGATCCGGATAAGGTGCAGACGAAACCATATCAACTGCAATTAATTTATTCGGATGTTTTTGTTTCAATTTATGGATTTCAGTTACGTTCATCTGAACGCCTGAGCTTGTTTCATTATGCGTTACACAAATCAATTCTGTGTACTCGGGAACCGTAATTTCCGATGCATTAAATCCCTCACCCATTGGCTTTTCCAATTGATGGGCATATTTGTTTAATGCACTTGAATAATCATGAAACTTTTTTGAAAACGAACCATTTACCAGGTGGAAACTTTCAAGCTCCACACAGCTAAATAAAATACGTTCCCATATTTCCGATGCGGATCCCAGAAACAGGATAGCATGCGTTTCGGGAACATTTAAAAGTATACGTAACTGTTCAACCGTAAAACGATGAATATCACGATACTGCTGACTACGATGTGAAATTGACCCAAGCTGCCCGCTCACGAAATTTTGCAAATGCTTTTCGAAAGTGGGATAAAGCTGAGCAGGACCGGGTGTAAAAAAAGTTAGTGGCATTTTTTGAAAAGAAGTTAGAGAAGTTATGTAGTTATAGGAGTTAGCTCAAGCTGTGAATTCAGAATTGTTATTAACTGCCTGATACTTTGGCAGCATAGCTATTCAATAGTCGACTGACTTCTTCTAATAATAACTTGTTTTTAATATAAATATCTTCTGTT
>Ga0247739_10000756_pt1 | contig 11654 bp, 12 predicted proteins | sample UWRJL058202B2_FD_180943 | JGI IMG/M metagenome (GOLD analysis project Ga0247739, IMG submission 180943) | Plant litter microbial communities from Arlington Agricultural Research Station in Wisconsin, United States - UWRJ-L058-202B-2 | ecosystem: Environmental > Terrestrial > Plant litter >... | reverse complement strand
TGTAACAGGCGCCACATTTCCATTGTCGGTACAACTAAAATTTGTGCTAGGTTTTATTAGAGATGATATTTAAGTTTAATTGCTATGTGACGCGAACGAGACTTTTAGAAATAGTTCCTGCTTATTTATTCGTTATTGGGCGACAAATTTCAAGTTAAGTTTATGAAATGTGAGCAAATGTGAAGGCCGTTCGTTTTTCGTTTTTTAATTTCCGCATAATTCAGTATCCATTCATTAAAATATAAGCTGCAAGATCGTAGCTACTTCTTTTTTTCACCAATGAATTTGTTGTCACTATAATTAAATAAAATCGAAATTAAGTTTAATAAGTTGATCAATGCTATTGATTTATTATGTGTTTATATAGGTGGTTTTGTCATGAATAAATATCTTAGACCGTTGGTGGTTTTAGCAGTAGTCGGTTTGCCTTCATATAGTCTTTATTCTTACTGGCAACAGCAGCAAGTTGAAGAGATAGGTTCGTCAAATGACTCCTTTATTTCTAAATCATACGTCAATAAAACCTCGGGAGATTCTGGAACGATGTTAAATGGCGTAAATACATTATCTTCCTTGTCAGAAAAACAAATGGCTAGTGCAAATAAAAATCCACACTCAGCGGTGACTCAAAATACGACATACATTCAGAACAATAAGGTTGAACCCAAACAGTTGGAATCGGCCCGCAAAAGATATAGCCAAGTCGTTACTAACAGCAGATACCCCACGTTAGATGCACGCATCACCGCGCTTGAAACTCTTTATCCACAACAATCTTTTAAACCTAATGAGTTGGTGGATTTGCTCGCTGAACCTAATGCATGGCAACCGACTAGCGCAATTCAAGAATTACCTTTAACGCCTGAGCAACGTAATGACGGTCGTAAATTTATTGAATTAAAACCAGAGCGTTTATTAGTGATGCTACCAGGTGACTCATTGGAGTTACCGATCGAGCAGTTAGGCGGAAATTTGCAAATGAAAGTGGATAGCCGGGAGGCGTTACCAAATGGCGGCTTTGTTTTGCACGGTCGCCTCACAAATACCGATGAAGTGATGCGTGTGACGCTTACTCAAACGCCTGGGCTAAGCCTTGCGGGAATTGATACTCCTAAAGGTCATTACGTGTTGCAGGCTAATGATGGACAAGGTTGGATTGCCTCAAGCGACATACTGTTTAAACAAGAAGGGCGCAAACACGACATGGTAGCTCCGCCTGGAAGTTAAATTTTTCAAAACATAACGAGTTATCCATATTGAGAGAAATAGCTATGCACCAATCAAATTTATTTCAGCAACTCCATAGTCGCATCGTGCGAATTAGCCGGGCTTTAGTTGCAGTGGCAGCACTGGGTGTATGTGCGTTGCCAGTTCACGCGGCGGAGGTTGATTTATTGGTTCTTTATGACAGCCATACTGCGACCTATTTTAATCAGCAGGTTGAAACGGCCATGCAAAGCTGGGTGGTACAAATTAATAATGCGTACGTCGACAGTCAAATTGATCTGAAGCTACGTTTGGTAGGTGTAGTTGCCCACGAAGAGACTGGTGCTGATATGGACGCCGTGCTTGATAACCTTGGTCAAGATTCCACTGCGATCAACTTGCGGGCTAAATACGGTGCGGATTTTGTAACCCAATTGCATCAGACGGGCAGTTGCGGGATCGCTTACTTTACCATTAATCGCGAGTGGGCATGGAGTGTAGTGGGGCCAGATTGCGGGCCGCTCACCATGGCTCATGAATTAGGTCACAGCATGGGATTGGCGCATTCTCGTAAACAAGGTGATACGACTGGCACTCGCTACGCCTACGGTTTGGGTCACGGCGTAGATGACTTATTTGGTACTATCATGACTTATTCGTGGCTTTACACTAATCGCGCAAATGGGCGTGTGGCACGTTTCTCTAACCCAAACATTAGTTGTCTCGGGGTCCCTTGCGGCATTCCTGCGGGCCAATCGGATCAGGCAGACGCTACGCTTGCAATTAACAATGTTAAAACTGAACTCGCAGCTTTCCGCTCGGCCATCTCTCAATCATCTACAGGCAGCTCTTTAGCTTCCAGTAAATCTTCAAGCTCAATAAGTAGCGTGCCTCGCAGCAGTAGTTCATTGGCAATTAGCAGTAGCCGTTCATCGCAAAGTATCTCAGGGGTTTCAAGTGGCAGTAGTTTGAGAAGTAGTAGCTCGATAGCGGCGAGTAGCACTTCGCATGCATCGGTGAGTAGTAACCGATCATCACAAAGCAGTAGCCAGGCTAATAGTGTAGTTTCGGGGTTGGCACAATGTGAATACCGTATTCTTAATAAAGGTAGGACCAGCTTTTCTGCGGATGTACGCGTTACAAACATCAGTAACCAGCCTATCAATGGCTGGTCAGTTTCCTGGACGTACCAGCACTACGTATGGCTGACCCAATCTTATGGCGGCAGCTTAACTGGGCGTAACCCGTACACGGCAAGCAATACGGCCGTCATAAATCCCGGGAAAACTGCTTTCATTCGTGTTTGGGGCTATAAATCTCGTGGTGAACAACTCGAAGCTCCATTGGTTAGTGGCAATATTTGTCGCTAAGGTTTTCTATTCTTATGCGAAGTCGAGGGTCATTTTGTTTCAGGTATTGGGTTTGGTAGGGCTAATATGATATGCAACTGGCAAATACACGCGCAGATTTACCGGATTTCAAGTCGGAGCATGTACTGAATAAACCGATTTAGGATTGATTCTGTCTAAGTCTATACAAATCCTTCTCTTTCACATAAAATGCCGCGCCTTTCGCACACCTTAATGTGCGAGTAAACGCTTTCGCACTTGTTGCAACTAAAGAAAGTTAACTGATAGCGCTCAAGCGCTTCCCTAAGTAAACACAGGAAGAAGACCTCAATGGTAACTATTCGTCTGTCACGTGGCGGCTCTAAAGCACGTCCATTTTATCATTTGACCGTAACTAACAGCCGCAGCGCTCGTAATGGCCGCTTCATTGAGCGTATTGGTTTCTTCAACCCGGTAGCTCGTGGTCAAGAAGAAAAAATTCGTGTTGATGCCGACCGTTTGGCATTTTGGGTTGGTCAAGGCGCGCAATTGAGCGATCGCGTTGCAACTATCGTTAAAGAAAGCCAAAAAGCTGCATAAGTGAATTTGACGCCTAATGTCTACAAACTCTAATTTGGTCAATGTTGGGCGTATTACTGCAGTGTTTGGTATTAAAGGATGGGTGAAAGTCCATTCTTATACCGAACCGCAGGAAAACCTTTTTGAATATCATCCGTGGTGGTTAAAAACCGCTCATGGAGTTAAAAAGGTTGAGATTGATGAAGCTAAACCTCACGGTGATTCATTCATAGCTCATATTGTTGGAGTAGATGATCGTGATTTAGCGATGGAATTTACCTCGATTGATATAGCTATTGAGCGAGACCAAATTCCTGAGCTTGATGAAGGTGAATATTACTGGAGTCAGCTTGAAGGTTTGGCGGTTTATACACAATTCTCCGGCACGCGTCAGCGTTTAGGTATTGTGTCAAAACTGTTTGAAACAGGTGCTAATGATGTTTTGGTGGTAGTAGGCGATGCCGAGTCTATCGACCAAAAAGAGCGCTTAGTGCCTTATGTTCCTGGGCAATTTGTACTCTCTGTAGATTTAACTGCAGGCGAGATGCTGGTTGACTGGGATCCAGAATTTTAAAAAACATCAAGGGGCTGTGGTGAACGATCAACCACAAATGAGCGAGTTGCCGTTAAGAATAGCGGTAATCTCGATTTTCCCCGATATGTTTGGCGCTATCGCCAACTTTGGTATTACCAGCCGCGCGCTTAAGCAAGGTTTGGTGGAGTTGAAAACAATTACTCCGCGAGATTTTGCCCACGATCGCCATTCAACGGTTGATGATCGCCCTTTTGGCGGTGGTCCTGGTATGGTGATGATGGTTCAGCCTTTGCGCGATGCGATTGTAGAAGCCAAAGTTTGGGCGGGTAGTGAAACCAAAGTGATTTATCTGTCACCACAAGGTAGAACGCTGGATCAAGCAGGTGTTGTGCAGCTTTCGGGCTACAACAATATGATTTTGATCGCAGGCCGCTACGAAGGTATCGACGAGCGCTTGATGGATATGGTTATCGATGAGGAATGGTCGATCGGTGATTATGTGTTAAGCGGCGGTGAGTTACCGGCGATGGTGTTGATAGATGCGGTAACACGCTTAATTCCGGGCGCCTTAGGTCACTCACTATCGGCAGAACAAGATTCGTTTACTGCGGGATTGCTTGATTGCCCGCACTACACTCGGCCGGAAGAGTTCGAAGGCATGAGGGTTCCAGAGGTTTTAATGTCTGGCAACCATGAACTGATTCGGCGCTGGCGCTTGCAACAAGCGTTAGGGCGAACATGGCTGAGAAGGCCAGATTTATTGCAAGCAATAAACTTAACCGAGGAACAGCAAAAGCTGTTGACGGATTTTCGTCGGGACCTTGATAACGACACACTCTAGCTGTGAAGCTATAGACTCTTAGGAGAATATCAATGACTAACAAAATTATTCAGGCGTTAGAAGCCGAGCAATTGAAAACTAATATCCCTGAGTTTTCACCAGGCGATACCGTAATAGTTCAAGTGCAAGTAAAAGAAGGTGATCGCGTGCGTTCACAGGCTTTTGAAGGCGTTGTAATTGCGATTCGTAGCCGTGGTTTGAACTCTGCTTTCACTGTCCGTAAAATTTCACACGGTGTAGGTGTTGAGCGTACTTTCCAAACTCACTCACGCCAAATCGAAAGTATTACTCTCAAGCGTCGTGGTGATGTACGTCAAGCTAAACTTTATTACCTGCGCGACCTTACAGGTAAGGCTGCACGTATTAAAGAAAAATTGGTTTAATAGTTCGGGCAAAATTTTTACCCGCTATTACCGTAAAAGCCAGAGCAGGAAACTGCTCTGGCTTTTTGTTTTCTGGTAGAGTCGTTTCATATTAAAAATATTGCGGATGCTAAAGCCTTTTATGGAACCCAACGAAATTTCATCGCAAGAAGAATCTATTGTTGCACTGTATCTAGATGCTATCTGGATGGAAAAAGGTTTGAGCAAAAATTCACTTGATTCCTATCGCACAGATTTAACGCTATTCGCACAGTGGCTACAGCAGCAAAATAAGAGTTTGTTAAAGATAGATGCAAGTACCATTCAACATTATCTTGCAGTGCGCCACGATAACAAACTAAACAGCCGCTCAACCGCGCGCTTTCTTTCATGCGTAAGGGGATTTTATAGGCATCAGTTACGTGAAGGTATTTTGCAAGAGAATCCATTAGCATTAATCGAAAGTCCAAAACTACCCAGATCTTTGCCGAAATCTTTAACAGAATTAGATGTCGAAAATCTACTTGCTGCGCCGGATATTGATGATCCTATCGGTTTGCGCGATCGCACAATGTTGGAAGTGCTTTACGCATGCGGTTTGCGTGTGACGGAACTGGTTTCACTGACTATGTCTCAAATCAATTTACGGCAAAACGTCATTCGTGTGATGGGTAAAGGCAGCAAAGAGCGTTTAATTCCTATGGGAGAAGAAGCATCAAGCTGGTTGGAAAAATATTTTCGTGAAGCGAGACCTTTTTTGCTGAATAATTTGCCGAATGAAGTAGTATTCCCTAGTACGCGCGCCCAGCTGATGACGCGCCAGACGTTTTGGCATCGTATTAAGCATTGGGCTCAAGTTGCGGGTATCCAAAAGCCCCTTTCTCCGCATACACTACGACATGCTTTTGCGACTCATCTGCTAAATCACGGAGCCGATTTAAGAGTGGTACAATTGCTGTTAGGGCATAGTGATTTATCTACAACCCAGATTTACACCCATATCGCACGCACACGGATGAAGGTACAACATGCCGCCCATCATCCGCGTGGTTAAAACGGTTCACTTTTGCAGTTAAATGAATAGCTTCGGAGTTTTATTATGATAAAAAAATACCTTTCTACCTTGGTTGGCGCGCTTGCTGTTTGTTGTGTCAGTACATCTTTTGCTGCAGATGACGGCGCTGTGCTTAAGCGTGCTTCGCCAGAGGCAGCCATTACCGCAAAATTAGAACAAGCTATTCCGCAATATAAAATTACATCTGTACGCCCATCACCCATCGAAGGCCTGTATTTGGTAAAGATTGGCGGCAATGACATTTTAGTAACGGCAGATGGCAGCAAGTTTATTCAAGGCGATATTTTTAATGTAGAAACCAAAGGTGTGTCCAAATGGGAGGATCCTGCCTTGTCTGCTGAACGCAAAAAGGCACTTGCAACGCTGAATCCAAAGGATTCCATTATTTTTAAACCGGCGGGTAAAACCAAAGCGGTTGTTTATGTATTCACTGATGTTGATTGTGGCTATTGCCGTAAATTGAATAGTGAAATGGCAGGGTATAATAACTTGGGTATTGAGATTCGCTACCTGGCGTTTCCTCGCGCCGGTATTCCTAGTGAGTCCGCGTCTAAGCTGGAAACTGCATGGTGTTCAAAAGATAAGCAAAAGGCTTTAACACTACTGAAGGAAGATCAATCAGTTCCTGCGTTAAAATGTGATAACCCGGTTGCCAAAGAATTTGCTCTTGGAGCGCAGGTTGGTGTTAATGCAACTCCGGCACTTTGGCTACCAAATGGTGAGATAAAACTGGGTTACTTACCACCTGAGCAACTTGCTAAAGATCTTGGTATTTTGTAATTTTTGTTTTTCCTTATAAGTTCGCTTTTCAACAGGGCTGGCACATTGACAGCCCTGAATTCCCTGAGTATGGTGGCCATCTTTTTTGAAAACAGGTTATTTGCCTGCTTTTACTAGTCTTTTAACCAGCTCTCATGCTTAGGGGAATCTTCTTGAATCCAGTCAATTCTGCTCGCACTGTCAACGTGGGTATCTGCGGTCTTGGAACCGTTGCCGGCGGTACTGTAAACATACTCACTCGTAATAAGAGTCTGATTGACGCGCGTTCTGGCTGTAATGTTTCTATTATTCAAATTGGTGCTCGCCGCGATAACCCTAAAGTTGATACTTCTTCTTATGAAGTAACTCGCGATATTTTCGACGTTGTAAACAATCCAAAAGTAGACATAGTTGTTGAGCTTATTGGCGGTACAACCGTTGCTAAAGATCTTGTGTTAACCGCGATTGCTAATGGCAAGCACATAGTGACCGCCAATAAAGCGCTGATTGCTCACCATGGCGATGAGATTTTTGCCGCAGCTAAAGCCAAAGGTGTGATAGTTGCGTTTGAAGCAGCAGTGGCTGGCGGTATTCCTATCATTAAATCTATCCGCGAAGGTTTAGCGGCTAATAAAATAGAATGGTTAGCAGGTATTATTAACGGCACAACTAACTTTATTCTTACCGAAATGCGCGACAAGGGACGTACCTTTGAAGATGTACTTAAAGAAGCGCAAGAATTGGGTTACGCAGAAGCGGATCCGACCTTTGACGTAGAAGGTATAGATGCCGCGCACAAGCTGGTAATTCTCGCTTCACTCGCTTTCGGTATTCCGCTCGATGTCAAAAAAGTATTCACCGAAGGCATCACTAAAATTTCAACTCAAGATGTCAATTATGCTGAAGAGCTCGGCTACCGCATCAAGCATTTGGGTATCGCCCGTCGCTCCGCTGGCGGCATCGAATTGCATGTCAATCCAACACTTATTCCTGAAAAGCGTTTAATTGCAAATGTAGATGGAGTGATGAACGCTGTATTAGTAAAAGGCGACGCAGTTGGTCCAACCCTTTATTATGGTGCTGGTGCTGGTGCCGAGCCAACAGGTTCATCTGTTGTAGGTGATATTGTTGATGTGGCTCGTACGTTATTAGCGGACCCAACGCATCGCGTTCCTTACCTTGGGTTCCAGGATGAGTTTGTAACTGAACAAAAGCATTTGGCGATAGATGAAATTGAAACTGCCTATTATTTGCGAATGTCTGCATTAGATAAGCCAGGCGTTTTATCCAAAGTTGCGACAATCTTGAGCGATTCTGGAATCAGTATCGAAGCCATGATTCAAAAAGAAGCGAAAGAGGGTGAGTCAACAGTGCCTCTGATTTTGCTTACCAATCGCGTACAGGAAAAGAAAATGATCGCTGCTATTAGCAAAATAGAATCTCTGGATTCAATTTCAGCGCCAGTTATTCGCATTCGTGTTGAAAGCTTGAAATAAAATTCAACATAGATTAATAAATCCGTCCATGGTAAGCACGAAGCTGTCGAAATACTCTCGACCCTTCGACAAGCTCAGGGTGAACGGAAAGATAAATTTAAAAGGTCAATTAACGTGAAATACATTAGTACTCGTGGCCAGGCGCCAGCACTGTCTTTTGAAGAAGTAGTTTTAACTGGCTTGGCACCAGACGGTGGTTTATATGTACCGGAAACCTTGCCTACATTTTCGAAAGAAGAAATTGCTTCTTGGGCGGGTTTGTCATATCAGGATTTGGCTTTCAATGTAATGAAACCTTTCATTGCCGGCGCAGTGAGTGATGAAGAATTCAAAAAAATTATTGCCGATGCCTACGCAACTTTTCGTCACGACGCGATTGCGCCTCTAATACAAACTGCACATAACGAATTTATTTTAGAATTATTTCAAGGTCCAACTCTCGCATTTAAAGATTTCGCATTGCAATTTTTAGGTCATTTACTTGATCACTTATTGAAAAAGCGCAATCAAAAAGTGGTAGTGATGGGTGCGACTTCTGGCGATACAGGTTCAGCAGCAATTGAAGGCTGCCGTCGTTGCGATAATATCGATATATTTATCATGCATCCGAACAATCGTGTATCGAATGTTCAGCGTCGCCAAATGACTACTGTACTTGCGCCCAACGTATTTAACATTGCACTTGAAGGTAACTTCGACGATTGTCAAAATATGGTGAAAGCAAGTTTTGGTGATCAATCATTTTTGCCAGATGGTCGTCAGTTGGTAGCAGTGAATTCAATTAACTGGGCGCGCATTATGGCGCAAATTGTTTATTATTTTTATTCAGCGTTGGCTGTAGGTGCGCCATATCGTCCAGTTGCTTATTCAGTACCGACTGGAAATTTTGGTGATATTTTTGCTGGTTATCTCGCAAAAAAAATGGGCCTGCCAATTGATCAGTTAGTCATAGCAACTAATAGCAATGACATTTTGCACCGTTGCATCAGCAGTAATGATCACAGTAAAAATCAATTGCAACATACTCTGTCACCTAGCATGGATATTATGGTTTCGAGCAATTTTGAACGTATGCTTTTTGATTTGTATGATCGCGATGGTTCGGCAATTCGTCAGCTGATGGAAGATTTTAAATCTGGAAGCATGGTATTAAAAGAATCTGCACTTTCACGCGCACGTGAGTTGTTCACCAGCTATGGTGTGAATGATGATGTAACAGTTGATGTGATTCGCGATGTTTTCGAGCGTACGGAATATTTGTTAGATCCACATACTGCCATTGGTGTTGAAGCAGCACGTAAAACTCGTCGTCGCCACGATATCCCCATGATTTGTTTAGCAACAGCTCACCCGGCAAAATTTCCTGAGTCGGTGCGCAAAGCTGGGCAGGCGGAAGATCCAAAGTTACCACACCATATGAGTGATTTATTTGAACGCGAAGAGCGTTACACTGTATTGCCGCAAGAACTGAAAAAAGTTCAGGAGTTTATTGCGGTTAATGTGCGTAAGTAAATATTTTGCTGCATAAAAAAAGCCGTATTGGTTTCCAATACGGCTTTTTTATTTTTGGTAAGTAATTTTATAAAAGCTGTACAAGTGATACGAGCTTCAACTTGCCATCCTGCATTGAAAAAATGGCAAAGCCTCCCACTAATATATCGTCAATAATTTGTGCTTCTGCATAAACCAAATATTTTGAGGATGATGACACTAGCAGAACTGGATCTGCTTTGATTGCTTCAGGAACTCCTTTTAAGCTTTTTTTCAAACTAGATTCCCACTGATCAAAATGATTTGCGTCTGATTCAAGGAGCAGCGAGCGACGAGGTAATGCTTTATAGGATTTAATAGGCAATTCTGGAAAATGTGATTTGACGCTATAGGGAGTTTGATTTTTTATTGGGAATTGTAATTTATCATTAATTGTCAGAGGATTTATTAATTCACTAAGCTCTGGGCCCCGACCGCCAAGATTTCCAGATGTAAATTTCCTCACAAGATAAATGCCTTTCGCATCCGTAATACTTAAGAATGAGTTAACATTTTTTTCCAGGATTGCATTAGAAAATATTGTCAATACAGTCTCAGTGTCTGCCTCTGTAATTGAAATTCCAGGCTGAGTTTTTGAGTCTTTTGTTTCTGCTTTACATCCCACTGCAGAGAGAGAAAATATAAAAATAAGTAAGAATCTAGTAATCATATAAGTTTCCAAGATTTCATTATAGAAATAAGCAGTTTGGCATAGTTAGGATCTGTTGCATAACCTGCTTCCTGAAGCCCTTCAGCCCATTCTTCCGCGTCGGTTGTTTTAAACAAAGATTTATAGATGCTGTTGTCTTTGAGAAATTGAGTGCGTCCAGTTATTGATTCGGAAAAGCTATGATATGCCTTGAATTTATCAATAATTTTAATTCGTTCATGTTTTATAACTTCATGCGTATATATGGAGACTGAACCTGCGGGCCCTATACCTTTAATGCCAAATAAATTGTAACTGTATTTTTTAGTATATAGGTCTGTAGGTACTGACTTGCCATAGCCTGTTTCAAGAATAGCTTGTGCGGTAGTAACAGCTGCAGGCACTTTAGACATGGCTTCTTCTTTCTTAGCCGATTCAAATACCTGTCTGACAAACTCGCTTTTGGAAAAGGCACCAAGATCTTTGTTGATGGTTGGATTAGCGTTCAAAGCTTGGGCTTTGTGAGCTGCTTCTCCTGCGAGAAGTCCGTACTGGATGCGGTTAAATTGTTGAAAAATTTCTGTTAATAACTTGTCTATTCCATGAATTGGCAGCCAACTGCGAATTCTAGATATTGCATCAAGGTTTAATTTGCTGGACGCTTCAATAACTGCATTAAGTTTTTGTAAGGTTTTTCCGTTAGCATCAACCCTACCATCTGGCGCTGCCATTCCGAGTGCAACACGCTGAAACTGCCGAATAGCCACTTTTGTATTTCTACCTGCAACACCGTCCTCTTTAAGCGATCCTAGAGGAGCTAAAATGTTGTATTGGATGATGTGGTTTAATGCTTGTTGAATGAGGCTAACGTCGCTGTTTTTATTTTTAGCGTTCTCGCCTACAGATGCGGTTATACTTACTGTTTTCATAAATAATCCCTATATAAAGTTAAATCAATTGCTTTCCGTCGTCGCACTATAATTTTTTGCTGTATGAAACGCAAACAACTTAATGCAAACCGTGTCAAACTTTCTACCAATATATTGTTGGTGTTTATGATTTTTGAGTCTCTTCAATAGATCTATTTTATGCAAAAAATTATCAAGCGTCGTTTCATAGAACAACAAACTCAATTTGATTTATCCGTTCATCCTTTATTGCAACGAATTTACAGCGCACGCGGTGTTCAACAGCCTCACGAATTACAATATCAGCTTGGACAACTACTTAAACCTAATTTTAAGGGCCTTCATGATGCCGTAAGTATTTTGGCGGATGCTGTTGTTGCGCAGGC
>Ga0247739_10000755_pt1 | contig 11659 bp, 12 predicted proteins | sample UWRJL058202B2_FD_180943 | JGI IMG/M metagenome (GOLD analysis project Ga0247739, IMG submission 180943) | Plant litter microbial communities from Arlington Agricultural Research Station in Wisconsin, United States - UWRJ-L058-202B-2 | ecosystem: Environmental > Terrestrial > Plant litter >... | reverse complement strand
CCCCCTCTCAAATTGCGTTATAGATCGTTTGTAAGATGCCATCGAAGCATATATCTCATTCATAAAGACAGATTTAATAACTAGGAATTTACGAGTTTAATAAGTCAGATAGATGATTGATACAACTTTGTAAAGTTTCAAGTGTTTTCTTGTATAATGTCGGACCACACTAACAGCTAATGTGGCGACTTACTTGATGGTAGATTTAAAGTCCCAAATGACAACAGTGAAAGGAGGTCGGGGTTAAGCAAGCGAGGCGTTGGTCGATTTAAGCTTTTGGCATTAACCTAGTCTGTATGAAGTTCACTGTGGGGCAGAATAGTCGGTGTCCTAATATCTCTATACACTTCCATTTATAAATAATTCATTGGATTTTCTTTGTCATTTACTAGTTCCTATATATATAAAATCTGCTTTTATGACGCACGGCTCGGCACCAATGTGATGGCATCTGAGGTAAAGCTACTTGTCCTATCGTCCCCGGCCTTCCCGTCACTGCTCTTGGAAGATCCTGGGTTTAGAATCGTCTTGGCGAAGCGCGTTAACTTTGACTTCTTCTCCTTGCCCTCGAGAGAGAGAGTCGAGAAATTGTCGAAGAGCTTTCTATGGTCATCGCCGGCATCCCGAATATCCTGTTGTAGGCTTTTGAGCCTATGGAGGAGATCAGTTTGGGTCGGGAGATGGTCTAGAACCTGTGTGATCGCCCATTCAAGTAAGTTGGCGACTTGCTCGATGGCGACCTTGTTCAGCGGGGTCGATTCCGGTGCCTGCAGTGCTTCAAGGAGTTCCTGGGCGCGGTCGGCGATGAAGATACAGAATCCTTCCATCAGACCGGCTTCGATACCACCGCCTTCCATGAAAGTCCTCTCGCCGTCAGTGATATTGTCACTGCCGTGTTGAACGTCATCGATCCTGAGTTGGCAGAGGCCTAGCAGTACTAGAACTTCGAAGGAGACGCTACCATTCACGTCCAGCTTGTACTTCTTTCGAGCAGTCGAGTCATCGGTGCCTGTGAGGAGCATCTCTAGTGAGAAATCCTCGACGGTTGCTTCGTCTGGACCTGGCTCTTCCTCTTCAGGCTTGAAATATTCGAGGGCCATATCGAGAAGCTTGGTCGCTTCCTCGAGTCTTTCACGCGTACCAACCTTGTATTTGACTAAAGAATGAAGGATCAGGCCGTCCAGGCCCGGCGAAGAGATGTTAGACAGGGCATCCTCAGCGCTGTCGACTCTTCCCTGGAGATAAAGGCAACGTCCCAGGTCTTTCAAGACAGCGTCTTTGGCACTTGTCGAGTCCGGAAGATCTTCATAGACTTCTAACATATGGCGCAGGACTCCTTCAGCATCAGTCAGCTTGTTTCGATCTAGCAGCATCTGACTGAGATGATGAAGTCCCCAAAGCAAGAACCGGTAGCTTCGCGAGAACTGTGCCGTTCCTGCACTTTGGAGCAAACGGTTCAAGATACGCTCCGACGAGGCCTTGTTCTCGCGCTCTAACAACGCTTCCATGACGGTCATTTGTGCCAGAAAGTAGTTACTGTGTATCTTGCCCCATATTTTCTCTATGATGGAGAGGAGCTCCCATGCCATGCTTGAGCTGACGGCCTTGTCTTCAAGTGTCTTGATCATCATGCCATAGCATCGCCAGTTCCACTCCGTCGATCCGTGACGAACAGTGGGAGATTTTACCCTCATGTCTAATACCTTCTTTGTCAACGCTGGTATCTCAGCTTTCTTGTTCGCAGACCGCTGGGCTCCGAGGACGTAAATCAGCTCGACTAAAGACCACTCGGGACGTGGAAACCAGATGTTTTCTTTACAGGACTGCCTCCACTCGTCGGATTCATGGCTGACAATGTCCTTATAGATCTTCGCGGCTCCATCCATATCTCCAATATAGCTTAGAGATGCAGCTGCGTAGTATAAGGCTTCCAGGGTGAAAGAGTGCGTTGGATCGAGGGCTTGCGACCAGAAGGCGGCAACCTCCCTCATCTTCTTCTCAGCTGCAACATGGCTGTGTACTGAACAGAGACAGTGCCACATATATGCTCCAGCCGCTCTCTTCACAATACGGCCTACCTTCGTGCTTATACCACAGTTCTTCCACAATGTTTCGGCGATCCTCAGAGAACTAGGGCTAAATCCAATGTCGTATAGATACATAACAAAGACCAGTTCGACACACGGTATGGGTTCTGATTCGTCGAGAAAAATGGGCTTCTGGCTTCGAAACGAGTTGCTCAGGTTTTCTAGGAAAAGCAAGTGCGAGGTGAGGAGATTCTGTTCTCGGAAAGGCATCTTGAATGCCGGCTGCAAAAGGAACTCAACGTATCTGTCCATGAGGCAGCATGCAAGCATTTTGGCCGAGACGTGGTAGTTGTTAACCCCAAGGGCATGATTATCACGAGTTTGGCGAATCCTAAGCCAGTCGCTGATGAGTGGATGAATCGAAAACTCAACAAACCCGGCATCGTTACGTGATGGCCGTTCCACCAAACTATTCATCGCTAGCTGAGTAACCAAGTCTTCAAACGCAAGAGAGCTCCATTCCCCTGCCTCGTCAATAAATAGGTTGAACCATTGTGGGACTTCCTCTGTGCTCCGCCTTTTAAGGTAATATGTGCGGAATAGATTTTCCGAGATATTCTGGTTGTTTAAAAATCCAAGGATATTGAGGAAAGCGATCTTCTGAGCTCCAAGTTCAGTGTCTGGGTCTAAGAGACGCACACTCAATTCCCAGGTTGCGAACACGCTCGTATCATTCTTGCTTAGGTCGTTGGCGTACTCTGAGATTCCTGGGGTAACCTGAAGAATTGTCTCGGCTTGCGCATTATAACGTGCTAGGAAGTCTTGAATCCGCACAAGCCCGTTTCTCCGACTAAGGTAAGCGCCAGCCAGGTCGATTGCGAGGGGCATGTTCCCTAGTCGCTTGACAATCTTTGCTCCCTCTGTGATGTTCGTCCCATCTGCTCTCTCAAGATTTCCAGATGTCATTAGAAGGTTCAATGCTTCCTCGTCGGTCATTCCAGTTACTGGGATGCCATTTCCCAATTCCTTCACGTCTCCTGCCCTGGTGGTGATGATAATGTGTCCTTGAACTGACGTTGGTATGTAATCCTGGATTGCGAACTTGGACGGGTCGTCAAAATTGTCGAATACCAGGAGCCAGGGCTCTGGCCAGTCCGTTAATATTTGCTTGGTGTAACGGATGCGAGAGTCAGAGTCGACGAAGGTCTCATCTGGAGTCTTCAGCAGGTTGGAGAAGTTTTCGAAGCTGTCCCTCAGGCTCTGCTCGGAGCTTGCGTTCGCCCACAGGATAGCTTTGTACTTCTTAGTGATTCGAGATCGTCGACAATATTCCAAGGCGATTTGAGTCTTCCCCTGACCGCCCGCTCCTTGGAGCACGGCGACCTGGGAAGCACTCTGGAGGGCCACATCAAGAGCGGTCATATGCTCCTCGCGGCCTACGAACTTAGCGACGCCACGGCGAGCGACATGGTAGATAGCACGTCCCTTGAGATGATTCGAGGGATTCGATTTGGGCTGCGACAAGCCCTGTGTTATGATGAATAGAGTGAGGTGATCAACGTCCTTGGACAGCTCATCTGCAAAATCTGCAACTCGAGAGTCTTTTCCAAGGCTTTGAAAGCCTTTCTTCAAGCGTTCCATTGTTGAAGCTCCTGCCTCAGGAAGATACTCGTCTAGCATCTTTTGGAATCTTGTGAGTTTCTTGTCCATGCCAGCTAGGTAAAGTTCAAGGCTTTGAGCTGCTTCTTCAGAATAGTCTGAAGTGTCCAGGTCCTTTAAAGTAGCAGCCATGATATCCAGACGTTGCTTTATAGTTTCTAGATTCTGGGGTAATGTAGTACGTTCATCTGTGAACCTCCATATCTGCCTGCCGAGAGTGATGGCAAGAGCTACTATTTGAATTAGATTGACACTTATGCCGATGGCAGTAAAGGGCTCGGCCATGCGGGGCGACGAAAACTACATTGCACAGCACGACACTAGGAGCCGAATAGAACACATCCAGTGCAGTGAAATGTTACTTGTATAACCTATCGATCAAATGGAAGTCAGTCAGGGAGATCACAGGCGGATCTCGAGGCATATTCAAAGGTAAAGACTGCCACTGCCATAATGACTTCGCCAAGGAGAGGAGTAAGATGGGCAAGAGTTTGCCCGACGCGACTTATATCTCAGCTGATATGGGGATTCTGCCTTACGGAGAGCATTCTGGTGATTGACTGGGCATTTCTATTCCTACCCATGTTAGCGTCTACGGGCTCAGGCGAGGACGGCCCATGCCTCCCTTGCCCGTTGGATTAATACCGCACAGACCATAAGGTTATATGTATCGTGATATGTATCATGGGTTTGCTTAGCTTAATCTTTAACCTCTGCCGAGTAAGACGATATCAAGTGGAGGGAGGGAGTCGTTGCTTTTGTCCTATGCCATCTTCTTCTTCTTTCACGACAGAGTCACTGGTAGTCGAAGCTGCACTTCACCTAACCATCGTTACCAATTCCTCATAAGCCGCACGACAAAGTTCCAACAGTATGTCAGTGGGTAAAGGACATACTATTATGAGACCTATCAACTTTGCCCACTAGCCTTGCCAGAAGCCCTATCCCCAACTTTGATATTGCTCCGGGAATATCCAATGCAATGCCCGCATCCACCTTATACATGAATCTCCCAGATTCGACGCACTACCTTATGCATTGGAGACCGCCACGGCATGCAGGATCACATAACCCTTCGTCATACTCTTGGACACAAGTCCAATAGACAACTCTTCCCCATTCTCTAAACTCTCAGGCAGATAATTCATGTTGAAGTTTGCTGAAATCTAAGGATCGGCTTCGGCAAGTCTTCTGTATGTCAACAATTCGGTTTGAACAGCAGCCCATACAGTCGTCAAGCTCTTGTCCTCGCCAAAGAAACATTTTTGGCTACCAGAACATTTGTGGCTAAACCCACCTTCCTCATCGGTACTATTATAATTATCTTGTTTATGTTTCATGTCTTCGTCCTGATCGGTTTCCATTTTGCATATCAAATTCCGTAGACGGGAGTTCGGCAAATGCATTATTTTCGTCTATACCTTCGACATATACACCGTAAATACTCCGTACTTTAGAAGGCATTTTCTGAAATCCTTGAAGCATTAACTGAGGCTTCAGGATGTGGATGATAATTCCATTCATGTTGCGAGAGCTTAAGGACGGTGTAAACTATTTTCCAACTAGGTCTGCGTTCCTCTTGCCATTTAGAAATGTCATTTTTCAGGTACTCTCGGTGCAGCCCCAAAGGATCAAGATCTGATTGACTGCACTGCTGGCTATCGTCGCTACTCAATAGAGCGCTCAATATGGAATTACCAGAGTTTCAATGCGGCGTATGAGGTGTACCCCTTCCATATATCTATAATGAGGCTATCGAGAACCTTGTGATTAAGATGGCTGGCGTAAAGCTTGTGCATAGAGGCGTCTCCGGTGGCCATTTCTGGCACAACACTATCAAACATATCACAACAGGTCTTCGACCCATTCAAGTAGCTTGGAGCAAGATTTCTGACATATATCCTGTGAAGTGAGCATATCATTCCTATTGATAACTTCTAGCATGTTATTGACGAGGCTCATGTTACGAGCCATGATACTGAAGCCAATTGCCTCCCTATCAACTACTCTGGGGGACTGTTTTGTCGCCCTGTCCATCTTGGCTAATGAAATAGTAAGATCTTTAGTATTGATAGTGTTGAACCAATCTTTCACAAGGCATTCCTGTATGTTCTTTATATAATCGCCGATACCTGTGGTGTGGCCTGATCTACTCCGGGCCACGGCTCGCTCAGAGTTGCCAAGTAGTTCATGGGAAGTATCCTTAACATAACATGTATACACCAGCGACATAAATTATTTAGTGTTTGGATATCAGAGCTACCCGGTGACAATTTGTGTGCGTTTCGGCAATGAGAATACTGTTCGGACGAATCGTTGTTCATAGCCAGGAGTATTGGGGAGGCTCTTAATTCCTGCTTTGAAGAATTCGTTGAATCGGAGACTTGTCACGTTCCAGACCTGAGGTTTACGTCCCCAAGATCTAGGGGTTTTAAAGGAGAATTGCCAAAACTGATGTAGCTCGTCGGTGATGATGCTAGACGAAGTAAGTTAGTCAAGTGATCAAGAATATGAGTACACATACTGCTGCAGCTCTTGTAATTTATTCCCCGAAGAAGATCTTTGTGGTTTCTTTGCGCAAAAGATGCGCTCGATTGATTTTGAGGCGCACTACTTTATCTCAACGGTCATAGCAGATGATCCAATGTTTGATGACAAGCCGGTGTTAGGGGTGCGGGGGTTTCGAGGTGATGGCCCGAGGTTTGATGAAGGAGTGACTACTAGGTGTCACTGTTTGGGGTTCTGACCGAATCATCTCGACGTATTGCAATGTTAGACGATACCGAAAGACATGGAGATAATCTCTGAAGAACGTCACAAATCTCGTCATTAGTAGGGCACTAGATGGAAGGTATGTGAAAGGTGAGAGATAGTCGGTTGCCGTACACCCGAGGTAGTACAAGACAGCAGCAGGTATACTCCAGTTTATGAACTTGGAGACTATTCTTAGAAAGCTCTTAGAATGACCAGATATCTCACACTATATTACCATACCGCAAGGCATGTCCAGATATCTTTTCTACGTCGAAACCCCCAAACCTGGGATCGGTTCTGGAATGGCGAGGAGGGATGAGATCCATGTAGGATTGATACGAATTCGGGCGGTCAAAAGTATTGACCAATAACAAGACGATTGATTGATTTTGGGATAAAAGACGAAACAGTTGATGGCCAAGCACCGCGTCTAATTTCTCTGTTCTCTGTTATGTGGTTGGTCATGATTGTGCATGAAGAAAAAGGGGAAGTTGGATGAGCAAACCCAGGTGGTTCAGGAGCACGCTGAGCCGTCTCCTGGCATCGATTGGATCAAGTTTATGTCGCTGTTTGAGCAAGACATTCTTCCAATTATGCCGTTATATAATAATAAGATCCATTTCCATGAGCCAAGAACAAGAATAACCTCTGGTCCCCAGAGATTTATTCTTGTCAGCAGCCAAATCACGGCTCTCAAAAGCTATTAGCTCGAATATACATGTAAGCCTTAGATGCAACAGATTGTAACCTAGTATATGGAAGGTGGTTGTTTGGGCTCACGTGAGAATTCACAACTCAAAAACACCTATAAAATATGTATTACCATTCGTATATATATATGTGTGTATATATAGAGTTCCCTCCTACTACCTCCATCTTACCTCACTCATCTTTACATGCTTCTTCTTCAATCAAGGCAGATTGAACTTCAACACTCCCCCCAGTTACGCCTTCTACCAAAGTCTATACCAAAGTCTAAGCGGTCTCGGCCGATCCAGGTGATATTCTGCCAGCATGTCTTCGAGAAATGAAGTATCGTAAGTGTCACTTGACGCGTCCAATCTATCTCCTCTTCCTCAAAAAGTTGACCGAGGCTTGCTATCCATAGTAGAAATAGTCACCCGGAAGTCGAAATACGCTCAGATGATAGCTCATCACACTCATCAAAACAGAGAACTTCCTCTTCAGTCCCTTATTCTTCCTCTTCGCACAAGTCATCGAAAGAACCTTCCTCGATGCAACGAACAGAGTCTACTTCTACACAAGCATCATCGTCCAGAATGTCGTACACCAGCCACACAACAACTGTTTCCGGCTTTAACACAGATGCAAACACAGATGCATCCAACCAGATGGCAAATCCAGATATCGATCTTTCCGGGATGTCCGCTTGGACCAATACTCAACCCTATCAGACTCCTGCTCTCGCACACACGTCTTATGACACTGGGAGCACTTCAACCTGCCCATATCATGTATCTATGATGGAATCTGACAATCATACCGCCAGATCTAGATCTGGACATTGTTTCGCGGCACTTGAGCTTTGGCTTGAGGAAGATACGAGGGAGGGAGGCCAGTTGCCGCTTCATTTTGGGCTCCAACTGCGAGCGGACTGTACCTGTAACGCCATGCAGGATGGTGCGGATTGAACAATATAGAATCTTGATTTGCTTTTGGGAAAGGGATATTTTCACATTTTACACTTAAGGAATCCGAGGGAAGATGTTTAGGGAAGACAATGATATCAAAGGAACCCCGGTCACAAGACTCTTGGAATAATTCGAATTACTTTAATTTCTTTCTTACTTTAGTCTCTTTGCAAAATCGGATTCTAAAAAAAAATTAGACTGCTCCGGTATTCGATCCATGTGTAGCCCTTCCAATTATTTGAACAGATTGCATCCACTAGGAGTCGATTCCCCAAAGTCATGCCCATGATGCACCTTTCATTTAGCTGTTGGAAAGAAAAGCAGAATTTCTTTCAAGCTTACAAGACTTGTTAGCTACAATCTACAATGCTTGATATAAGTGATGACTCCTAAGATTATATCAAAGGAAATCATTCTTCTCAGACAAGCACAACGACCATAGAATATCTAACAGGTTACCTGGTGCTATGCTTTGGGATAAATCAAATCATATAATTTGATATATTCTTAATTTAAGCCTTTGTTACGCTAGACGAGACTACGCGCTCTATTATTACCAGGTCAATAAAGCGGCGATCCTAACGCGGTTTGTTTACTCTCGTTATATTGATCTACTGGCCAGCAGTTGAGCAAGAATTCGTACAGTATGCAGGTCCGCAACAGCAACCCCGTTTCAGAGTCAAACAGTTACAGCCAACCGTTGAAGCTCCGTCACCAGTTCCTGATACTTTGGCCAACGCATAGTATCTTGGCATTGAATCAAACTGCTATATTTAAATGCGCCTTACATCCATCATTCTGATAGATTACTGAGCTTGTTCTTTGTATTCTCAAGCTGGACTCAAATACCTTGCTGTACAGGACACCTTACTATTAGCCTCGAGACGATATTCTTGATCTATATCCTAGCAAAACTAATTCTCTTAGCATAGGAAAGCCCAAAACGCAATTACCATATTAAAAACCTTACCTACCCAAAATAACATGATTACCCAGAAGGCTCTTTCGAGGCTAAGACCATGCGTTTTTGGCGCACCATCACCCGAAAAATCTACAAGAAACTGTACCTTAAGCTGTTTTATTCCTCGTTGATATCTTTACGACAGGGTAAGATGCAAGCCTATTTCAAAAGCCTTAGATTCCAATTCCCAGACCATAGCAACTCTGCAGATACGATATGAGATATTATTGCTAGCAAGGATAAACTTTACAAGAATTATAGTAAGGTTATTCAGCCTTTAGTTAATTACTGACAGGAACATATATCATCCACAAGTTATAAATATAAGAAATACCAAATATCAACTATGGGCGAAGTTCAGGCTCTCTCATTAACCATCGAAACTGATGGTAACTATTTCCACATACACGTCTACAACTGTTTCACGCGCTCTATTATCCGACAATACCGCCGCCGTCTTAAATCCGCGTATAGTACCAGCCAGGGGTTGGACCTGACCTGACCCGTAGGGTCCGCCAATAGTATATTTTATATAATTTTATATTTTATACTGCTATTTTATACCATAATATAGTAAACTATGGTAAACTATTAAAAATTTAATATTAATATAGGCTCTTGGCAAAGATCTAGGTAGCCAAGGACCTCTCTTATACCCAAGGGTAGGTCTTTAGTTGTTTACAAAATCCGACCCACGGGTCGGGTACACATGGGTCGGGTCCTCTTTAGAAAACCCGTCCCGCGGGTAACCATTTACCAGTATAAATCCGCGTTCTTGTTTGAATTTGGTGTAGGAGCCTTAGCTGGTTTTTTGATCGGTCTCTTCCAGCTCAGCAAAAGGGTGCCTGTTTTCCATGGAATCTACCCATGAGCCTTACGAACTACTTTCAATTTCAATATATATATCCAGACCGTTCCCATGATGGCCCTTCTTGACGCTCTCTCCATTAGGCTTACAGCTTCTGCTCCAAGAGTAAATGGGATATAATTTCGACAGTTTCAGTTGGGATTTACTATTACTGTTTGCTATTGGCACCATATACAGGGTTATCTCATTCTTGGGGCTGAGGTCTAGGTTTCAGTTTGCTAATAAGCAGGATTGAGTCTCTTTGGGAGATTTGATGATGTTACATGCATTGCCCGAACACGGGTTTTCGACACATCCTGTTACCGCTGAACGACAGGACAGAGATCTTCTGGTAAGTTAAGTTTGTTGCAAGCCTGCTAATATCATACACTGGATTCTATATTACTTGGCTTATTGATCTTTTATTTAATTCTGGAGAGATACGCAGGTGGACAGCGGAATATAGGCATATTTTGGCTATTTATATTATTGCCACTATCCCGAAAGTTGTTACGACAGATTGGGTATATTCCACAGATATAGGGTCCTTTAAGAATCACTACCACTCGCTACCTCTTCATAATCAAGCATCTCCTCTTTGACGTAGGGTGATCTAGTGGTGGAGGAATTAACAACTTTCCAATTCACGTAGATACAAAGCAACCGCTCACCTACCTAATCCAGTTCCTAATTCCGACAATGCTTGCAGTGCCAGCCGCATAGAAACCAAGAAGATTACTCCATCCCACCTCCCCAATCTGTCTTTGTCCAACAGCCAACGCCACAAGATCGTACACCAAACACCCTCCAAAAATCCAATCACTCATACTCGCCGCAACTCCAAAACCAACTCCTGTCAATACCTTGACCATGTTGTTTGGGCCTTGGTGATCAAAATATGCAACGGAGCCGTTGTGCAAAAAGTCAAGTACTCCAATCCCAGCAAAGGTCTTGGCGACGATATGTGTCAAAACACTGGAAGTGGAACGGGTGTTCATGGGTGAGATCTGGGTGGATATGTAGTAGACTTGGGTCAGGGAGTTGATTAGCACAAATACATTAGCCGTTTTGAGCTGCGATGAGTTCCAGAAGATCATCCATGCTGGTCTTAGATTAGCACAGTCGTCCCATTTCCACGATGCTAGAACTTACTAGCTATGCAAAGATTTCCTACCACATAGTAGGGTACAAAGTGAGTCATGATCTCTGCCTCCTTTCTAACCGAAGGATTCTTTTCAGGGTCGAGTTTGTAGAGACGATATAGCCATGCAAGCTGAAATAACTGCTGTGGAAAGAAAAATCCAGCTATGAAGAATGGCTGTGGCGAGAAAAATGAGAGGTTGGCATCATGGACATCCTTCATGTTTGGACTTGAGAGCATGCCATATTGTTGCGCCGCAAAGTCAATTAGGAAGGACGTTGGAGCCAGCCAGCGGGCAGTTGAGTGTGAGATGCCCATTTCGAGTACTTCGGGGTGATGTAGTGAGTAGATATCAGTACTCAGTACTTGACACTTGGAATAAAGTCGAATACAGATTTATAACACTTTGGAAGATGAAGAGTGGTAATATATACTGTTTGTCAGTTTGTGAGTATCACTCGGATGACCGACATGAAGTCATGATGTCAACACTTGTCTTGGCCCTGAAAGTTACAACTCTGATCTGAGAAAATCTTAATGATAGAATATTCCAGAATTCACTCTAGAAAATCCAGAGGTACCTAGGAGGATAAAACTCAATTTATAAAAACCTCTAAC
>Ga0247739_10000753_pt1 | contig 11670 bp, 10 predicted proteins | sample UWRJL058202B2_FD_180943 | JGI IMG/M metagenome (GOLD analysis project Ga0247739, IMG submission 180943) | Plant litter microbial communities from Arlington Agricultural Research Station in Wisconsin, United States - UWRJ-L058-202B-2 | ecosystem: Environmental > Terrestrial > Plant litter >... | reverse complement strand
ACATGGTTCGATATGTTTCGAGTAGAGAATGGTAAGGTCGCAGAGCATTGGGATAATATGCTGAAGCTTTAAGTAGATGTATGCCGCTCAATGAATCGCGCCGGTAAGATTTCTTATTTAATTAAGAAGCATTGCGCAAGCGCATTCTCTAAAAGGTATACTTGTCTCCCTGCATTTGTATTTTTTATGCTTACTAAAGGAGCAACGTTGTAATGTCGAAGTTTTGGAGTCAAGTGGTGCGTGAGCTGGAACCCTATGTTCCCGGCGAGCAACCACAAATTGATGGGTTAATTAAATTGAATACAAATGAGAGCCCTTACCCGCCCTCACCTAAAGTAATCGATTTAATGACTCATGACGCAATTGATCGTTTGCGCCTTTACCCTGACCCAAACTCTAAAAAGCTCAAGAATACCATCGCACATTATTACGGTGTGACAACTGAACAAGTATTTGTTGGCAATGGTAGCGATGAAGTTTTGGCACTTGCATTCATGGCATTTTTTCAACAGTCGCAACCCTTGCTATTCCCGGATATCAGTTACAGCTTTTATCCGGTGTATTGCAAATTATTTGGAATTGAATTCAATACAATTCCACTACGCGATGACTTCACGATCAATTTTGCTGATTACCCTGTTGCAAACGGTGGAATTATTTTTCCTAACCCCAACGCACCTACAGCAATCGGGACTTCGCTGCAGAATATTGAATCGCTTCTGCAAAAAAATACTGAATCTCTGGTTATTGTGGATGAAGCTTATGTCGACTTTGGTGGCGAAACGGCAATTGGTTTAGTAGATAAATACCCGAACTTATTGGTGGTGCAAACACTTTCAAAGTCACGTTCACTTGCTGGTTTGCGCGTTGGCCTTGCAATCGGCAATAAGGATTTGGTCGACGCACTTGATCGCGTAAAAAATTCGTTTAATTCATACCCAATTGATAGATTGGCAGAAGTAGCAACCGTTGTTGCTTTTGAAGATGACACTTATTTCAAAGAGTGTCGCGATAAAATTATCGCAACCCGTGAATGGACAACCAATGAGCTGGAAAAGCTGGGCTTTAATGTATTGCCATCGCAAGCAAATTTTTTGTTCGCACAACCGCTAGGAAAAGATGCTGCAAGTGTTGCGCAATATTTACGCGAACACAAAGTTTTGGTGCGTTATTTTAATAAGCCGAGGATTAATCAGTTTTTACGCATCACCATTGGCACGAATGAACAAATGCGGGCTATGATTGACGTTTTAAAAACTCTTTAAATTAGCACTCACTTCAAAAATAAAAACGCCTGATAAATACCAGGCGTTTTTATTTTCGCGAAAACCTTAACGGCCACTTGGCCCCGGTCCACCTTGAATAGTGAAATAACTATCCATTCCCGTCCACTGCAACAATTGCCATACGTCTTTATTACAGTGACACAATTTAATATCGCCGCGCCCAGAACCTTTTTGCTCTTTAAACATGAGCAACATACCCAAGCCAGTGAGCGTTAGGGTTGGTGCCTCTATTAAATTAAATTCGAATTGGCCAACATCACTGGTGGCAGTTTCTTCTAATAGTTTGCGCCACTCGCGGCGCAAATTTTGGTCCAGATTTCCACAAATGTTAATTCTCAAACCATGACCGCTATTAATGGGTAGCCAATTAATGGTTGCAACACTTGCGTCAGAGTAGCTGCCTTCAATAACTGGTTTTTTTAACAATGCTCCTGCAGTCACAGGCACTTTGTTCGAGCGAGTTTTATTTACAGGTTGTGGCGAAGGTGCGTGGGCACGCTGCACTTTAGCAGGAGGGCTAATCGGATCGGGGTAATCGTTAGTAACCAGATCATCCCACGTACTCGGTTGTTTTTGCGTGCTCAATACATCGTCAATCAGGTGTCCGCGATTTTTTTTTGCTTCCGCCTCAACGTCACCGGATCGAGCTATACGCTCTTCTCCTAAAAAGGGCACCTTACGCCTCATCTGGCCGCCTCCAACTCAAACAATCTATATTAGAAATAATGCCTAACTGTCGATTTAATAGACATGATTAACAAGGTTAGTTATCGAAGTATAGATCGGATTCAAGAAACGACAGCGATTGTTTTTTAAGCGAAAAGTCGTTTAAATTATCAATATGTAACCGAACAACCCATCGTCTTTTTTATTACAGACAAGTTTAAATTTTTTGTTTATGATGAGAAAAAGCTATATGCAAAAGCAACTTACGAGATTAGGTCAAGCGCGTATCCATAAAAGGGATTGACTCGAGGTATTGGGAAAATTTGAGCCTCAACCAAGCTTGCAAGGTAGCTAAGCCAATATCGGCTATTTATGTACTAAGTGTGTGAGTGAAAATGTTTCACCCGCACATTATCCTTAGTGGGCGGCTATGCAATACAAAAACAATGCAGTGGAATTAATAAAAAAATTCCAGCAACTTTTTACAAACTTAAATCACAAGGAAATCGCCGAGCGGCTCGTTAAACTCATTGCGGCCAAAGCAGCCATTAGCCGCGCAGTTTTAGTTGTTGAGCGCGAAAGTCATTTATATGTAGAAGCCATTGCATCGCAACAAGATAGTGGTTTATTGGTTAATGGAATTAGTACATCTCTTAACCGCCTCAACTATTTACCGCATCAACACATTTATCAGGCGTTTGATTCCAGCAAAGCTCAAGCGCTGGATACTGACCAAATCCAAATACTCGGCGCCATGTTCACTAAAAAGGGCTGTAAGGCATGCTATCTGCACCCTATTTTAGAAAACAATAAAGCCATCGCCGTTTTTTATATGGAAACTGAACATGGCTTGGCAGAACTGCTGAAGGCAACCAGCGAGCTTGAGTCTGTGTGGACATTTAGCTCACTCTTGATTCGTCAAGTTATTGATATGTGGCATCACGAAGAACAAGCAGAGCGTTTTCGTTTGGCCGAGCAAGCGCTTTGGGCCAGCGAAACCTATCTCAATGCGATTTTGCGCTTTTCTCCGGCGTTGATTTCAGTAAAAGATCTTGACGGAAATGTGGTATTGGCTAGTGAACATTTCAAACAAATGGCCAACATTGATGAAAATGGTTTCGTTGGAAAAAATGTTTTCGATGTCTACCCAAAAGATGTCGCGCAAGCGATTTTCGATATAGACACTGCAGCCAAAACCAAACAGCAAACTTACGAAGTCGAACTCGATTTAATGCATAAAGACGGCAGCATGCATACCTATTTAATGGTGAAGTTTCCGCTGCGCTCAAAAGAAAATCGCGTCTTTGGCGTATGTACTATCGGTACCGATATTTCTGAACGCAAACTCGCTGAAAATGCATTGCGTGAACAGCAATCGCGCTTGAACTACATGGCCTTCCACGATTCGCTGACTGGCCTTCCCAATCGATCTTTATTTTACGACCGAATTTATCACGGCCTTGCGCGTGCGCGTCGCAGCAATTCAAAAGTGGCGCTAATGTTGCTGGATATAGATCGCTTCAAAAATATTAATGATAGTCTTGGCCATGACGCTGGCGATTTAATGTTAAAGGCAATTTCGACACGTCTCAGCGAAGGTGTACGCGATATGGATACAGTCGCACGCTTGGGCGGCGACGAATTTGTAATAGTGCTGGAAGGTGTACACGATATTGAAGACGTTATGTTCGTGGCAAATAAATTATTGGTGACGCTCGCTCGACCGATAGAAATCAGTGGTCACGAAATTTCTTCAACCGTCAGTATTGGTGTGAGCATTTTCCCTGAAGACGGCTTAGATACCGACGAGTTACTCAAACATGCTGATATCGCCATGTACAAAGCAAAAGAAGCTGGTAAAAATAATTGCCAATTTTATACCAAAGGCATGAACGCAACTGCCGTTAATTATTTATTGCTCGAAAATGATTTACGACGCGCTTTGGACTTGCAACAATTTACGCTGTATTACCAACCGCAAATTGATTTAAAGACTGGCAATTTGATGGGAGTAGAAGCATTAGTTCGCTGGCAACATCCAGAGCGCGGCCTCGTTTCTCCCGCACACTTTATTCCGCTCGCAGAAGAAACAGGTTTGATTGTACCCATAGGTGAATGGGTTTTACGCGAAGCCTGCCGCCAACAAAAATTATGGTTAGATGCAGGCAGAAAAGTTGGAAGAATTGCTGTGAATTTATCGCCACGTCAATTCCGCCAAAAAAACTTTCCCGGTAAAGTTGAAGCCATTCTACGAGATACGCAATTGGCAGCAGAATATTTGGAATTAGAAATTACCGAAAGTTGTGCAATGGAACATGCGGGCGAAACCATCAACCAACTGAACCAGCTAAATCAAATGGGTATGTACCTCGCGATTGACGATTTCGGCACAGGTTATTCGTCGTTGGCTTATCTGCAACGCTTCCCTATTCAAAAATTAAAAATTGATCGCAGCTTCGTGAACGATATTCACGATGACTTGCACGATGCCGCTATTACTAAAACCATTATTGGTTTAGCGCACAGTATGCAATTGCGCGTTGTCGCTGAAGGTGTTGAAACTGAACATCAAGCTGAGTGGTTGCGTCAACGTGGTTGCGACCAAGCGCAAGGCTTCCTCTACGCAAAACCCATGTCACCCAAACAATTTGAAAGCCACTTCCACGGTGGCCGATATTGTTTTGATGGCACGGTTGTTCCGCTAGAGAACTATAAGCTTGGCACCTAGATATTCTTCTACCAGCTATTTATAAAAATAGTTTCCTGAAAAAGACATCTCACTCCCGGCTAGATCACAACGCCTTTTGTATTTATTGAACGCCGATAAATATTTAAATTGGCATACGCTTCCGAACGCCGGTATTATCGGCCTGATTTTGCCGTAGCGTTCAGGCTCGGAGAGCTTTAGCCTGCGTTGCCTTAAATAATTATTTTCGTAAAGAAAAGACGTCGAGATATTTTTAACAGAAGGAACCTTGCTATGACGCAATCTGCATCCCGCTTCAATACATTCGTCAATATCCTCACCGCCCCTAAAGCCGCGCTTATCGAATTAAAGCAGCAACCTAATTTTTTATTTCCACTTATTTCTATTGTACTCATCAGCGCCCTGCCAATTGGTTATTACTTTACTAAAGTAGATTTTGCATGGTTGATAGACCATATGGTGGAAACACAAAGCGTTGGAAAAAGCCCTGATGAAATAGAAGGTATGCGAAAAGGTCTAGGCGCTATGTCGCAAACCGTAATGGGTATTAGTTCGATAATTGGTGCTATTTTGGTAACGCCGATTATTTATTTGCTAATCGCGCTTTATTTATTTCTTGTAAATAAAATCCTGGATAGAGAAGCTATAAGTTTCAGATCCTGGTTCTCACTTGTCTGCTGGACAGCAATTCCAGTGGTGTTTACAGGCTTGGCATCATTAGTAAATGTTTTATTGGCCACTGACGGACAGCTTGCGTTAGATTCCATAAACCCCATCAGTTTTAATAATTTATTTATACACCTTATACCCAGCGATCCATTATTTGGGCCTATCAATAACTGGGACCCAATGACTATCTGGAGTCTTGCGTTAGCAGTATTTGGCTACAGCTTGTGGACTCAAAAAAGCTTAATCAAATCAGCAGTCGTGGTATTGGCGCCCACAATTATTATTTACGGCACTTGGATTGCAGTAGTCCTCAAATAATTTTCCTGACAATTATGTGCCGATTACTGCATCGGCATTTTTTCTGATTTTCTTTTTTGGCCAAGCACATGAAAAAACCTCTCATTATTGCTGCAATACTTGCGCTTATCATCGGTGTGCCACTTGTAAAAAAATTGCGGGTGGTGATAACGTTAAAAAGGTGCAAACCGAAGCCCTACAAAATCATGTTATCCGTGCATCCATTATTGCGTCAGGTAATTTGAACCATGAAGAAAAAGTTCAGCTCAGCACTGAAGTCATTGGTAAAGTCAAAAAGATATTTGTAAAGGAAGGCGACATCGTAAAAAAATCGCAATTGCTTTTGCAGATTGATGACGAAGCTTACATTTCTGCCATGGAGCAAACCCAGGCGGCCGTTCGTATGCAAAGAATTGCTATAGAACAATCGCAATCTAACTACGAAAATTTAAAAGCCCAATGGCAACGAAAAAAAATCTTGCACGAAAAAAACTTAATAGATCAACAAACCTTTGATGCCATTAGTCTCGAACTTTCAAGCGCAGACTTTCACGTTAAGTCTGGCCGCGAACAACTTATTCAGGCGGAAGCACAATTGGCACGAGCGAAAAATGATTTGGCCAAAACTCGCGCTTATTCGCCTATTGATGGAGTGGTAACCTCGCTAACGATTAAAGAGGGCGAAACCGCAATCGCAGGTACCATGAATTTTGCCGCATCGAGCTTGATGACTATTGCTAACCCCAACAGCTTACGTGCGGAGGTAAATGTAGATGAAGCAGACATTACAAATATCGCCGTAGGCCAACGTGCAAAAATTGTCGCTATCGCGCACTCTGATCAACCTATTAATGGCGTGGTTGAGTTTATTGCAGAAACTGCCAAGGTTGCGACTGGTCGTAGCGGTTTAAGCTTCGCAGTTAAAATTCGCTTTAACGACAATAAAAATATAAAGCTTTGGCCGGGCATGTCGGCGCGCGCAGAAATTTTTACCAGTGGTGACACCACGAGACTGGCTGTGCCCATTCAAGCTCTAGTTGCAAATGATACCGACAAAAAAGATGACACGAAAAACTCCGATAAGGAAAAATCTGATGATGAAAAAAAATTAACGCCCAATAAATTTGCGAGCAATTATGTGTTTGTGAATAAAAATGGAAAAGCGCATCGCGTAGCCGTCAAACTTGGCTTGTCAGACGATGAATATCAGGAGATAAAAAGCGTTGCTACGGATGAATTAAAACCTGGTGATCAAATTATTCTCGGACCCGACCGTATTTTGCGTTTTTTAAAAGAGGGTGAATCTATTAAAGTAGAAAATTCTTCAGCATCCTCTTTAAGTTCAGCATCATCCGTGAAAAGTGAAACCACCAGCTCAGTGAGCAGAAAATAATGTCACTTATAATGCTCAACAATATTGTAAAACATTATGTGATGGGTCAGGAAACCGTGCGTGCGCTGGATGGTATTAGTTTGAATATTGCAGCTAATGAATATGTTGCCTTCACGGGTTCATCGGGTTCAGGTAAGTCAACCATGATGAATATTTTAGGTGCGCTCGATAAACCTAGTGCAGGCTCTTATATTTTAAACGGACGCGACCTGAGCCGATTAAATCAGGATGAGCTTGCTGATATTCGAAATCACGAAGTCGGTTTTATTTTTCAAAGTTTTAATTTGCTGCCGCGCTTATCTGCACTTGGTAATGTGATGCAGCCACTGATTTATCGCGGTATTGCTTTGAAGGAGCGCGAGAAAGCAGCGAGTGAAGTATTGAAACGCGTTGGTCTTGCGGAACGTATGCATCATTTACCTAATCAATTGTCAGGCGGGCAACGTCAACGTGTTGCTATCGCACGAGCACTCGTTACCAAACCCTCCATTTTATTAGCTGATGAACCCACAGGTAATCTTGATTCTGCAACGACGGCAGACATCATGAAACTATTCGATGAACTGCACAGTGAAGGCAATACTATTGTCATGGTCACCCATGAACCGGAAATAGCGCGGCATTGTCATCGAGTAGTTTGCATGCAAGATGGAAAAGTCGCTGAAGATTACTTTAATAAGGAATAAATTGTGTTCACTTTTATTGAATGCTTACGCTCCGCACTTATTTCAATTAGAGCGCATGGCTTTCGCAGTTTGCTAACGACCTTGGGGATTATCATTGGCGTAGCATCAGTGATCGCAACTGTATCCCTGGTACAAGGTTTAGGTTACAGCATCGGCCAACAATTTGAAGGCTTGGGCGCAAATAGCTTATCGATTGCTTCTTACACTTCATCTGAAGACCAAATGAACGGCCGCTTTGGTCGCATTACCGCGGATGATCTACAACTTATCACTGACCGCACTGACGGCATTGAATCTATTACTCCAACACTGGCTTCGCGTTTCAATAGCGTGGTTCGCTATGGCGCAAAATCAACGACGGGACGTGTAGTAGGCACTACTAATACTTATCAGCAAGTGAATCAATTATATGTGCAAGCCGGGCGGTTTTTATCAGAGAGCGATAATCAAACTCGCCGTCGCGTGTGTGTAATTGGTACGCAAGTTCGCGATAATTTACTGCTTCCCGAAAATCCCGTGGGCGAATTTATTGAAATAAACTCTGAGTCGGTAAAAATCATTGGGCTTGCAGAACGCAAAGGTGGGATGTCTGGTTTTATCCAGGATGACATAGTGCTTCTGCCTTACAGCACTATGCAAAGCTTAAATGGCAACCAAACACAGGTTGATATACAGATTCAGTTAACGGTTAAAAATTTGGATCAAATGGAAATAGTCACGGGCAAAATTCGTAACTTGTTGCGAAAAGCCCATCGCAAAACAAATGGTGATGATGATTTTAAAATTCAATCTTCCGAACAATTAAAAGAATCTCTATCAAAAATAACATCGCTTGTGACATTGGTAATGGGAGGAATAGTCAGTATTTCATTACTGGTAGGCGGAATTGGCATTATGAATATTATGCTTGTTTCAGTGACTGAAAGAACACGCGAAATAGGTATTTGCAAAGCAATAGGCGCTAAGCGTCATTACATTCTGTTGCAATTTTTAATGGAATCAATTGTGTTGTGTTTACTCGGCGGCCTTTTAGGCCTGTTAATTGGCTACGCGTTAGGAATAGGTTTAGCCGCGATGATTCCCAATTTTCCACCGGCTTATGTGCCTTGGTGGGCAGTCGCTCTTTCGGTTGGCTTTTCTGCACTTATAGGAATTGTGTTTGGAATAGTACCCGCAGCCAAAGCTGCAAATCTTGACCCGATTGAATCACTGCGTTATGAGTAAAACGTAACAGCCCTTCAATCGAAGGGCGTAGAAATTGCGCTAATTATTAATTAGCCTTTGCCTTTCGTTTTCGTATTATTCGGGCGCGCGTTTTCTTCAATGAATTCGATAATAATATTCGCGATATCTTTTTTTGTAACCGCTTCAATCCCTTCCAAACCTGGTGAGGAATTTACTTCCATCACCAGAGGCCCGCGGTTTGAGCGAAGCAGATCTACCCCCGCAACCTGTAAGCCCATAGTGTGGGCCGCCCTGATTGCAGTGGAGCGCTCCTCGGGTGTGAGCTTGGTTATTTTGGCGCTGCCTCCGCGATGTAGATTCGAACGGAATTCGCCCTCTTGAGCAGTTCGCTGCATGGCTGCAACAATCTTTCCGCCCACGACAAAACAGCGAACGTCACTACCGTTAGCTTCCTGAATAAACTCTTGCACGAGAAATTCTGCACGAAGCTCACGGAATGCTTCAATCACGCTCTCTGCCGCCTTGGGAGTTTCTGCCAGAACAATGCCACGTCCTTGAGTACCCTCGCACAGCTTAAGCACAAGCGGAGCGCCGCCCACGAGTTTGATCAATTCTTTCGTATCGTGAACATTGTAGGCGAAGCCGGTTTTGGGTAAACCTATGCCCTTGCGCGACAACAACTGCAGAGCGCGTAACTTATCGCGCGACCGCCCTAAAGCTACCGATTCAGTAAGGCAATAAACTCCCATCATTTCAAATTGACGGATAACGGCTAAGCCGTAGTGAGTTACCGATGCACCTATACGTGGGATGACCGCATCAAAACCCTGCAGCTCTTCCCCCATATACCAGATAGCAGGGCTGGACGAACTGATATCCATACAGCATTTAAGAATGTCGATAACGCGCACTTCGTGCCCGCGGGCAACACACGCTTCCACCAAACGCCGAGTGGAATAGAGATGGCGATTACGCGACAAAATAGCTATTTTCATAAAAACCCTAAAAGGAAAGGAACACGACTGATCGATTCAGACGGGCACTGGGCGGAATCTATTACCACCCAGTAAAAAAGATTTTCCGCTATCTACAACGAATCGTCTCCTAAGCGCACTGCGGCCTAATAGCATACGAAACATCATACTTTCACGGTCGGTAAGTGTAAGTTCGATAACTCGCACTTCTCCCTGCACTAATAAGGCCGTTTCTATAACCGGCCGCATTTCCGCGTGCCCCCCGGAATCGGTAACGCGCCGCACATCCTTAACGGGCGCCTCACATTCAACAACAGCACCTAATGAGGCCTGTAGTGGATGCACGCCGAACCTTACCCATGGCGCACCATCGCGCTCGAAGGGCTCCACATAGAACGCATGAAGTGCACTGGTCTTAGCTCCGGTATCCACCTTTGCTTTGATATGGGGAATAGACAAGTCCGGTAACCCCACCCATTCACGCCACCCTATTACAGTTCTGGATAGCTCAACTGGTGCTGTCATCGCTGTGTCAACCATGGTTCGGCCCTCGCAAAATATTCCGGCCATTATAGTGGGAGAATGGTCTATTATTTTCGTATTAATCGTGAGAAGTATTAAAAGAAAAAAACTAGGTACTTTTTAATATTTTTCTTTTTTTTTATTTTGTCCTATGGTAAATAGCGCGGGTCAAATTTATCCATTCAAAACTGTACCCCCTGGAGCATTCACATGTCAGTTGATGTAGACCATTCTCAAGATTCGGATTTAATTGGCGATGCGAGTATCGAAGCAGAAGATGATGTTGCACCCAAGTTAACAGGAAAGGAGGCAAGTCAACATACCCTGGAAATGCGCCGTAAATTGGAAGACCGGCTGGAGCGTAAACGCATTAAAGACCAACTCGGTTACGACGATATTTCAGACCTCGATTTTTAATCCATGGGACTTGGCCAGTCTAACTGGCTGAGTCTTATCTCGCGCTAGAATATAAAGTAAAAAATTTAACCACCAAGCACTCTTTCCAAGCTCACTGCCTGATTTTTAGACAAATCAAAAACTCTGAACAATTAAAAAACTACCCTTCTCTAAATACTGAAGTTAGAAAAAGTATGCGTCGGGAATCGTAGTTAATATTTCCTCTTTTATTTTACAAAGCAAAAGGCCAGCTACTATGCTGGCATTTTGGTGATGATGGACGTTATTGAATTAGAAACGTACAGCTACGCCCACACTTACTGCGTTATCGTAATCATAATCTGTATAAGACACTTCACCGCTGAAACTTTCGGTGAAAAATTTGCGCGCGCGCACCGAATAGTTTTCATCATCACCATCCACAACGTCTGCACCAATACTGAAAGTTCTGTCGATGTAATAATCGCCACCTACGTGAGTAACTGTTCCCCCATCAGCATCAGTAACACCGGCTTCTACATTGATGAATTGACCACCTCCAATATCAGTTACGTATTTTGCGTGAACGTTAGCATCATATCCGTCTTCATGATAATACTGGGTGGTAACTAACAATCCATCTATAGGTGTAATACCTATTGCAGTAAACCAATCATTGTCACGATAACTGCCTGATGACACTCGTGTAGCACCCGCTTTCACATAAAGAAAATTTTCAGGAATATAAAATTCAGCACCGACTTGATAGAGTTGCGCGCTCGGATTACCGTGTTGTTTGGGATAATCGATTAGGCCAGCAAAAACATTGCTGTTTTTTCCCAAATACGCAGATTCAGCCAAAGGTAAGTTAGTCGTATTTACTGCATTAAAATGATAGACGCCTTTAAGG
>Ga0247739_10000752_pt1 | contig 11671 bp, 10 predicted proteins | sample UWRJL058202B2_FD_180943 | JGI IMG/M metagenome (GOLD analysis project Ga0247739, IMG submission 180943) | Plant litter microbial communities from Arlington Agricultural Research Station in Wisconsin, United States - UWRJ-L058-202B-2 | ecosystem: Environmental > Terrestrial > Plant litter >... | reverse complement strand
CCTTTTAATCCTGTGGCCGATACCATCACCAAAATTATTTTAAAGCGTGATGGAGTGAGCCAAAAGATAGTGCAAACGCCCAGCGATCATTACCGCAATATGGCCGATGCATTTGCCGATAGCATCACTAACACTAGCCCCGTACCGACTCCATTGAGCGATGCATTAGCCAACATGAAAATTGTCGATGCTATTTTTGCTAGTGCTTTCGATGGCCATTGGATCAGCATAGATTAATCAGGAAATAACCCATCACAATGAAGACATTTGCCGCTGTCTGTTTCGTTTTGATTTTTGCAATTGCCAACTCGGTTGTTGCGCAAACTACAACAGCGCCAGCAGCGCCCAACATAAAGAATGTCACGCGCATTGCCCCGCCGCTCACCACTCTGGTAAAACAGTATAAATCTGACCCCAATGCGGAAGCAGAAATTATTTCTCGCAATATTCAGGTAACGATTGATGAAAATTATTTCAGCCACACCATCTCCTATGTAGCGATTTATATTAACAGTGACGAAGCTGTGCGTGATTACAGTCAAATCAGCATAAGCTTCAATAGTTTTTACGAAAATATAGATCTTGAATTTGCGAATGTGCGCACACCAGAAGGTGAGATGGACAGCATCAAGCCTGATGCAACGCAAATTCAAAATCCAAGTGACGAAAATTTTTATCAAGATAGAAAAGATCTACTCTTTTCGCTGCCAAACGTGCGCAAGGGCTCGATTATTGAATTTCAATATCGCCACACAGATACAAAGAAAATTATTCCTAACCAATGGTTTGATAGTTTTACGATGAATTGGTGGGAGGGGCGAGCTGCGGGTCAAGGTGTGCGATCAGATGCGATCATCAATACCGAAGTAAGTATAACCGCACCGAAAAAATTCATGCTTTACGCAAATGATTTGACGAACGTTAAAGTTATGCAAACGCGTCAAGAAAAAAATGGCTTGCAAACGTTGATATGGAAAGGCAAAAACCTGCCAAAAGTTGAACTGCAAGATAGCATGCCAAGGGAAGAACGACGCTCAACGCAGTTACGAGTAAGCACTATGGGCTCATGGCAGCAAGTTGCAATCTGGGCAAATCAATTAGCAGAACCCCATGTAGTGAGTGATGCAAATCTGGATAAGCTAATTAACTCAATTAATAAAACTGCAAATACACCGGAAGAAAAAGCAAAAGCCGTTTACCAAACCATTCAGGAAAAAGTTCGCTACGTATTCGCGCACGTAGGACGCGGCGGTTATGAACCGCATAACGCATTTGAAGTGTTAACCAACGGCTATGGTGATTGTAAAGATCAAACTATTCTCGCCGTTACCATGTTGCGCAAACTTGGTTTAAAAGCTGACGCTGCCCTCGTGCTAACACGCTCGCGCGGTTTACCCGACATGAAAATTACCAGCGTAAACTTCGACCATATGATTGTGCATATTCCCACGCAACCGGGTCTTTCAGAAATGTGGATGGATACTACCGGCGATAAAGGATTGTACCCTGGTTTTTCAGTGGGAATTGAAGGTCAGCCTTCACTGATTGCTAATGATGCAACTCAATCTATAGTAAAGATTCCCGAATTATCCAGCGATCAGCATTTTGTTCACATGGATTTAGCTTTTGACAAACTCAATGAAAAAAATATTAATGCTAATTTTACATTAACACTAGGCGGCGAATTTGAACAGCGCTTGCGTGGCATGTGGAAGTATTCTCGCGAGCGCGACAAAACTTTTCGTGAAATGGTTAGCCGAATTTATTCCAATGCTGAAGTCAACAAAGTTACTGCGAATAATGCCGATAACTTATGGCAAAATTTTTATCTAACCGGTCAATATAAATTCAATAATGTTTGGGCCGGAAACAAAGAGCCACTAACTTACGGTTTTAATATTTCTCAACTACTTTACTTATTCACCAACTTCCGCGACATACACCAACCTGCGGATCGCTTTCAAGATTACGAAATCAGCCCTGGCTATACTATTTCAGCTCATCTTACTTTCCCTCGACCAACACCTAACCACGTCGCTAACGTCAGCAGTCAGGGGCAAAATTTCGATAATGAATTTTTTTCTCTTAACCAAAAGGGTTACGAAGAAAATAACAACTATATTCTCGATATAAACCTGACTATAAAAAATAATCGTTTAACGCCGCAAGAATACAATCGCTTCTACGAACAAGTTCATTTATTACTCGACGCTAACGATTGGACAGTTATTTATCGTTTCGACAAAAATGCTGCGGATATGGCCGCCCTTCAAGAGGCAGTAGCCAAAACTGGAAAAGCAGCCAGCTTCATTAGCTTGGCAAAATTGCAAATTAAAGCAGGTGAATACGACAAAGCGTTGGAGAGTGCAAAGCAAGCAGTAAAAAGTGAACCTAAAAATGCAGAAGCTTACTATGTGCTAGGGTTGGCACAAGGCTACAACAACCTGCTGATTGACTCTGACAAATCTTTCGCGAAAGCAGAAGAGCTTGGTTTTAAAATTTAGTCTATTCACTGAAATCTACTCGCTTATTTGAGACGCTTATTTCATGAAAAATTTTATAAAGCGCCTGACCTTCATTTCTTTCTTGCTAATCCCGGTGGCTGGTTGCGCCCCGACAAAAACTATCGAAAAAAAATCACAGGAATCAATAACGGTAAGTACACATAAATTATCTGCGTATCTTCAGGAATCTATAACAATAAACAGCGCAACTGCCGTTAAAGAATACGTGCAATCAGCATTAAAAGAGCCGGGAGATGTTGAACCCCTATACAGTCTTGGCTACGCACATATGCAAAGTGGCGTCACCAATAAAACCAAGCGCGAACTTGAGCTAGCAGAAATTTATCTAAACGAGGTGCTGACTAAACTTCCTGGAAACCGTGCAGTGTTAACAGCACTCTACAATGTGTATTACGAGAGCGTGATACGCGATTACAACAATCAAGCATTTGATAAAGCCAAAGCAATTTTCAAGCAAATGCCTGAATCTACGCGCGCAACTACAAATCCACCTTCGTTGGCTAAATTTGTTGCAGTTGCTATTCAGCAGGAAAAGGATCGTCAGTTAAATATGGAAGCGCTGCGCGATATTTTATTGCAAGCTATTCAAGAATCGCCCCTAACAGACACGCCTTACCTACATTTGGCAAAAATATACCGCGATGATCGCTATTTTTCACTTGCACTCGCCACTTTAAAACTGGGTGAAGAAAATATTCATACGTCTTCCGAATTATATAAAGCCATTGCAGATACTTATGTAAAACGAGCCGAGGTTAATGGCTGCAGTTATGAGCATACCTCGGATATTGCAAACGCCGCCAAATATTACCAACTTGCAATTCCACTTAAACCCGACGACCAAATATTACATGCTGCTTTATCGGAATCTTTTTTGGATCAAAACTTTAATCAACTGGGTTTAAACGAAGCAAAGATAGCATTCGAACTTAAAGCATCTAATGAGAGCTTGGGCCTGTATGCACAGAGTCTTTCAACACTCGGTTATAACTCACAGGCCATTGAATTTTTAAGGCAGGCCAAAGCTGAAGGCTACGGTGAAGAGCGTGCGGGATACCATGAAATTTATATGAATATGGGCGACTGGAAAAATGCAGCTGTAGCTTTTGAAGCTTATACCAAAGGTCGCGAACAGTTTAGTGTTTACGACATGATTAAAAGTGACCTGATTGCTCAACACAATAATGAGAAATCGCTACTGCCCGCTGCAAAAGTTATTGCTAACAACAAATGGGAGCAAGCCCTGTTTAGCTACTGGAACGAACTTACAACCGCAGAAGATTTGAAAAAAATGGCTTTAACAAAGTGTGAAAAGACTGAATATTATTTTTATAGCGGTTATAAAGATTTTCAGGCAGGCAAAACTGCTCAAGCTCACAGAAAATTTGCAGAAGCAATTAATCAAAACACTTATAGATTTATTGAGCGCCCTTTAGCGAGATATTTTTTGCAGCATTAATCAATTACGAAATTTTGAAGCACATCTTATGCGCTTAACTTAACTACCAAATTTTCTTGATTATTACGGATAAATACATGAAAAAAATAGTTGTAGTAGGAGGTGGCGCTGGCGGTTTAGAGCTGGCAACCAAGCTTGGTAATACCTTAGGCAAAAAGCAACATGCGCATATTACTTTAATTGATCGCAACACATCACATTTGTGGAAGCCACTCTTGCATGAGATCGCAGTAGGCACAATGGACGAAGGTGTTGATGCCGTGAGTTATCGCGGACATGCGATTAACAACCACTTTTATTTTCGTGTAGGAACATTAATTGATATTGATCGAGCTCATAAGCAAGTCGTGTTGGCGCCAATGCAAGATGACGATGGTATAGAGTTTTTACCGTCCACACGTATCGACTACGATTATTTAGTCATAGCGCTCGGTTCTACGTCTAATGACTTCAACACACCGGGTATAAAAGACAACTGCATATTTCTCGACAGCGCAACGCAAGCCCATAAATTTCGCAATAAACTATTAAACCAGTTATTGCGTATTCAACGCTTACCCAGCGACAACAACGAAATGCGAATTGCAATTGTTGGTGGCGGTGCAACGGGGGTTGAGCTTTCAGCGGAATTGCATCACGCAGTTGCCGATATCCATAATTATGGTTTTGATGAAGTTACAAGTTCCCAATTAAAAGTTACTTTAATTGAAGCAGGAGCGCGTATTTTACCCGCATTACCTGAACGCATTTCGGCGTCTGCACACAATGAGTTGGTAAAACTTAATGTGGACGTAAAACTTAACACCATGATTACCTCAGCGTCTTCACAAGGTTTATACACCAAAGATGGCGATTTGATTCCTGCGGATTTAATGGTATGGGCCGCAGGAATCAAAGTTCCAGATTTTATGGCCAATATTGCCGGGCTTGAAACCAATAGAATTAACCAACTGCACGTGAATCAATTTTTACAAACTACACGCGACGAAAATATTTTTGCCCTAGGTGATTGTGCACAATTTATTTCTGCAGATGGTTCGCGAGTGCCGCCACGAGCGCAATCGGCCCATCAAATGGCCAGCACCTGCTACAAAAATTTGCGCGCACTGTTAAATAATAAATCGTTAACGCCATACATTTACACCGACCACGGTTCACTGGTCAACCTTGCCAGTTACTCAACGGTTGGAAGTCTCATGGGCAATCTCGGCAAAGGTACAGTATTCATTGAAGGAAAATTAGCGCGCCTGGTTTACGTGTCACTTTATCGCATGCATCAAGTAGCAATTTACGGCATTGTTAAAACGGGCTTGGTTATGCTCGCTGGGCGAATTAATCGGTGGTTGAGACCACGATTAAAATTGCATTGATTATTCATACTAGAAGCGTAGCTGCCGGAGAAAAAGTAAAGTGAACGATAAATTTCTGTCATCCAACACATTTAAACACTTTTTCGATTCCGAAAAATCAAGTGGAATTGTACTTATTATTTGTACGTTGGTTTCGCTGCTAATCGCCAATTCTGCATTCGGCACTAACTATTTGGGTATTTGGTCAAGTTATTTGCTGGGATTGCCTATTGAGCATTGGGTGAATGATGGGCTAATGGCAATTTTCTTTTTGTTGATTGGTTTGGAGCTTGAGCGAGAGCTTTATAACGGTGAGCTCTCAAGTTTTAAAAATGCTTTACTACCGGTAATAGCGGCAATAGGCGGAATTGTTTGCCCCGCATTAATTCACTTCACCTTTAATGCAAACACCTCAACGCAAGCAGGAATTGGAATTCCCATGGCAACTGATATTGCATTTGCGTTGGGCGTGTTAGCACTGTTAGGTAGCAGGATTCCATTATCTCTTAAAGTTTTTCTCGCGGCACTTGCTGTTATCGATGACCTCGGAGCAATTATTGTTATAGCGATTTTTTACACTGCAAAAATCAATTTATTTTATTTAGTTGCGGCAGTGCTCGTCTTTGCGATACTCATCTTGTTAAATCGTATTTTTCGTATAATGATGCTTACACCTTACTTAATTGGTGGCGCAGTGTTATGGTTTTGCATGCTCAAATCTGGTATTCATGCAACTATTGCTGGCGTACTGCTCGCTTTTGCAATCCCATTTTCTCCCAAAACAGACGATGAACAATCTCCATCACATCGGCTTGAGCATGTGCTTCATAAACCTGTGGCTTTTTTGATTTTGCCTATTTTCGCATTAGCAAATACCGGCATAATAATAAACAATGATTGGGATCAGAGTTTAACGACTACAAATAGTCTGGGCATCATGGCGGGTTTGTTAATTGGAAAGCCATTAGGAATTATGATCTTTTGCTTGATTGCTGTTGGATTAGGTATTTGCAAATTGCCCGCGGGATTAAATTGGAAACATATTTTTGGTGCAGGGTTACTAGGTGGGATTGGTTTTACCATGTCAATATTTATTACAAACCTGGCATTCACGGGAAATTCAGATGTCATTACCGCTTCGAAAATTGCGGTTTTTTTAGCGTCATTAGCAGCAGGGTTACTGGGATTCTTTTGGCTTAGATTTTCACATACTAAATAATATTGGCAACATCAAAAAATTCAGCAGCATTGTATTAGTAATGCTCTCTTACGCAACTGATTTTCAGTAGTACATTTATCAATTACATCTTAATAATAGTGGAGTAAATACCTATGAAAAATTTAGTGCTTATTTTGAGTATACTTTTTATTGCAAGCTGCACATCCAAAGCAAAGCAAACACAGCAAACGCAAACCGAACAAGCGGCGGTCAAAGAAGCCGCTGTGGAAAAAGCAGAAATTAAAACTATTTATTTGAAAATTTCGCGCGGTCCTGATGTGAATGCAGATGGAGCTTACATTAACGCGGAAAAAGAATTGAACGATGCAATTATCAAAAAACTAAAAGTGAAAATACCTAGAGCAAATGTTATTACCCTCCAGAAACCTGCGTCTGGATTACAAGCTGATGTTGTTGTTAGCGAATTCAATTACATAAGTAGTCCGACCCAAATGCTTGCGGCCAAACCGTCAGACAAAGCCAAACTAGGCGCAAAACTGACATTAACAGATATAGCAACCAATAAAAATATTCGCAACCTCGAAATCGGTACATCAGCTAAGTTTAGTGAGGGGATTTTTGGCGGTACTTCGTCAGCCCAAATTGAAAGTTTAGCGGACAAAATTGTAGCGCGAATTAAAGCACGTTAATTATTCTAGCCTTTAAAAAGATAGCATCACTTCAATGGCCACAATCAACATACAATTTTATAAAACCAAAAACTCTGAATTTATTTTAGGATCTTTTGCCAATAAACTTTGTATGTTGGATTACCGCTACAGGACAAGAAGAGATGCTATTGATAACAGAATTAAAGCTGGCTTGGGCGCTGACTTTTTAGAACAAGATGATGAAGTCTTACAATTAGCACGAACTCAACTTGATGAATATTTGCTTGGAAACAGGAAAACATTTGATATTCCTTTACTGATGGTTGGGACAGTTTTTCAAAAGCAAGTATGGAGTGCGCTCGTCAATGTTCCCTACGGAAAAACAATGTCTTATTCGGAACTAGCCAAAAATATTAATAATGAGAAAGCTGTGAGAGCGGTCGCGGCCGCAAATGGAGCGAACGCCATATCGATTATTGTTCCTTGCCATCGCATCATCGGAAATAATGGCGAGCTTACAGGTTATGCCGGTGGTATTCCTGTTAAGAAAGCCTTGTTAAAACTTGAAGGAACTGCAAATCATGATAGCAGTTGTATATTCGAAACTATGAATATGTTTGCGTAATGAGTTGTCTCACCACTAAAAAATTTAGCTTTAATATTTTTAATAAAAGCATCAGCCATTTGCGGCTACAGGCCGAACAATACCGTTAAGACTAACGCGCATCACATTTACTAGCCTACCACCTAAACGTGTTTTTCGTATGATAGCCCAACCGCGTTTTTGATAATAATCAGTAAATTCCGCAGCCGATAGCCATAATTCAACCGCACCAAACTCAAGCGCATATTTTTTAGCGGCTTCAATTAAAAGATTTCCCAAACCCTGCTGACGCCATTCATCGACAACGAATAAATTACTCAACCATAATGGCGAACTTGTCTGAATTGAAAGACTATTGTCAGTTCGGTAGTGGTAATTAACGAGACTCACGCAACCTAAAAGTTTTTCCCCGTGTAACGCGATAATAGTTTTGGGAATTGCATTGTGTTGTACATGTGCGAGTAACCGCTGTTGGCGTGTAGCAATCGTTGATTGAAGACCTTGACGCTCGCACTCCTGATGATGCCATGCTGCTACCTGTGCAAAATGCTCAGGTGTTTGCTGGAGGAGCTGAATTTTTATATCTGCTTTTCTAATCACGAATTGACGAACCATAAAAAAATACGCCTCTAAATATTAGTTTCAGAAGCGCATTTTTGTTTTGCATTATTGCGGTATTTCAACATCACTTTAACCTCATGCGATAACATCTGCTAACAACTTATTAGTGCTCAGCAGGATGTCAGGTTTTGCCTGCTTGATGTTATGAGTGTGAGTAGAAAAAATAATTCCCTTTAAAAACTAACCGTTTTTTACTTCGCCAAACCACTTAACATCTTCGCCATGAGCTTGCTTATCGGCGTGATAAGAAGATCTTACCAACGGGCCGCAGGCAGCGTGTTTAAAACCCATTTCTTCAGCGAGTTTAGTGTACTCAGCGAACTCATCGGGATGTACATAACGAGCTACGGGCAAGTGATCTTTTGATGGCTGCAAATATTGGCCGATGGTGAGCATATCTATATCGTGATCGCGCATGTGCTGCATCACTTCGATAATTTCTTCTTTGGTTTCACCAAGCCCCACCATTAAACCGGACTTTGTTAAAACATCCGGGCGGCGTGCTTTGTATTGCTTGAGCAACTCAAGTGACCAATTGTAGTTTGCACCGGGGCGCGCCTGACGATACAAACGCGACACAGTTTCCATATTGTGATTGAACACATCGGGAGCCTCTTTTTCCAGAATATCCAAGGCGATTTCCATACGGCCACGGAAATCTGGCACCAGCACTTCAACTTGCAATTTAGGGCTTAACTCGCGCGCTTCGCGAATACAATCAGCAAAATGTTGCGCGCCACCATCACGTAAGTCGTCGCGATCCACTGAGGTAATTACCACATACTTCAACCGCATTTCTGCAATGGCTTCAGCGAGTTTACGTGGCTCTTGTTCATCGAGTGGATTGGGTTTGCCGTGGCCAACATCGCAGAATGGGCAGCGACGCGTACAAATGTCGCCCATAATCATAAAGGTGGCAGTGCCGCCGCTGAAACACTCACCCAGATTCGGGCAATTTGCTTCTTCGCACACTGAAGAAAGTTTGTTTTTGCGCAGAATGCTTTTAATACGATCTACTTCAGGCGATGCAGGAATGCGCACACGAATCCAGTCTGGTTTACGCGGAATTTCATCTCTATCGCTAGCGATCACTTTTACTGGGATGCGCTCAACCTTGTCGGCATCGCGAAGTTTTTCGCCCTGCTTGTGACGCTCGGTGCGCTTGACCGGTTGCAATTCCTGAATTTGAACGATGGGTAGATCAGACATAAGGAGCTCTTTGCTTTTTCGCCTTTGATGAGGCACAGAAGGAGTCGGCTAGCGTGTTGCGAGACCAGCGGAGACATGGATGTCGACGATGAGCTCAAGGATGGGTCACGGCGTGTCTGCAATAGCTTAGCCGACGATCCCACCAGATTAACTGGCGCGTATTGTACAGGTTTCATAACCTAATTTCTGCGCAAATTGGGTAACAAGTTGTTCTTTAATATCCGCAAAATCGAGCGATGAAGCCATAAGACTCTGCATCTGCGTCATTGCCAACCCCTGATAACCGCACGGGTTAATACGCAAAAACGGCGATAAATCCATAGCAACATTAAGAGCTAGTCCATGAAAACTACAGCCTCGGCGTACACGCAAACCCAGAGACGCAATTTTATCAACGCGACCATTCGTATCTACATAAACCCCAGGCGCATCAGGCTTTGAAAAAGCGTCAATCTGATAATGAGCTAGCGTGGCGATAATAGTCTGCTCCAGCGCCGTCACTAAATCGCGAACCCCCATTTTCAACCTGCGCAAGTCTAATAAAGGGTAAGCAACTAATTGACCTGGGCCGTGATAGGTAACCTGCCCACCACGATCTGACTGCACAACCGGGATGTCTCCCGGCACCAGCAGATGCTCCGCCTTACCGGCTTGCCCCTGGGTGAAAACTGGCGGGTGTTCGACCAACCATAATTGATCCAGAGAATCTTGAGTGCGGGTGTTGGTGAATTCGGTCATGGCGGCCCAGACCTGTTCATAGGGCTGCAGGCCTAGATCGCAAATCTCCAGCATTTTCGGCGTGGGCGATACCTTTTCGGGCACCATCAAAGCACCATTCGAACCTTTTTACTAATGCGTAAGTCGTCGTGGATTGCGGTTAGCTGTTCAATACCCGTTGCAGTAATCCAGACTGTCAAAGATTGGAAACGACCCTTACTGGACTCGTTAATGGTAATGCGCGTTTGGTCAAAACCGGGAGCGTGACGCTCAATAACTTCGATCACCAAGTTATGCATTTCATAATCAGCATCGCCCAAGACTTTGATGGGATAATTTTCACAAGGGAATTCGATTTTGGGCGGATTTTGTTCTGTCATTTGGGTCTCCAAAACAAAACGGGGCATGTGCTGCCCCGATTCAACTACTGCTGTATTAACTGAATAAACCGCGGAAGAAGAGTTTGATCTTATCCCACATGCGTGCAAAGAAGCTCGCTTCCTCAACTGGCTGTAGAGCAACTAACGGCTGAGTGTTGATAACTTTTCCATCCAGCTCAATAGTCAGACTGCCCAACTCTTGGCCAGCCGTAATCGGCGCCTTGATGGTCTCATTAACATGAACATTGGCTTTGACGTCGTTAGCACGCCCTTTTGGCAGCGACATACGTATATCTTTTGGCAAACCGAGAACGACCTCTGGCGCTTTACCAGACCAAACGCGGGTTTTAGTCACTTCAGTGTTTGCCTTGTAAAGTCCCACGGTTTCAAAATTGCGGAACCCATAAGAAAGCAATTTTTGCGTTTCTTCTGCTCGCGCATTTTCACTTTTGGTACCAAGAACTACTGCAATCAAACGCGTGCCTTCACGCTTTGCAGATGCAACTAGACAATAGCCAGCCTCCTCCGTGTGACCAGTTTTCAAACCGTCAACGGTTGGATCAAGAAACAGCAGGCGGTTGCGGTTAGGCTGGCGAATATTGTTGTATTTAAACTCTTTCTCCGCATAAAGCGCATAGTGCTGAGGATGATTATAAATAACCGCACGGGCCAATAGCCCCAAATCGTGGGCGGTGGTGTAGTGCTCCGGTGCAGGCAGGCCAGCGGCATTCTGGAAATGCGTTGATTTCATACCCAGCTCCTGGGCTTTTTTGTTCATCATATCCACGAACGCATCTTCAGTACTGCCAACGTATTCTGCCAAGGCCACAGTAGCATCGTTCCCGGATTGGATAATCTCGCCACGCAGTAAATCGATTACTGAAACCTGGGTGCCCTCTTTCACATACATGCGTGAGCCTTCCATTTTCCAGGCTTTAACGCTGATATTGACCATATTGGTTTCATTGATACGGCCG
>Ga0247739_10000751_pt1 | contig 11673 bp, 10 predicted proteins | sample UWRJL058202B2_FD_180943 | JGI IMG/M metagenome (GOLD analysis project Ga0247739, IMG submission 180943) | Plant litter microbial communities from Arlington Agricultural Research Station in Wisconsin, United States - UWRJ-L058-202B-2 | ecosystem: Environmental > Terrestrial > Plant litter >... | reverse complement strand
ATGCTGGCCAAAGCAGTTACGCAGCATCTAAAGCAGGCGTTATTGGCTTTACAAAAAGTGTGGCCAAAGAATTGGGCAGTCGCAACATTCGCTGCAATGCCATTGCGCCAGGCTTTGTGGAAACCGACATGACCAGTTATTTAAAAGAAGGAGAGGGCGCTGATAAATACAAGGCAGGCATTCCACTGGGCAGGTTCGGCACCACGGAAGACATTGCGAATGTAGCTTTGTTCCTTGCTAGCGATATGGGCAGCTATGTAACCGGCCAAGTAATTAGCGTTTGCGGTGGATTAAATATCTAAGAACTTACATTTTGATAAATGCCTGTAGCGATATCAATCAAATATTGCTACAGGCATTTGTGTAATTCTGAATAATCAACAGCCTTCAAAAATGGTTGATTCAAATCCGGTCACGATTCCGTTCTCCAGTAGAAAAATCAACACGTTGGATGATTCATTGTCGTACAACGTTACGGACGATCGTTTAGGAAAATGTTCCTTGTCCCAGTCGGGTGCGTACTCGAGGCGGTATTGATCGTACGTTTCGAATATTTTAATCTTGCTATCGCCTATGGCAATGCCCGACTTTGTTTTGACCAACGGTGACCTGCAAACAAGCTGATATACCCCGAGCCTTTCCGTTGTATCGTTTCCAAAATAGCTTTTTGAAAAAACGACTTCATATTCTAAGTCCTTGTATTTACATTTTACGGTATCCCAATCGTAGTTATTTGCATCCTTCGCAAATTTGGGTAGTTGTATTTTTGAGCCAATCAATTTTTCTACGGCAACTTTGCTCATGCCAATTTTAATGGGGCCAATGCCGCCTGTAGAAGCAAGATAGTCTGTGGTTTGAGCACGGGTCGTGTTGATAACGACGAGGGAAAGCAATAACAAAAGGGGTTTCATGGTGTGTTTGTTTTTATTGTTTTTGTAAAAATGGGAATAAAGATAAGCGTCGTTCGTTTTTGGTGCAATGAAAAATGATGAACGTTATCCAATTACATTCATTCTATTGATTAAACCCGCTGCATGATTGAGACATTTGATAGTAATAATTTTAGTTTGCTTTGCAATGAGGTTGCTGCAAAAGATGCGTATCTAAAATCCATTATTGATAGGTATGGCTATCCGCCGCTATGGTCGAGAAATCCAAGCTTTGAAACATTGGTGCACATCATTTTAGAACAGCAAGTTTCGCTGGCTTCGGCTAAAGCTGCGCTTGTTAAACTCCAAGAGCAACTGGGAGACATCACGCCAAAAAAATTATTGGCCCTTAGCGATGAAGAAATGAAGGCTTGTTATTTCAGTAGGCAAAAAATAAAATATACCCGCCATTTGGCGGAAACAATTCTTTTAAAACAGTTGGATTTAAAAGCGCTATCCGATTTACCCGACGATGAAGTGCGGCATCAACTCAAGGTAATCAAGGGCATTGGCGACTGGACGGTAGATGTGTATTTGATGATGGCACTGCATAGGTGCAACCTTTTTCCGGTAGGCGATATTGCGCTGGTAAATAGCGTGCGGTTCGAGTTGCAAAATCTGCAGGCCAGCAAGGACGAAGTTGCAGTTATTTCAAAAAATTGGGAGCCCTACCGAACCATCGCTGCCTTCCTTTTTTGGCATGCGTACATCAAAAGAAAAGGCATTAAAATTTAATTGTCGCAGTGCTTTTTGCAGTGTAGCCTTTCAACTATTTGTACGCATCTTTTTTTTACCGTTTTACGGCCATCCAGTTTTTTTCTTTCATCTTTACCGCTAAATTTTTTGAATGTCGTTTTTAAAAAGGCTTTTAGGGGGCAAAAGGAAAGGAGCAGGGAATACTATCGAAACGTTTTGGGATTGGTTCAAAAACCATGAAAAAGAGTACCGTGATATTTCGGATAAACCAATGGATAAAAGGGAAAAATTGTTGGACATCTTATTAGAAAATCTAAAACCCTACAATCCATATTTAAAATGTTTATTGGGTAAAAACAAGGCCGAAAAAAACGAATTGATTATTACGGCAGATGGTGATATTGCTCTTTTTGCGAAGGTTGAAAAACTGATAGAAGCTGCACCTTGCTTAGACGGATGGAAATTTATTGCCCATAAACCATCCTGCGGTTTTGGCATTGCCATGGATATGCATGGCCATCGCTTTGATGATACCACTTTGCATTTCTATCCTGTAACGGAGCCTCAAATGCCAGACGAGATTGCCATCATCATTACGCATCCCGCTTATAACCAAGACGATGCTAAACAATTTGAAACTGCCGTAAACATATATTTGGAAAACGTGCTGGGCGAACTGGCCGTATCAACTGATATTGACTCTTTTGAAGTGGGCGCAGAAACTAAAGATGCCGAATTGATACCCATCACCAAATTACCTGAATATCTTAATTGGCGACAAAAAGAATTCGTTGAAAAAAACGAACACCTGCAAGCTGATGATTTGAGCGAGGAATACTCCGTTATAGAAGGTACTTACAAAAGCGGTAAACCCGTAATTGCAGTTATACGTTCGGATACGCAGTATTACGAATCCAAATCGGCATTCCCTTGGTTATTGCATATAGAAATGGGTTACAAAGGCACCGAAAATGGTTTTCCGTCTACGCCGCAATTAGAAGAAAGTAGAAAGATACAAGACGATATCACCACTATGCTGGCCGACTACGCCGACTTTCATGAGCTGGGCACCAAAACCTTCGATCACTTTCGTAGCATTTATTATTACCTGCACGATTATAGATTGGCCTCCGAAGCCCTGCACGAACATCTTGAAAAATTGTCATCCAGTTTCGATATCACGTTTTTTATCACCAAGGATAAATACTGGCAACGCATGGAAGAATTCTATAGCAATTAACAAAAGGCGGACGCCATATATAGCGTACAAAAAAAGGAAGCCATTGAAAGCTTCCTTTTTTAAATACATGGTTATAAATCTATACTGTTTTATTTGCCATACCCAATGTTTTCCAAAGGATGTCCTTCAAATTTATCAATCCCTGTTTCATTAGCGAAGAAATAAACACAACCGGATAGGTGGTTGGCAGTTCACTTCTAATTGCTTCTTGCAATTCCTCATCCAACATATCGCTTTTACTTACGGCAATCACAAAGTCTTTCTGCAGCATTTCAGGGTTGTATTCGTTCAGTTCGTTCACCAAAATATCGAACTCTTTTTTATGATCCGCACTGTCGGCCGGTATCATAAATAGCAAAATGGAATTTCGTTCAATGTGGCGTAAGAAACGGTGACCCAAGCCTTTTCCTTCTGCGGCACCTTCTATAATTCCTGGCAAATCGGCCATACAAAATGATTTTCCTTCCCTGTACTCCACCATGCCCAAGTGCGGTACCAAAGTGGTAAATGCGTAATCCGCAATTTTTGGCTTGGCTGCAGAAATGGCATTTAGCAACGTAGATTTTCCTGCATTCGGAAAGCCTACCAAACCAACATCTGCTAGTACCTTCAGTTCCAATACCTTCCACGCATCTTGGCCAGGTTCGCCTGGTTGGGCATAATCTGGTGCTTGGTTGGTGCTAGTGGCAAAATTAGTATTGCCCAATCCGCCACGGCCACCTTTTACCCATACTACCTCTTGTCCGTGTTCCAATATTTCTACTTCTTCTTTGCCAGTTTCCTCGTCTCTGGCCACGGTTCCTAAGGGCACTTCTATCACAATATCTTCCCCTTCTCTTCCGCTACGGTTGTTTTGGTCACCACCGTTTCCGTCCTGCGCAATCACGTTTTTGTAATAGCGCAAGTGTAGCAATGTCCACAATTGTGCATTACCTTTTAGTATGATATGACCACCACGGCCGCCATCGCCACCATCGGGGCCGGCCATATCGTTGTATTTCGTTCGGGCAAAATGTTTGCTTCCCGCACCGCCATGGCCACTGCGGCAATGGATGCGTATATAATCTATAAAATTACTCATGAGGCCGCAAAAATACGTTTCGTAGGCTTAACGGTAGATTAATGATGGATTCAGGAGCTAAGCATTTGTTTTCTACCTAGTTAAGGCATCACGCATTTCCATTTTTCTTACAAAAAAAGATTTTGGCGTGCCACCGCTGGCCTTGCTCTTCACAGGAAAAATAGTTCCTTATTGGAGGCTGTCTGTAGTAGTCCTTGTCGGCGACGCACTTCTATAGCTTCGCAATTCAAATACTCTACGCCTGTTAGTCTGTCACGATTTTCGGGAGCTACTACTGCCCATTCCTCACACATATGAAGCAATTTTAAAACGTTTTTTATACCTATCCTTCTAACAAAAAGAACCTGAAATGCGATGCACTTCAGGTTCTTTTCACTTTTAATTTTAAATTTTTACTTTTTTTATTTACTCAAATGCATACTCCTTTCCTTGTACAGTTGCCTAAAGTATGGATCCCTTAAATCTTTGATGAAACGGATAGCTTCGCCGGTCGATTTCATTTCGGGGCCTAGTTCTTTGTTCACCCCAGGAAACTTATCGAAACTGAAAACAGGTTCTTTGATGGCAAATCCTTTCAATTTTTTCTCGTAGGTAAAGTCGGTGAGCTTCGCTTCTTGCAACATGATTTTGGTAGCAATGTTCAAGTAAGGAATCTGATAAGCTTTCGCAATAAAAGGCGTAGTGCGGCTGGCCCTTGGGTTGGCCTCGATCACATAAACCGTATTGTCTTTGATTGCAAATTGTATATTGATCAATCCTAAGATATTCAAATCTCTCGCAATTTTTTCCGCATATTCCTTCATCGTTTCCACAATCAACGGCGTAAGATTAAACGCTGGCAACACCGCATTACTATCACCGCTATGGATACCTGCTGGTTCAATGTGCTCCATCACACCCATCACGTGAAAATTTTCTCCATCAAAAATGGCATCGATTTCTGCTTCTTGGCATCTATCCAAAAAGTGATCGATCAAGATTTTATTGCCCGGCAAATGTTTCAGCAAACTTAATACACCCTTTTCCAGCTCTTCGTCGTTGAGCACAATCCGCATCCTTTGTCCACCCAATACATAGCTCGGACGAACCAAAACAGGATAACCGACCTCTTTAGCTACTTCTATGGCGTCGTCTGTATCGTAAGCGGTACCATATCTTGGATAAGGAATATCCAACGCTTTCAGTCGATCACTAAAACGGCCACGATCTTCGGCAATGTCCATGCTGTCGTACGAAGTACCAATTATCTTGATGCCTTTTTCGTGCAGACGCTTAGCTAGTTTCAAGGCCGTTTGACCGCCCAATTGTACGATTACGCCCTCAGGTTTTTCGTGTTCTACTATTTCCCAAAGGTTTTCCCAATACACGGGCTCAAAATAGAGTTTGTCCGCAATGTCAAAATCGGTACTTACCGTTTCTGGATTACAGTTCACCATAATAGCTTCGTAACCGCATTCTTTAATGGCCAATAAGCCGTGCACGCAGCAGTAATCGAACTCGATACCTTGACCAATGCGATTAGGGCCAGAGCCGAGGACGATGATTTTCTTTTTTTCTGAACGTATGGATTCGTTTACATTTCCCTCTTCGAACGTACTGTAGAAATATGGCGTCTTCGCTTCAAACTCAGCACTGCAGGTGTCCACCATTTTAAAAACACGGGTCAAGCCCATTTTTTTGCGGCGCTCATAAATTTCTTCGTCTGTCGTTCCGTCTTTTATGATGCGGCAAATCTGCTCGTCGCTAAACCCGTTGTGTTTTGCTTTGATCAATAGTTCATCAGGCAAAGTGTCTCCGTTGTATTTGCCTATTTCCATTTCGATGCGAGCAATATCCCGGATCTGATAAATGAACCAACGATCGATCAAGGTGGCTTCGCAAATGGTTTTTACGCTCACACCTTGCATCAAAGCATCTTTGATCCTAAATATGCGATCCCATTTCGGTATTTTGATGTACTCGATCAATTCGGCGGTATGCATCAAACTTTTGCCATAATAACCTAGTCCCAAGGCATCGTTCTCCAAACTCAAACATGCTTTTTGGATGGCCTCGTTAAAACTCCGGCCGATGCTCATTACTTCTCCCACGCTTTTCATCTGCAATCCCAATGTATCGTTAGCGCCTTTGAATTTATCAAAATTCCAACGTGGAATTTTTACGATCACATAATCCAGCGCTGGTTCAAAATAAGCGGAAGTTGTTTGGGTTATCTGGTTTTTCAGTTCGTCCAAATTATAACCGATGGCAAGTTTGGCGGCAATTTTTGCAATAGGATAACCTGTTGCTTTACTGGCCAATGCCGAACTACGACTTACCCTTGGGTTTATTTCAATAGCGATTATTTCTTCGTTCACGGGATTTAAAGCGAACTGCACATTACAACCGCCGGCAAAATTTCCTAGGTCACGCATCATCATAATGGCGGTATTGCGCATTAGTTGAAATGCGGTATCGCTCAAGGTCATGGCTGGTGCCACGGTAATGCTATCACCGGTATGCACGCCCATCGGGTCAAAATTTTCTACCGTACAGATTATGGCTACATTGTCGGCAGCATCCCGCAAAAGTTCCAGTTCAAACTCCTTCCAACCCAAAACGGCTTTTTCCACCAATACCTCATGGATAGGAGAGGCGGTAAGGCCACGGTTGAGCGCTTCGTCCAGATCGTGTTTGCTATGTACAAAGCCAGCACCACCACCACCGAGTGTAAAAGATGGCCGAATCACCAATGGAAAACCAATTTCTTGTGCAAATTCTTTTCCCTCTAAAAAACTATTGGCTGTATGTGCCGGCGCCACTGGAACGCCCAAATGGATCATCCACTGACGGAATTTTTCCCGGTCTTCAGCTTTATCTATCGCTTTAATATCCACACCGATCAAGCGACAATTATATTTTTCCCAAATGCCCAGTTCGTCGGCTTCTTTGGCTAGGTTCAGCGCAGTTTGTCCGCCCATGGTGGGCAATACGGCATCTATTTGATTTTCCTCCAGAATTTGTTCTATACTTTCCACGGTTAATGGCAGTAAGTAAACCTTGTCGGCCATCATCGGGTCGGTCATGATGGTGGCGGGGTTGCTGTTGATCAAGTAAACCTTTACGCCTTCTTCTCGCAAACTGCGAGCTGCTTGGGTACCAGAATAATCGAATTCGCAGGCTTGGCCGATCACAATGGGGCCAGAGCCGATAATTAGGACAGAGGTTATGGAATTGTCTTTGGGCATTTTTTTATTGCTTTGAAAAAGTGTAAAAGACCTTTATCCATGGCGGTTTTTTACATGCTTCCGTTTAGATAAATTCTGCAAATGTAAGGGTGTGCAAAAGTATGGGGCGTTAATTTTTTGTGCGTTGCTTAAATGGGTTGTTTATCAATTTGTTCTCATCGTTTTTGATGAACAATGCCAGCTGATATACGTTTCTTTGTTTTGCACTTATCGAACTGGCCCAAAATTTTTAAGCACATGACACATCTAAAAGAAGGCGATAAAGCCCCTGCATTTAAAGGCTTAGACCAAAACAATAATCCTATCCAACTAAAAGATTTTTTGGGCAAAAAAGTAGTGCTTTATTTTTATCCAGAAGATGGAACGCCCACTTGCACGGTACAAGCTTGCAACTTGCGAGATAACTATGCCCTGTTGCAAAAAAATGGTTTTACCATCATTGGCATCAGCCCAGATGCGGCGGCAAAACACAAAAAATTTGAAGCAAAATTTGATTTGCCTTTTACTTTGGTTGCTGATGTAGACCACAAGATTATTGATGCCTATCAAGTATGGGGCGAAAAACAAATGTATGGACGGACGTATATGGGCCTGCATCGAACCACTTTTGTATTAGATGAAAAAGGAAAAATCAGCAAGATTTTTTTGAAACCGAAAAGTAAGCAGCATGCGGAGGAAATTATTGCGGCAAGCAAAACCTCAGCATAATAACTTCAGGCCGAAGGCCGAAAAAAATTTTAATGCAAACCACCGTTTAACATAGCGCTCAATCTCTGTAATATTTAATTTTTAGCTATAAGGTGTTTGCAAATCTTCTCCACACTTTCTTTCATAGGCGTGTAAGCAAAGCTTGGCAAGGCTTTTAAAAGTTTTCGGTTATCAAAATCTGCAATGGCAAGCGCTGTGGCCGCCGTTTCTTTGGTAATAAATGGTTCTTTTCGTGTAAACCAACCTTTTACTTTTTCCAACCGCCAAACGATGGCTGCTAAAAAGGGCGTAACTTCTTTGTGCGGTCGCTTTTTTCCAAAGCCATCAGCTATCATAAAAAATAAATCTTTGTAAGAAATATTTTCTGCGCTAATAATGTATCGCTCCGCTGAGATATCGCTTTCCATCAGCATTATCATCGCTTTTGCTAGGTCATTTGCATCTACAAAACCCGTAGCACCTGTACTATACCAAGGAAATCCTTTATATATATTTTTGAAAATAGCCATGGATCCTTTTTCCCAATCACCATGTTTGCCAATAATAATAGATGGATTTACGATTACGGCATCCAGTCCTTCGCCAATTCCTCGCCATACTTCTAGCTCTCCCAAATATTTTGTTTTTCCATACTCGCTGTTGCTGGTTTCCTCTGTCCATTCCATGGTTTCATCTATCAGTTGGTCGGGCCTAATGCGCCCTAGTGCGGCCACGCTGCTTACATGTACCAGCTTTCGCACCCCTTCGTCCAAGCATGCATTCACCACATTGGTTGTTCCTTCAATATTTATTTTATGTAATTCTTCTTTGTGCTTGGCATTAAACGATACATAGCCAGCGCAATGATAAACTTCTGTTACGCCCTGCATCGCTTCCTCCAAAGCCACCACGTCCAGTATATCGGCTTGTACCCACTCTGCCGCATGCGCCCACTGCGCTGGTATGGCCGAACGGTAGATTGCCCGAACCTGCCTGCCTTTTGCATGCAGCAATTCTATAAGATGGGCGCCCAACATCCCCGTGCCGCCGGTTACTAAAATCATGGTGATAAAAAATTATGGATACGTGTAAAATCCTTCGCCAGTCTTTTTGCCTAGTTTATTGGCCTCCACTTTTTGCTTTTGTAAATCGGATGGTCTCAATCGCTCAGGCTCCTCCAAGGCATGCCATACAATATTGCTGACCGAAAAGTTGATATCCATTCCTATCAAATCCATCAGTTTGAACGGCCCCATTTTAAATCCACTTGCTTCTAACACTCTATCCACCGTTTCAAAACTGGCAATGCTCATTTCTATCAATTTCATCGCTTCCAAATAATAGGGTCTCGCCATTCGGTTCACAATAAAACCTGGTGAATCTTTACAAATGACTGGCGTTTTACCTAATTTTTTGGTGAGCTCTACCATAACCTGAATTATGTCATCTGCAGTTTGTTCCCCGTGCACAATTTCTACCAGTTTCATAATGGGTGCCGGATTAAAAAAGTGCATTCCTAACAGCCGATGTGGATAACTGATGCCTTTTTGTAAATCTGTAATGGATAAAGACGAAGTGTTACTGGCAAAAATGGTTTGTTCATCGTTTACTTGAGCCAGTTGGTTGAACAACGATGTTTTTGCGTCCAGTTTTTCCACAATAGCTTCTATTACCACATCTGCCACGCAATCTTGTATATCGCTCGTATAACCCAGTTTATCTAAAACCGCAATCCTTTTTTCCTTCGTTATTTTTTGTTTGTCCACCAAAAACTGCAGTCCGTTCTCTATTGCCATTTTGCCTTTAGCCAATACTTGGGTATTCACATCGAGCAAAATGGTTTTATATCCCGCTAGGGCAATAACCTGTGCAATACCACTGCCCATGGTACCAGCGCCGCAAACACAAACTTTTTCGATTGATTTCATCAACAATAAAATATATTAATTACCTATAGAAAATATATAAATTTTTGCGGGAAAAATCAATTTCAAGCAAATCAGCCCAATAAACCTGCTTGTTTACTTATTTCCAACATCCTTTCTATTGGTTTAAGTGCTGCAAGCCGCAAATTTTCTTCCATCAAGAGCTCTGGTGTTTCGTATTTCATGCAGAGATACAGTTTCTCCAAGGTGTTCAATTTCATATACGGACAATCGTTACAAGCGCAATTATTGTTCGGCGGAGCTGGTATAAATGTTTTAAATGGATTGTCTTTCTGCATTTGGTGCAAAATGCCCGTTTCGGTAGCCACAATAAAACTTTTCGCAGCATCCACTTGTGCATATTTCAATATCTGGGTGGTACTCCCAATAAAGTCTGCAGCAGAAAGCACGGCTTCTTCACATTCAGGATGTGCCAATACTTTCGCTTCGGGGTGACGCACCTTCAATTTGACAATTTTCTCCAGACTAAATATTTCGTGAACCATACAGGCACCATTCCAAAGCACCATATTTCTGCCTGTTTGTTTGTTGATCCAAGCGCCTAGGTTTTTATCTGGTGCAAATATTATTTTTTGATCGGCCGGTAGGCTGTTTACAATGGCTTTTGCATTGCTGCTGGTGCAAATAATATCGCTTAACGCTTTTATCTCTGCAGTGCAATTAATGTAGCTAATCACTACATGGTCTGGATGGTTGGCTTTGAAGGCCGCAAATCGATCCGCAGGGGCACTGTCGGCCAAACTACAACCAGCATTTAAGTCTGGCAGGAGCACTTTTTTTGTAGGGTTCAAAATCTTGGCCGTTTCAGCCATAAAGTGAACACCTGCAAAAACGATGACATCTGCAGTGGTTTGTTTTGCTTTTTGGGCCAGTCCTAAACTATCACCAATAAAGTCCGCCACATCCTGGATGTCGGGTTCTTGATAGTAGTGTGCCAGTACGATGGCGTTCTTCTCCTTCTTCAATTTTTCTATTTCCGAAAACAAATCCAAAGTAGGATCAAGCTCTATATCCAAGAAGCCACGGACCTGAACTTTTTTCTTGGCTTCAGCAATGTCAATAACTGCCATAGTATATTGTATTAGATTATTTTATTTATATAGAACTATTACTATTACGGGTGTTAATACGTGGAAAACATTTTTTAAATGATTTTGCGAAGGTAGTAACTCACGCCTCATACATCACCACTAACATGGTATTAACATTCTGTTTGTAGCGTGGTATTGGGTTTGATGGTTTTGTTAACATTCGTGGGTAACTCAACTTTATGAATAAATTGTTACACTTTTTATTTTGTATAAGTGGTGGATGATCTCGACGAGGTAGGGCTAACTGAGGTTCAAAGTAAAAATGTTGAACCCAGCAAGCGGTATTTATCCATTGTTGTCCACCACATGGAAAGGAAGAACCATGGTTTATCAACGTGTTTTTGCTGTTATCCATAATGTGTGTTGATCCGTGTTTCACGAGCTCTTTTTGTAATCGTTCCATGGCTAATATGTTCGCATGAAGGCAATAGAATCCCAGTCAAATTAGTTATTGGGCAACCTTTATCCCTTCTACGTTTGCAATCGTTTTCCACAATTTGTTCATATACCGTAAAACCTTATTTTTGCCACCCTGTAAATTTTGGGGTTCAGTACCCTTTATTAACAACGAATTCAATTTTCAAACTATGTCTATTATTCAGACGGTACGTGATAAGTACCTGTGGGTTGTGAGTGTTGCGATTGCCTTGAGTGTAATCGGGTTTTTATTGATGGATGCTCGGAGCGGAAGTGCCCGTGGTGGTGGGCCAAACCAAATGGAAGAAAAAATTGGAAGTGTAAATGGACAAACATTTACGTATGGCCAATTTATGGAC
>Ga0247739_10000750_pt1 | contig 11677 bp, 9 predicted proteins | sample UWRJL058202B2_FD_180943 | JGI IMG/M metagenome (GOLD analysis project Ga0247739, IMG submission 180943) | Plant litter microbial communities from Arlington Agricultural Research Station in Wisconsin, United States - UWRJ-L058-202B-2 | ecosystem: Environmental > Terrestrial > Plant litter >... | reverse complement strand
CAGCATATCCAGGTCTGTCAGCGCACGCGCCGTCTGGGCTAATTTGAACTGATATTTTACAACAGTTGAAACAATATGATTTAATGCAAGATCGCTAATAACTCTGGATTCTATCTGTAATTTCTTAACATAATTTTCAAGTTCAATTTCATAACGGGCATGTAATTCTCTTGAAGTTAGTACACCCATTTTTTCAAAAACATGAATTGTACTTTCAGTTGTATAGGCATTAAGAGCCAAATACGTTTCTTTAACATTACTTAATCCCCTTTCTTTCGCTAATTGAATCCACTCCTCAGAATATCCGTTTCCTTCAAAAAGAATTTTCTTGGATTCTTTAAAATATCTTTTCAGGATTGCTACTGTGGCCACTTTTTTCTCTTCGCCGGCATTCAGTCTTTCATCCATTTCTTTTTTAAATTCCGAGAGCTGATTAGCCACTATCGTATTGAGCACGATCATCGGCGAAGCACTATTCTGAGCACTTCCAACCGCACGGTATTCAAATTTATTTCCTGTAAAACAAAAAGGGGAAGTTCTGTTCCGGTCCGTATTATCACGCTGCAAATTGGGAATGCGGGTTATCCCCAATTTATAATAAAAATTTTCGCCTTTTTCCACAGTTATTTCACCCTTGTTTACCAGGTCTTCCAGCATGCTGGTCAATTCATTTCCCAGGAATACGGAAACGATGGAAGGTGGTGCTTCATTGGCACCCAGGCGATGTTCATTACCCGCGGAAGATATGGAAGCCCGGAGCAGATCGGCATGGTCGTGCACAGCTTTTACCACATTCATCAAAAATGTGAGAAAACGCAAATTTTCCTTTGGTTTAGAAGTAGGAGCTAAAAGATTGATCCCAGTATCCGTAGAAAGCGACCAGTTATTATGCTTGCCGCTACCATTAATTCCTGCAAAAGGTTTTTCATGAAAAAGGACCTGAAAATTATGTTTATTACCCACTTTCTGCATCAAATCCATCAACAGCGCATTATGGTCGATGGCCAGATTCACTTCTTCAAAAGTCGGCGCACATTCAAATTGTCCTGGTGCCACTTCATTATGACGGGTCCGGACAGGAATTCCAAGTTTTAAAGCTTCAAATTCAAAATCCACCATAAACGCATTAACTCTTGGAGAAATAGATCCGAAATAATGATCGTCAAGCTGTTGCCCACGAGCCGGACTATGTCCAAAAACGGTACGGCCAGCCATTAATAAATCCGGACGAGCATAATAAAGCGCTTTATCAACTAAAAAATATTCCTGTTCAATCCCTAATGTTGGAGTAACCTTGTCAACATCCCGGTTAAATAACTGACATACCGAAGTAGCCGCCTTATCCAGCATGACCAGTGACCGAAGCAGCGGAGCCTTGTAATCCAGCGCTTCGCCGGTATATGAAATAAAAACAGACGGAATACATAAAGTCTTGCCTCCTGCCCCATTGTCCATCAAAAAAGCGGGCGAACTTGGATCCCAGCCTGTATAACCGCGGGCTTCAAAAGTTGCCCGTAAACCACCGCTTGGAAAAGATGAGGCGTCGGGTTCCTGCTGCACCAAAGCACTTCCTTTAAATTTTTCTACGGCTTTTCCATCTAATGTCAGATCGAAAAAAGAATCGTGTTTTTCAGCCGTTGTACCGGTTAAAGGCTGAAACCAGTGCGTATAATGTGTAGCCCCTTTGGATATTGCCCAGGATTTCATCGCAGCCGAAACTTCATCGGCTACTTCTCTGTCAATCGTGGATGCCAAACGAATTGCATTGGAAATCTTTGTATATGCTTCCGCGGAAAGAAGCGTTCTCATCACATCATCACTAAATGTATTACTTCCATATAAATCTGCTACTTTTTCTATCGGAGGAGTTAAAACAGGTGCAACACGACCTTGAGCTATCTCAAATGCTTTGGAACGGAAAGTCATTTTTGTATTGATTAAATATAATTTATTCCCAAAATTATTTATTTACTAATACCTACTACTATCAACTTACATATTTTACCACATTTTCGCTGATACAAGCCGATATTATTCTCAAATCCCGCTATTTTTTCGGATTTTTGCAAATTCTTCACTGACATCAATGCGTAAAAGATTTGAATTTGCTGTTTTTTATGGACTGACATGGATTTTACTGTTTCAGTTATTCCGAATAATTTTTCTACTATATCACTATAAAAAGACCCTCGAACTGCCTAGTTACATGTGGGTTAAAAGTGCGTGGTTTGGATTACGAATGGATATTTCATTTGCAGGTTATATACTGATTCTCCCGGCACTTTTTCTTGCATTCACAGCAAAATCCTGGAAATGGTATGAAAAGTTCATGCTCGTTTATAGCACAATTATCTCGTTTTTCATTGTCTTTTTAACAATAGCCGACCTGGAATTATTTCGTGCATGGGGCTTCCGGATTGATGGCACTTCACTTCATTATTTAAAAACGCCATTAGAAGCATGGGCATCCATGAGCTCTGCACCGGTGTTTTGGCTCTGCTGCCTGTTTTTACTCTTGTTTTTCGTAGTTTATCAGGTTTTAGTAAAAATCCAGAAACGTACAATTCCTTTTTTTCCAAAAACATCCTGGCCCGTTACATTAATTGTTTTTATTGTTTTTGCAGGAACAATGGTTATCCCTATCCGCGGTGGAATGCAGCAAATTCCAATGAATGAAAGTGTTGTCTTTTTCAGTAATAAAAGCTTCGCAAATTATGCGGCTGTAAATGTTCCATGGAACTATGTAAAATCATTAGAGAGCGAAAGTTATTCAAAAAACAATCCTTTTGTCTATTCAGAACAGAAGATTGCGGATCGCAAAATAATGGATCTGTATAAATCAAATGGCAGTATTGAGCAGATTATTAATACGGATCAACCTGTTAATGTGGTAGTAATTATCTGGGAAAGTTTTACTGCCAAAGTTGTTTCCGGATTGAATGGTATGAAAGGAATTACCCCACAATTTGACGCATTGTCGAAGGAAGGTATTTTATTCACTAATATGTATGCAAGCGGCAACCGGAGCGATAAGGGAATGGTGGCTATTTTAAGCGGATATCCGGCTCAGCCTACTAATTCTATAATTAAAATTCCAAATAAGACCATTTCATTACCTTCTGTTCCTAAAACATTTCATAAAAAAGGCTATTTCACTTCCTTTTATTATGGTGGTGAAACAGAATTTGCAAACATGAAATCATACTTTTTACAGCAGGAATTTAATAATATCATTGACAAACATGATTTTGCGTCCGTTGATATGAATTCAAAATGGGGAGCTCATGACCATGTTGTTTTGAATAAATTGCTCACAGATCTTGACAAACAAAAGCAGCCCTTTTTCACAACATTATTTACATTAAGCAGTCACGAACCTTTTGAGGTACCGGTAAAGACAGTCATCAAAGGAAATAGTCAGGAAAATTTATTTTTAAATGCACTTCATTATTCTGACTCTTCCATTGGTAATTTTATAAAAGAAGCAAAAACAAAATCCTGGTGGAACAATACGCTGGTCATTATTATAGCAGATCACGGACATCCTCTTCCTGAAACTTCTGATAAAAAACCGGACGAATTTCATATTCCTATGCTTTGGCTTGGTGGTGTATTGAAATCAAAAAATGTCAGAATTGATACTTTATGTTCTCAAACTGATCTGGCAGCAACGTTATTGGATCAGATTAAATTACCTTCCGGATCATTCAAATGGAGCAATGATATATTCAGAAAAAACCGCATTCCTTTCGCTTATTTCGCTTTTAATAATGGATTTGGATGGATGAAACCTGCGGGATATGTAGTAAGAGATAATATCGGAGGTAACATTACAGAGCAAAAAGGAAATTTGAAACCAGGTGAAACTGAACTTGGCAAAGCATATTTGCAATCTTCTTTTAATGATTATTTACAGCGTTGACAGTAAAAATCGTAATTTTGCAGGATTAAGTCGTTTTTATGAAAAAAGTTGCGTTTTATACATTAGGTTGTAAATTAAATTATTCCGAAAGTTCTTCTATCGGAAGAATGTTTGAAGCAAAGGGATATTCCAAAGTTGAGTTTAACGAAACCCCGGATATCTTCATTATCAATACTTGTTCGGTCACTGAAAATGCTGACAAAAAATGCCGTAAAATTGTTCGGGAAGCACAAAAAATTAATCCTGATGGTTTTGTGGCAATAATTGGTTGTTATGCTCAATTGAAACCGAAGGAAATTTCAGAAATTCCTGGTGTAGATGCGGTTTTGGGAGCAGCTGAAAAATTCAGATTGGTTGAGCTTATTGATACTTTTGAAAAAGCACCGGGCAACCAGCCTGCACAAATATTAGCCTCAAATATAAGTGAAGCTGTTGATTATCACACCTCCTACTCCCTTAACGACCGCACCCGTACATTTTTGAAAGTACAGGATGGCTGCGATTATCCGTGCGCATATTGCACGATCCCACTTGCACGTGGCAAAAGCAGGTCGGATACGATTGCAAATGTGGTGGCAGCGGCAAAAGATGTAGCGGAGAGAGGTGTAAAAGAAATCGTGTTGACAGGAGTGAACATCGGTGATTTTGGTATTCAAAACGGAGAAAAAAAGGAAAGTTTTCTTGAATTGATTAAAGCGCTGGATGATGTTGACGGCATTTTGAGATTTCGTATTTCATCTATTGAGCCAAATTTGCTAACAGATGAAGTTATTGAATTTGTGGCGCAATCCAAAAAGTTTGTACCTCATTTTCATATTCCTTTACAATCAGGTTCAAACAAAGTATTGAGCTTAATGCGACGCCGTTACAAACGAGAATTATATGTTGAGCGTGTTGCCAAAATCAAATCTTTGATGCCGCATTGCTGTATTGGAGTAGATGTCATTGTGGGTCATCCCGGAGAAACTCAGGAGTTATTTTTGGAAAGCTATCAGTTTCTAAACGAACTTAATATTTCCTATCTGCACGTTTTCACATATTCGGAACGGGAGAATACTTCGGCACTTGTCATTCAGCCTGTTGTTCCAAAATCGCAACGGGCAGATCGCTCCAAAATGATGCATATTCTTTCGGAAAAGAAAAAAAGACATTTTTACGAAGAGCAAATCGGAAAAGAAGCAACCGTGCTTTTTGAAGATGAAATTCAGAATGGACAAATGTTAGGCTTTACTGAAAATTACGTTCGTGTTGCTGTAAAATATGATCCTTTATTGATCAATGAAACGAAGAAAATTCAATTTGATCACCTGAATGATACAGGATTAATGGAAGTTACAGAAGTTCAGGAAGATTATTTAGTACATCATTGAAGAGAGGAAGTTATGGAATTAAGAAGTTAGGAGAAGTTATTGCTGCGGCGTAAAATGGGAACCTGACTTTACAATCAGTAGATGTTTCAACAAATACCAAAATAAAAAAACCCGGAAATTCCGGGTTTTTTTATTGAAACAATATCCAAATCAGTTTTTAAGCTTCTACAAGAAATTCATCGTGCTGACTTACATCCAATCCAAGTAATTCATCTTGTTCAGAAACACGAAGTGGCAATATCATATCTGTAATTTTTAACAGAATAAGAGATCCGCCGAATGCGAAAACAGATACACCTACCAGAGCAATTACGTGATTGATGAAAAGAGTAGTTTCTCCAAATGCAAGTCCCTGATCCGTTACCAGTGAATTAACACCGCTTGTAGCGAATACACCAGTCATTAACATACCAACCATTCCACCTACACCATGGCAAGGAAATACGTCTAATGTATCATCCAATGTCGAACGTGTACGAAGATGAGCGATGTAGTTACTGATAATTGCTGCAACAGTTCCTATGAAGATAGAAGAAGGTACAGTTACAAAACCAGCGGCTGGCGTAATAGCTACCAAACCAACAACGGCACCGATACAGAATCCAAGAGCAGATACTTTTTTACCCTTAGCAGCATCAAACAAAACCCATGACAACCCCGCTGCACCAGCAGCAGTATTCGTAGTAGCGAATGCATTTACAGCCAAAGGACCAGCAGCAAGAGCAGAACCTGCGTTAAATCCGAACCATCCAAACCAAAGTAAACCTGTTCCCAAAAGAACAAAAGGAATGTTAGCAGGAGGTTGTACATGATCTTCAAGTAATGCTTTACGTCTTTTTAAATAAATTGCTCCTGCCAAAGCAGCCCATCCTGCTGACATGTGAACTACTGTTCCACCAGCAAAGTCAAGAACACCCATTTTGAAAAGAAGTCCGTCTGTGTGCCATGTCATGTGGCAAAGCGGAGAATAAATAAACAAACCAAACAAAATCATGAAAAGCACGTAAGAACGGAAGTTTACGCGTTCTGCCATAGAGCCTGTTACAAGAGCAGGCGTAATTACAGCGAATTTCATTTGGAACATAGCAAAAAGTGCAAAAGGAATCGTTCCCCAGACAGGAGCATCGAAAACACCTTTAAACATGAAATAAGTCGTTGGATTACCAATGAAGCCTAAACCTCCAAGGTCATCACCAAATGCAAGGCTAAAACCAACTACAACCCACAGTACGCTCATTACACCCATTGCGATAAAACTTTGAAGCATGGTAGAAATAACATTTTTGTTATTTACCATTCCACCATAGAAATAAGCTAGTCCGGGTGTCATAAGAAGTACCAGTGCGGCTGATACAAGCATCCATGCAGTGTCACCTGTATCGACGCCTTCGGTAACAATTTTCGTTGGCACATTTGGAATAAAAGCTCCAAGTATACTGATGGCCAACAAAATAATTAGTGGAATGTAACTACGCTTTCCCATTGTTATTTATTATAGTTGTTAAGATTAAGAAGGTATATAAATTAAAACTTGTAAATAAATGCTAATCCAAAAGTAGTCTGGCTATTTTTAGTAAAATCGCCATCCGAATCTTCAAATTGCTGTTGTGCGTTGGCACCTGAAACCTTAGGATATGCATCCAGACGGAATTCAGGTTTTAGCAAAATATGTCCGTCAGCCAAAGAGATATTTCCTGTTAAAGTCACTGAGTTAACACTGGTTCCTAACTTTGCAGCTGTTAACACACCACGTACACCATTATCGTTATTAAAGTATTCGTAACGTGCACCAATTCCAAAATTATCTGTAATTGCTGTGTTAGCATAAACAGCAACACCACCCCATGTTTGTGAAGTTGTTGGCCCGCCGTAACCCTGATAATCTCCTTTTTGAGCACCAGTAGCAGCATTTACTCCTAAAAGAAATTTCTCTGTGATCTGATAGCTGGTTGTTAAGTCAAATACTCTGTAAAAAGCATCAGGCTGTTTTTTGGTAGTCTCATCCATGTTTGCCTCGTTACTGTTAATGGCATTAAGATACACATTCCATCCTTTAACAGGAGAAAAGAAAAACTGACCAATAAGCCCTTTTTTGCGGTTATTATCACCAAGTCCATCTACGTTATTAACAACACCAACCATTAAAGAAGCTCTGTCTGAAAAAGCGTAAGTAGCTTTTAAACCTGCATGGTAAAATGGTCCGTTATTGAATAAATTTGAAAGTGAATAGTTAAAGTTGGCAGGAGCATCAATTACTTCATAACCAATATGCGTTCCAAACTGACCGGCAGTCATGGAAAACTTGTCTGTAAATTTGTAGGTAAAATATGCTTGTTTGATTGCAAGAGCAGTACCTGTTTTTGTTGGATCAAGCGGACTTAATAAATTTCCGTAATTACCATAGTCAGCGTTTGGCCCGAATGTAAGATCAACAACTGCTTCAGATTTTGCGTTTGTATAAATAACTTTCGCTTGTACCAAACCAAGAGAAAACTGCCCCGATTTGCGGTCAAAAACTCTGGCAGTTCCTGCTGCTCCCATGTTAGAACGGGAAGCTGGTTTATTGAAATTAGCCATGTAGTACGAGTCAAGGTAACCCGAGAAAGCAAATGTACCTTTTGACTCTTCATCTTCTTTTACTTCAGCAACTGTCGTTAAAGTATCGGACTTCGATTTTTTCTCATCTGCCTCCGCAAAAGCCAAAAAAGGGAACATTAAAGATAATACTGTACAATAGACTTTTTTCATAATTATATTCTGTTTAAGTTGTATACGTATCTGAGGAGTAATAATCACTCAAATATTGTACTTATTTTATATTTATCAAATAATCTCCAAGATATTTATGTAGAAAAATACAATTTTCATGATTTTGTTCTCTTTTTTATCAATATTTAAATATAAAACACTTAAAAAAATATTTTAATAATATAAATTTATATTCTGTATATGCCTGAATACACAAAATATTATACGTGTAATTTGAAATTATTAATAAGATGCCTTTTATTACTTAATTCCTATTTAGATAGGTAAGGCATAAAAAAAGCCCCCGCTTTGGCGGGGGCTGCAAAATCTTCTTTGGAGTTAAGGATTATTCTCCGTGCATCCAGGCTTTTTTAGCCAATAATGTTTCTTCTTCTTCTTCATTATCAGGATCGGGGACGCAGCAGTCTACGGGACAAACAGCAGCACATTGCGGCTCCTCATGAAAACCCATACATTCTGTACATTTATCTGTAACTATATAGTAAAATTCATCTGAAACCGGAGATTGTTTTTCTTTTCCGCTTACAATAGTTCCATCGCCAAAATCTACATCATCTAAACTTGTACCATCTCCCCAGGTCCATTCTACTCCACCTTCATAAATAGCAGTATTGGGGCATTCTGGCTCGCACGCCCCGCAATTTATGCATTCATCGGTTATCATTATAGCCATAGTCGCCGGATTGTTTATATTTGTTCCTATTTTCTTGTTAACAGAGTAACAAATATAACTATTTAAAGTTTCACAACAATCAGAAAATTAAAAACCTTAATAATAATTAAACTATTCATAGTTACCTTAGAATGATATCAAGAAAACAACGTATAAATGCATTTGTAAATTTAGGAAAGTTTCTCACAGACCCGGAACATGCGCACGATCTTGAAGAATGGATTACAAACGCAAACAGAAAAAATAACTGGTTTACGCCTGAAAATTCGGCATCATCACTTACAGCAATCGCTACCGAATTTTTAAACGAAGAAAAATTAACAGCCTGGGCATCTCTATATGAAGAACCTGCTAACATAAAGAAAGTCGGAGTAATTATGGCAGGGAATATACCAGCCGTAGGTTTTCACGATGCATTGTGTGTTTTAATAAGCGGTCATATTTTACTGGCCAAGCCTAGTTCAGATGATCAGGTTTTGATGCAGATGATCTTTGAAAAACTGATAGAACTGGAACCTGCATTTAAAGAAAACATTTTCTTTGTTAACCGTTTAAATGATGCTGATGCCTATGTGGCCACTGGAAGTAATAATACAGCCCGTTATTTCCATTATTACTTTTCAAAAAAACCTAATATTATCCGTAAAAACCGGACCTCTGTTGCAGTAATTAATGGAGAAGAAAGCCGCGAAGAACTGGCTGAGCTGGGCACCGATATTTTCCAGTATTTTGGGCTTGGATGCAGAAATGTTTCTAAATTATTTGTTCCTTCCGGATATGACTTTACCAAGTTCTATGAATCGATAGAAATATTTAATACCACTTGCCTGAATCATCATAAGTATTTCAATAATTACGAATACAACAAGTCTATTTTATTGATAAACCGTACTTTACATTTTGATAATGGCTTTCTGATGTTAACAGAAAGTACGGCATTTGTCTCTCCTATCAGCGTGGTTCATTTTGAATATTATAATTCAATTGAGGATTTAAAACCTCTGCTTCAGGAGTCGGAAGAAAAAATTCAATGTATAGTTGGTAATAGTAATTTAGATATTCCCGGCATTATTCCTTTCGGACAAGCACAAAAACCCGGACTATCCGATTACGCCGATTCCGTTGACACCATGGCGTTTCTGGCGGCTTTGTGAAATATAGGTTACACAGATTTGCACAGAGAAAAAAAATGAGAGGGCCACAGAGAGAAAGATTAAATCCTCTGTGGCCCTCTTCTTAATTCTGTGTAACCTTTACTTAGCAAAGGCCCATACCAGGAATTCGGGCAGCGCTTGTGCCCAGGTTTTTATATTGTGTTCTCCGTCAGGCATTTCCAGGTAATGTATATCTTTATTCCAAACGTATCCTTTTCGTTCAAGTTCAGAAATGCATTCCAGTGTATCCTGAATTGAATCAATAATCCCATCGCCATCGCGGTCATCCGTTTCATCTTTACCGCCACACTGAAACCAGAATTTTAAATTTGGTTTTCCTGAAAAATTCCGGATCTGTTCATGCATAATCCGGTCTGCATCATTGTAGCCATCATTAATTGCTTTTTTCCTCCACCAAAGTGCACCTGAAAAAACAGCAGCTTTACAGAAAACATCAGCATGGTTCCACGCAATATCCAGCGCCATTAATCCGCCAAGAGAAAAGCCGGCATAAACTAATTTATCTTGTTGAAACGAATAATTTTCTTTTAAAAATGGAAGCAATTCATATAATACAAAATTCCGGGTCTCGCCAGCTCTATGTCCGCGGTTCGCATAATCGGCCTGATTACTAATTCCATACTCAAAAATCCGGTCGGGCCCTGCGTGCAAACCCACTATAATGACAGGATCAATGGAAAGATTATTTTGCAATTCACTTAAAATATTTTCAATCCCCAGGGCTAAAAAATCCTGGCCGTCATTCATTAACAATAAAGGATATGTTTCCGACGGAGAATAGTTTAAAGGGAGAATAATAGAAATAGTAACATTCCGCTGTATGTAAGCTGAAAATATGGTTTTATTTAACGTAAATAATTGCTGTTGAGTAATATCCAAGTTATTTTCCAAATTGATAAACATAAATAAACCGACAAGTTAACAGAATCAGGCCTTTTATAAAAACGGCGTGATATATTCGATCATCAATATTCTGGATTGTCTGATCCATGCATATCTTCTTAATCCGATACTTACGGCAGTCAGTTTTATTATCCTTTCCTTGTCGTTTTGGTAACATATTTGAAAGCATTTTAATAATTTGCATCTATCGTTTTCTTTCGTATATTTCAATAATTAACTCTAAAACACACTTCATTTGGAAGAGAAGCATATTAAATATTATTCGCACCATCTCGAACGTGATGTTGACATGCTCGTTTACGGAAGTTGGGGCTATCCCATTTTACTATTTCCCACAACAATGGGAAGATATTATCAGGCAAAAGATATGGGTCTTATCGAATCAATACGAGGCCTCGTTGAATCAGGAAAGTATAAGATTTATTGTGTAGATTCCATCGATGCTGATTCCTGGTATGCCAAACATATCAATCCACAGTACCGGGTTCTTAACCACATGGTTTATGATAAATTCCTGACTAATGAACTGGTTCCGTATATTCGTCACGAATGCAATGTTGAAAAAATAGGTGTAGCCGGATGTAGTTTTGGAGGATTTCATGCTGCAAATTTTGCTTTTCGCCATCCGGGTTTGGTTGCTTATATGGTAAGCATGAGCGGTGCTTTTGACATAAGAAGTTTTACTGATGGATTTTACGACGACACCGTTTATTTCAACAATCCCGTCGATTACATACCCAATGAGCAAGGCTGGCGATACGGGCACATGAAGATTGTTCTGGGTACGTCAGATTGGGATATTTGTTTAGGTAGTAATATCCGAATGTCAGATATTCTCAATACGAAAGGAATAGACCATTGGCTG
>Ga0247739_10000748_pt1 | contig 11687 bp, 9 predicted proteins | sample UWRJL058202B2_FD_180943 | JGI IMG/M metagenome (GOLD analysis project Ga0247739, IMG submission 180943) | Plant litter microbial communities from Arlington Agricultural Research Station in Wisconsin, United States - UWRJ-L058-202B-2 | ecosystem: Environmental > Terrestrial > Plant litter >... | reverse complement strand
TTTTCCTGCATGCCCAAGTTGCGGCAACCAATTTGGTGTGGCCGTATGCCAGTGCAGCAAGATCCATTGCTGTGGAAACGAAGAAATAAGCACTTGCCCTTGGTGTGGCAATCAAGCAAAATATGGTAGCGGCGGCGCCGAAGGCTTTGACTTGAATAGGCAGCTGGGGTGATATTATCTGAACTGTGATTTATTTGATTCTTGTGATTGATATGATGATTTTTAAATTGGATTGACTCATTTCAATAACATCCCGTTCAGACATTATGCATCTTTCGCAACATTCATAAAATTCATATCAATCACTTCAATCAAAGTTCAGACAACCGATCATGCTCAACGAACGAAAGGGTTTTATAGAACAATTGTTCAAACAATACAAGGTCGATGCGTCGGCCAAAAGCAAACTGTTTGCAGAATTCCTGAACGAGAAACTGGTAGTGGAAACGTTCGATCAAGTGCAAGAAAAACAAAACATTATTATGAGCCACTGGGATAAAAAAGTAAAGTTGGACGACATTAAACAGGCCAGCCTTGTAATGCCCAACGCCACCGCTGGCAAGGCATATACGTTTACATTAGACATCACTAAAAAGCCTTTTGACGACATTGTTGCTTACGACGTGTTGCTTCCGGAAAATGTAGGTTTGTCTTATGATGCAGCTACCAACAGCATTAGTGGCAATCCTTTGGTATCAGGCGATTACACCATGCTATTCAAGTTTCAAATAGCTGATAGTGAAGATTGGTACGAAAAACCGGTTCGCTTTGTAGTAAATGCCAACCCAAAATCGCTTTGGAAAGATTTACCTAGCAATCAAGAAGATCCATATTGGAAAGCAGATGCCAGCCAAACCGCTGCCCCTTTTGGCGCTCACCATATTGTGGCCGCTAGCAAACGTGGTCGCAGCCATGCACATGAAGGAACGTACAGGGATGATGAATTCGATTATGTTTTTTTTGAAGAAACTGGTTGGGGCGTAGTTGCAGTAAGCGATGGTGCCGGCAGTGCCAAGAGCAGTAGAAAAGGTAGTTTGATTGCTTGCGATGCGGTGTTGGATTATTTTACCTCTATCATTCCGCCCGAAGATTGGGCATTGATGGATGAAGCGGTAACCAAATTTAGCCAAGATAAAAACGAAGAAAATTCAAAGGCTTTGAGCCAATTGTTGATTGGGAATTTGAGCAAAGCAGCCTATGGCGCTCACAAAACCATCGCCGAATTTGCAGCAAAAAAGGAAGTGCCCATCAAAGATTTTGCGGCTACCCTTTTGTTTTCTTTGGTCAAAAAATTTGATTTTGGTTATTGCATCGCCTCCTTTGGTGTGGGCGATGGCGGCATTGGTATATATGATGAAACATCCCAAACTTCATCGTTGCTAACATTGCCTGATGGTGGAGAATTTGCTGGGCAAACCCGCTTTATCACCATGCCTGAAATTTTCAAGGACGACATCTATTTCAAACGTTTCTCCATCAAAATAGTAGAAAAGTTTACGGCTTTGGTGTGGATGACCGACGGCATTACCGACCCAAAATTCCAAACGGATGCGAACCTGAACAAGTTCGAGAAATGGCAAGCTTTATGGAATGACCTCAACGGCCAAAATGACGACGGCGCCAAAGTAGATTTCAATAAAGACAATGAACAAATGGCCGAACAACTATCTGCATGGCTGGATTTCTGGAGCCCAGGCAATCATGATGATAGAACGATCGTGGTGTTGTTTTAAGAAAATATTATGAGCTAAAATAAGGGTCCAAAAACTATTACAGTAATAATGAATAACTGGGAAGAAAAAGCATTGCAATTGCTATCCAAAAGTCTTTCTCCAATTCCACAGGAACTAAATGAACTGGACTGGAAAAGTGAATTATCTGACAAAAGCGAAAGACTTGCTAAGCATATTTCGGCTTTTGCAAATCACCGTGAAGGTGGGTTTTTAGTCTTTGGAATAAATAATGACGGAACAACGAATGCTTTAGAAAAAACCCAAATTGATGATATAGTTCAAAAATTGGGCAATATTGCTCGAAATAATCTAGCTCAACAATTATCAGTAGAACATCATGTTACAACTTTTAAAGAAAAGCCGGTTTTAATAATTCATATTCCTGAATACAATAATAAGCCCGTATATCTTCGGGCCGGAAGTGTTTATGATAGTTATAAAAGGAGTGCGGGGCAAACTGTGAAGGTGTCCCAAAATGAGGTAAAACAAATGATAGCCGAATCCACTGGATTTGAATTTGAACTGCAAACAGCACTTTCCAACACAAAAGACGATGAAGTATTAAAGTTGTTAGATTATGATAGCTATTTTTCTTTGCAAGAAAAAAGACTACCAGATACAAAGTCCGGAATTTTGCAGATGCTAGTTAATGAAGACTTGTTAAAGAAATCATTTGATAAGTATGACATATTGAATCTAGGTGCTATACTTTTTGCAAAAGATTTAAAATACTTTAAAGATTTAAAGCGAAAAGCCATTAGGGTAATAGTATATAAAGACACAAGCCGGATTAACGCTTTAAAAGAACAAGAAGGAAATAGAGGATACGCTTCTGGCTTCGAGGGTTTGGTTAACTATATCCTCGACCAATTGCCATCAAACGAAATAATTGAGAAGGCAATCAGGAAAAAAGTCAAATTGTACCCAGAAAAAGCAATCCGTGAATTTGTTGCAAATGCACTTATCCATCAAGATTTATCAGAAAAAGGATCTGGCGTGATGATAGAAATATTTTCCGATCGAATTGAGATTACAAATCCAGGGGTTCCACTTGTTGATGTAAACCGTTTTCTAGACACTGCGCCGAAGTCGAGAAATGAAACTCTTGCTTCTTTGATGCGTAGGTTGAACATTTGCGAAGAAAGAGGAAGTGGCATTGATAGAGCTATAGAGTCAATCGAAGAATTTCAATTACCTGCACCAAAGTTTATTAAGGGTGATAGTTATACTAGGATTATAATGTACGCCCCTACAATGTTAACACGTATGAGCAACGAGGACAGAGTAAGAGCTTGCTATCAACATACATGCCTACATTATATTAATAATCAACTAGTCAATAATCAATCTATCCGTAAACGTTTTAACATTGATAAGAACAATGTGTCTTTTGCTTCAAAGATTATTTCTGACACCATCGATGCAGGATTTGTCAAAGCGTCCGATCCTGGCAGTAGTTCGAAAAAATTTGCATCATACATTCCATTTTGGGCTTAATTTAATTTATTGCAAAGTCCAAATTAAAAAAAAGCAGTTGTAACAGGTTCATTATCAAAGTGTTCTTATTTCATTGAAAAATCCGATTTAGATTCTTATCATGGCAAATACAATCAAAATAACCGCCCTTGATGGCAGCCCAGTCGAATTTGTGGATACCGTTATCGGGCAGGGCGGCATGAAGGACGTGTATTTTAGCCCAGATAAAACCTATGTGGTGGCATTCTTTCGAGATAAGCAGGACACATTTGCCAAAGACCGATTACAAACCATCACCGGTGTTTATTACGATCGGTTTTTTAAGCAAGTAGGTGGGGATTATTGGAAAGAACTGTATTGCTGGCCTACCAAAGTGGTGGAATGGAACGGCAAACTAGGTATTGTAGCACCTACTTATCAAAAGCATTTCTTCTTCGCCGTAGGTAGTAAAAATGGAGATTTTTTAAATATTAAGGGAAAGGAAAAAGAAGGAAAATGGTTTGCCTCGGCCTTTCATCAAAATAAAAACTTGGATCCTGCGGAGAAAGGGGATTGGTTCAAATATTTCATTATAAGCCTGAATATCAGCCGAGCAGTAAAACGGATGCATTCTGCTGGTTTGGCCCATTCGGATCTATCCTACAAAAATGTGTTGGTTGACCCTACCAGTGGTAGGGCCGCTATCATCGATATCGATGGCTTGGTGGTGCCCGGAAAATTTGCGCCAGATGTGGTGGGCACGCCAGATTTTATTGCGCCAGAAGTAATGTCCACCATTCATTTAAAAAAGGACGACCCGCTTCGGAAATTCCCGAACATCCAAACGGATCGTCATGCGCTGGCGGTGCTTATATACATGTACTTATTGCGCAGGCACCCGCTGCGGGGGGGCAAAGTGCACGATACCGACCCCAACAAAGACGAAGAACTGAGCATGGGCGCCAAAGCATTGTTTGTGGAACATCCGACCGATAAAACAAACAAGCCCAAACTGAACCAGATAAAACCAAGCCACTTGGCACCTACGCCTTGGGGCGATGTGGACAAACTTCCATACACCATTACTGGTCCGTATATGAAAGTTTTATTTGATAAAGCTTTTATCGATGGGCTTCATCAACCCAACTTGCGACCGACTGCGGATGAATGGGAAAGCGCCATCATCAAAACCATCGATTTGATGCAACCTTGCCAAAACAAGCAATGCGAAATGAAATGGTATGTGTTCGATAATAGCCGAGCACCAAAATGTCCATTTTGTGGAACGCCATATAAAGGACAGTTGCCGGTGTTGAATTTGTACAGCAAAAGCCCCAAAGGCCAGTTCAGTTTCGAAAACCATCGCTTAATGGTTTATAGCAACCAATACATTTATCCTTGGCATGTAAATAAACGCATCACGCCCAACGAACGCTTGACTGCCGACCAGAAGAAACCGGTGGGTTATTTTGTATTGCACGGCGGTAGATGGGTATTGGTGAACCAGAACATGCCAGGATTGAAAGATGTGGATGCGGGCATTGAAACACCTATTGGACAGATGCTCGAAATAAAAGATGGGCAAAAGATTTTACTTTCGCCTGAAGACGGTGGCAGGTTGATTATTGTACAGATGGTGAGCAATTAGTTTTAAGTAGTAAGTTATAAGTTTTAAGTAATAAGTAAGGGGATTAAGGTGTTCGTAACGTCTTAAAGCTCGTGTAACATTCACTTAAAACGAAAGAAAGCAATTGAAACCCTCGCTTTAATCAATTTTGTACGGTTCTTTGTATATCATTGTAAGGCATTACAGGCAAACAAGCATCAATAAATAGGTTAAAAACATGAACGAACTCATCCAGCAGATTCTTGATAACCCAATTCCATCATTGGCTATCGTTGGGAACCTCATTATTATCGAAAGCTTGCTTTCCGTAGATAATGCAGCCGTACTGGCAACGATGGTGATGGATCTGCCTCCCAAGGAAAGAGAAAAAGCTTTGAAATATGGTATTTGGGGCGCTTATGTTTTTCGTGGATTAGCATTGTTGTTCGCTTCATTTTTGATTAAATTTTGGTTTTTGAAACCTTTGGGCGGGTTATATCTATTGTATCTGGTATACGATTGGTGGAAAGGCAAACAATCGACCGAAATAAAAGACGATGACTTTGTAGATAAAAAAGGCAACTGGCTTTATCGGGCCACAGTTGGTTCGCTTGGTAATTTTTGGGCAACCGTTTGCTTGGTGGAATTGATGGACATGGCTTTTTCCATCGACAACGTATTTGCCGCGGTCGCATTCAGCAAAAATATTATTCTTATTTGGATAGGTGTATTTATAGGCATCTTGGCCATGCGTTTCGTGGCGCAACGTTTTGTAAAACTCATGGAAAGATTTCCATTTTTGGAAACGGCTGCTTTTATCGTAATTGCGATTCTAGGTCTTAAATTGGTTTCATCTGTGTACTCACATTTTTATCCATGCAGTGGAGTAGCCTTATTTTTGGAAGGGCATCACGAGTGCAACGCCATCAATGGAATTACAGAAGCTGAAGGCGTACACGAATGGGTAAAAGGCGACATATTTACTTCGTTATTGACGGTTGGCATTTTTATCGTTCCAATTATTACTTCGGCACTGTTTGGCTGGCCGAAAAAGGGTAAGGTTACGGAAGATGAAACGGTTTAAACATGAACCGTAACGATATCCTTTGGAAAGGCATTTTAGAGAATCTGTTTGAGCATTTTCTAAGGTTTTTCTATGCAGAACATATTGCATTATTTGACTTTTCAAAAGGATTTGAGTTTCTCGATAAGGAACTAGAAGAGATTTTTCCTTCGGATAATATAAAGGCGCCCAAGTTTGTAGATAAGCTGGTAAAAGTTTTTACTACAGATGGAAGGGAAGAATGGATTTTGATACATATCGAGGTACAAGGCGGTAGGGACAAAGGTTTCGCTGAAAGAATGCATACCTACTTCTATCGCATATTAGATAAGTATGGCAAAAAGGTAGCGGCAATGGCCATATTTTCGGATGATTCCAAAACATATCGTCCAAACGTTTTCGAATATGAATTTTTAGGAACCAGAAACGTTTTCCATTTCAATACCTATAAGATTTTGGATCAGGGAGAGGAAGCCTTGCTGCGAAATGATAATCCTTTTGCTATTGTTATTCTCACGGTATTATTGGCGCTAAAAAATAAAAAAGTTGATGACGAGAAATTAGCTGGGCTAAAGTTAAAAGTCATCAAAAGTCTTTTGTATAGAAAGATTTCTAACCCAATAATTAGAGCACTCATAACTTTCATAAAACTGTACGTAGTGTTTGCCGATGTTGAGAATAGCATTAAATTTGACAAAGAAATACATACCTTAACCACAGGAAAAACAAAAACCATGGGTATAGAAGAATTAGTATTGCACCTTGCGGAGGGAAAAGGTATAGAAATAGGAGTTGAAAAGTCAGCCTATCTGTTTGTAAAAAATCTTTTGTCCGAATCAGATTTTTCGGTCGCTAAAATTGCATCTGTTGCGAACGTTTCTGAAAGTTTTGTGCGAAAAGTAAAAAGGGAAATTAATAAGAAGTAGCATTTACAATTATCTGTATCTAGATTACCAACTTGTGGTACTTACCAAAGGACAGATATATGCTAAGTAGATGTAGAACATCTCTCACCATCAAAAATCATTCTTTCAGATTTTCACGTTCGTAAAAAGCTTCTTCCTTTTTGTATTTTCTTACTGCAATAAATTCTATCGTTTCAGGCATTTTACATGGCACTGGAACTGATAGTATCAAATACCTTTCCATCGATAGCCGCAAAATAACTTTCTCTGCGGAAACTTTGTTTTTTGCCATGGTTACCCCGCAGCGGGATGGGCATGCATTTTTAAAAGATGTATATGAACAAGGCGTAAGAAGTTTCATCGTTCAAAACATGCCCGATGCTGCGGCTTTCCCTGATGCTGCATTTATACAGGTACCTGATACCTTAAAAGCATTGCAACAACTGGCTGCACATCACCGCTCACAATTTAAGATTCCCGTTATTGGCATTACCGGTAGCAATGGAAAAACTATTGTAAAAGAATGGCTGAACCAGTTGCTGGCACCAGATTTCAATATCGTTCGTAGCCCGAAAAGTTATAATTCCCAAATTGGTGTGCCGCTGAGCGTGTGGCAAATGAACGAACACAATACCCTCGCCATTTTTGAAGCGGGTATTTCCAAGTTTGGGGAAATGGAAATGCTTGCTGCCATAATACAACCAACCATTGGCATTGTTACAAATATCGGCACGGCTCACGATGAAGGTTTTGAGAACCTGCGTCAAAAAGTCTATGAAAAGCTCCAACTTTTTTCTAATGAAAATACCACTGTTTTTTACAATGCGAACCAACGAATTATTACAGACGAAGCAGTAAATTTTCCGTTCAAAAAATACACTTGGGGTTATGATGAAAACACTTGGCTACGGTTATTGGACATCCAAAAAAGCAACAATCAATCATCCATAAAAATTTGGGATCGAAGCAAAGAGACGGTTTTCCAGATCCCGTTTCTTGATAATGCTTCTCTCGAAAACTGCTTGCATTGTATTGCGGTATGTAAATATCTAGGGTTGGATGACCACGTGATCAACGAGCGTTTGCAGCAATTGCATCCCATAGAGATGCGGCTCGAATGGAAGAAGGCCATCCATAATTCTTATCTTATCAACGATAGTTATAGCAACGATTTGTCATCGCTCATCATTGCTTTGGACTATTTGCAACAGCAGCGGCAAACTGAAAAAGAAACGGTCATTCTCTCCGATATTTTTCAAAGCGGGCTCTCGGAGGAAACACTTTATGCGCAAGTTGTCGAGGTCTTGATACAGCTAAAAGTAAAGCGGATGATTGGCATCGGCCCAGCCATTTCCCGGTACAAAGAAAATTTTAGGGAAGCAGGGATAGAAACCGAAACTTTCCCATCCACAGCGGCTTTTATCAGCCAATTCCATCATCTTCAGTTCAAGGAAGAAGCCATCCTTTTAAAAGGAGCACGCATTTTTGGTTTCGAGAAAATAGCAGCTTTGCTCGAGCAGCAAGTGCATCAAACCGTGTTGGAAATAAACCTGACCGCACTCGCAAATAACCTGAAACAATACCGCCAGTTGCTAAAACCATCCACCAAAATAATGGTTATGGTAAAAGCTTTTGGCTATGGCAGTGGCGGTGCGGAAATAGCCAAAGCTTTGCAGTTCAACAAGGTTGGATATTTAGGCGTCGCTTACGCGGATGAAGGCGTTTCACTGAGGCAGTCCGGCATCCAACTTCCAATGATGGTGATGAATGCTGAACCTTCCACCTTCGATGCTTTGGAGGAATACAACTTGGAACCAGAAATATATTCTTTTGACATATTAAATGCCTTCCTGCAATTCTGCCAGAGCAAGGGTATTGCTTCGTTTCCGGTACACATCAAACTGGATACGGGCATGCATCGCCTCGGTTTTGAATTGCACGAAGTGCCGCAATTGCTTGATACGCTATTGAATCAACAGCTGTTAAAAATCAAATCTGTTTTTACACATTTGGTAGCTAGTGAAGATGCTAATGAAGACAGCTTCACCACAGCGCAAATCAATGGTTTTACAGATGCCTGCGATATATTGGAAGCAAAATTGGGCTATCCTTTTATCCGCCATGCGGCGAATACAGCGGCCATCAGTCGTCATCCTGCTTTCCAAATGGATATGGTTCGCCTAGGCATTGGGCTTTACGGGGTTGATAGCGGTAACAATCTTGACTTATCTGTTGTGAGCACTTTAAAATCGACCATCGCACAAATAAAACAGGTAAAGACCGGCGAATCTGTGGGGTATAATCGAAAAGGGAAGGTGTTCAAAGATTCCATCATTGCTACGGTTCGTATTGGTTATGCAGATGGCTACCACCGATTATTGGGCAATGGCGCTGGTTTTATGCATGTTCGTGGACAGCTCGCCCCCGTAATAGGCAACGTATGTATGGACATGACCATGATCGACATCACCCATATCCCCGATGCGGCAGCTGGAGACCAAGTAGAAATTTTCGGTTCCAATATCGCCATACAAGAAGTGGCCAAACAATGCAGCACCATTCCCTATGAAATCATGACGGGCATCAGCCAAAGGGTAAAAAGGGTTTATTATGAAGAATAATTTTTATTCCAGTGGTATACTTTTATACCATTTTCCCGGCCGTAGGTACCTGGTTCCCTTTCGGGTAAAAAACCTCGTAGCAATATCATTGCCGTTTTTATCCTGCACCTGAAAATGTAAATGTGGAAAGGCCGAATAGCCGGTGTTACCGCTCAGCCCAATTGGTTGCTGCTGCTTTACCGTATCGCCCACATTTACCAAAGCGCCGTCTTTTTGCAAATGCCAATACATGGCCCGGCTACCATCACTGTGTTGGATAATCACATGGTTACCCTGGGATAAAAATTCATCCTTTGCCCCGCCCATGTCGCTATCTTCTTTTATTTCGATAACTACACCTCCCCTGGCGGCGCATATCTGGCTACGCTGTTTCATTTTAAAGTCGAGACTAAGCTCGTTACGATGACTGAACTTTTTGCTATTGTAAGCTTGTATCAGCAAAAATTTTTTGCCCGTTTTATATGGAAGGCTGTAAATAAAAGTGGTATCCGGCCTTACCCTGCCAGATTTGAGGCCGTAAATTTCCCTATCGGTCAGTTGAGCTTTTGCCAATAGGCACAAAAAGAAAAAAGATAGAAGCAGATGGCACCTCATCAATAAAATGTTTTATAAATAATGAGAACATTTTCGATATCCGGATTATTGCAACTCCTTAACCTTAAGGCTCTTTCCTGTCTGCTTTTTTGTACCTACGTTCAAGCTACTTCTTCCCTTTACCTCTTCAAACCTATCATCATAATCCGCCCTAATCGTTCCCATCCATCTATCCCAAATCAATGTGTAAAGGCCATAGTTCCCTTTAAAATATTGATGGTGTTGATTGTGGTTCACCGAGGTATTAATCCATTTTCCGAAGCGGCTCTTACTGAAACCTTTAGGGTATAACTCGTATCCTAAGTGCCCATAAATGTTGTAAATAATCATAAACAAAAAGAAAAGACCCAAGTGAAGCTTATGGATAGGAATGCTAAAAAGGAATACTACCACAATACCAGCTTCCAACACCGCTTCTATCGGGTGAAAAGCATAAGCCGCCCAAGGCGAAGGATTGACGGATTTATGATGTATCAAGTGCACGAACCTAAACAACTTGGGATGATGCATTAGGCGATGCATCCAATAAAAATAAGCATCGTGCAAAAAAAACATAATGGGGAACGCCGCATAAAAATAAAACCAACCGTATTGATGGATGTTCTTGTAATAAGTGGTGTACGGCTGCACAGCCGGGTTATTTACCAGCAACAGCGGCACCAAGGCGAAAATGCAAATGGTGAGCAGCGAAAATCCTATTTCCCGCACATAATCTTTGCTTTTAGGAAAGCGTTGCTGAATTTTTTGATACCCTCTTTTTTGCTTCCATAAAACATAAAACAGGAAAAAAGCAATGGCGCCAAAAACCAGGTATCGAAGTCCTATTAAATTGAGGATAAAAAAATAGTCCGAGAAATGCATGTGCTAATTTAATCCATTGCTGGAAACTTTTTGCAAATGCTTTCTTTATATAGTCATTTCATCATTAGCTAATCGCTACCTCTCAACGGTGTTTCTCTTATCTTTGGCCCATTCAAAAAAATTTGAGTGAAAAAATCGCATATCTTCTTTTTTATCTTCTTGATTTTGTTGGCGGATCAGGCATTGAAATTTTATATCAAAACAACTTACGCCCATGGGGAGGAGCATCTGGTTTTTGGGCATTGGTTCCGGCTTCACTTTGTAGAGAATGAAGGCATGGCTTGGGGCTGGAAATTTGGCAATAGCGGATCGTGGGGCAAACTGGCGCTTACTATTTTTAGGTTGATAGCCGTTATATTCGGTGTATTCTATATCAACAAGATTATCAAACAAAAACTGAGCAAGGGTTTTATCATTTGTGTGGGGCTAATTTTTGCTGGCGCTGCAGGTAATTTGATCGACTCTATGTTTTATGGCTTGATTTTTGACAAATCCTGTGATCAGAATACGCTAGCCGATTGCAGTGAAGTGGCAAAAGCTTTTGCTGGACAGCATTACGGCACATTTTTACACGGCAAAGTGGTGGACATGTTGTACTTCCCCATTATAGATAGTCACTATCCACAATGGGTTCCTTGGTTGGGCGGAAAAGAATTTGAATTCTTTAGTCCGGTGTTTAATATTGCAGATGCGTCGATTTCTATGGGCCTTATCATAATATTATTGTTCCAAAAACGTTTCTTTAAGCAGCAGGATGGCGCAAATGGGCATCCTACAGTAGAAACCAAAACCACTGTTAACGACGAGGTGCAAATTTCTTGACCGATTTTTTACCCTTATTTAAGAACT
>Ga0247739_10000747_pt1 | contig 11696 bp, 11 predicted proteins | sample UWRJL058202B2_FD_180943 | JGI IMG/M metagenome (GOLD analysis project Ga0247739, IMG submission 180943) | Plant litter microbial communities from Arlington Agricultural Research Station in Wisconsin, United States - UWRJ-L058-202B-2 | ecosystem: Environmental > Terrestrial > Plant litter >... | reverse complement strand
TACGCTCATAATAGTTCATATCCTCACTTTTTGAATGGTCCGGTCTGTACACATCCCCCTCCAGTCCCGGGGGGGATGCAGCCGAATTGATTGAACGTTGCATTCGTACAGCCGTGCTTTTTGTATATTCCATTACCACTCATGCTATACGCACTACCATCAAACATAGGAGAGTTGATCGGATCAAACTACGAAGTTAGTGTTCTTGCAATTCCACAGCGAGGAGTGAGAGATATACAGCAGACTTGCCCCAATTCTACACGCTACACCGTTAGCCATTATCCGCTTTGATTGACAAGGAGTTCCTCTCAGATGTTCTGTTTCAATCTCGAAAATCGGGATTGAGACTCACCCAGTACTAAATGTGATCAGTAATTAGCGAAATTAGGGATTTCACAAGGCCCTAACTTACTGGTTGAAAACCTTTGTATCCGCACTCCTCGCGCAATGCTTTCTCGTAAGTCCAAGTGAAGAGTCGATGCCAACTAAAAAATATATTAGTGAACTATACGCGCACGTCCCCGATACCACCAAGACAGTCAATCAAGCAAATTCAAAATGGGATTCAAAGCTTCTTCTCTATGTTCCATGTAACACTTACGACAAGAAGTTTGCCTAAGCTCAAGTTAGTGGTGTATTTTGGAAGGAATCAAAACGCTCACAGTGGCATGAATCGCAATCGTGCTGTTTATGTGAATCGCTACAAAGTCGTCATAGCTTGGTATTGTCAGTAGTTGATAGCAAATGATAGATTGCACCATAAAGTTACCGGCTCTTTGCTCCAGGTGCTAGAGTTGGGTCGAGTGAGCCAAGCCGTGATGGCTTCTTCATTAGACACAAGACAGCGTCCGTGTAAGCTTTCCGCTCTACTGGTAGCAGGGTTGTCCTAGTTTTGATCAGTATATCATCAACATATAAGACTATGAAATGTCGTGCAGCTTACCATTCTCTCCGCACTCCGGTATTAGCCAACGTGCAATTGGATTGCGTGTTACCTAGCACCTGGGAAGCGGAAAGTTTAAACAGACTGTCAGCTGCTAAACGGTCGGTCCTCGAAGTATCTGCAGGCATCCAACCGTATTTCCAGCCAAGAAGCGTGCCACTGGCGGACACAGACCCAATAATGAGAAGTATACAGTTCAGTATCATTAACCGGGTTATTGCCATCTTGCAGGTTACACCAACGGTCAATGCAAAGTGGAGGGACGGTATAACAGATGGGTGGGAGAGTAATTCGCCGATATCTGTGTGGCTTGTAACCTTCCGTTGATCATTAATTTGAAACCGAAGCTACGAGCCTGTGAGAAAAGATTCAGAAAAAAAGAGAGACAGACGTTCGAGTATTTGAACTGCTGCGGCAGTACCGTTTTCGGAAAAACTTCTCACCATGCGTTGCAAACCCACGTCGGCTATCTCAAAATAGCTGTAGCAGACATTAAAGGCATAGTAAACATTGCATCCATTGGCCCATATCAAACACGTCTCCGATATATTGGGCTGTTCTAACAAGACGGTGTGATGCTTCTAAGCGAGTCATGGCGATATTTTCAAGGTGGTCTATTTCCAGACTTGATAATAAAGGGGAAGGTTACCGGAGCTATGGATACTTCTACGAATCATCTTTCATTCTTGTATGGCTTGGGTTACTAGCGTCTTATAAGAAAATGTAACACAATGCGAAGGAGGCGTAGTGCAGGGGTATCTAGTTCGTGTGTACAACGTACATTCGTACATTGACATTTGAGATTGACAACGATGCCTTAATAAAGCCTATGTAATGCCAAGTTCGACTTGGTAGCCTTCCTATACTGTGGCTACAATAAACGAAATAGATATCCGTGCATCAAAAGTGTAAACTGCCTTAACAAGATTCTGGCTGTGTCAACTAATTTCCAACATAAAATATTGCACGCCAAAGTACGATAGTCAGACAACAAAAAGGGTATAAGCCGATGAAAGCACATTGTTGGACCAATAATAGAACTTCTATACTTCAGGAGAGAGGAGGTAGTCCATCGTATATCTGGTAGCCAACGCCAGCGCATCGGTTAATCACAAATGGGGACTTATCATATCGGCTAAAAGTCGATATGAACAGACTGGTGCGGGTTGGCCACGACGAGAGTAAATATGATGGCAGTCTCGTTAGGATTGGCTGGATGGATCGGGTCCTGAAAATGTTCGTCTTAACGGACTTTCGCTTAAATAAGCGAGATTTCGAGTTGGTTCAGACATAGCAATAAGAACTTCAGACAACTTCCTGTGCACAACAAGTTACAAATATGGCAAGTGGCTTTTTCTATAAACTAGCACGGATGTTAAATTGTGAAGCTCAATCAGGAGTGCATTGACTTCTTTATCAAATACCGGTGTTCTCCCGCATGTCGCCCCCCAGCTGAGGGGGCCCGAGGGAGGGTTGGATTGCGGGGAAAGGAAAGCGTCTCACCCGAACTTTGGCTGCAGATCCTAGAAATAAGCTCTGCACCTTTGTACCTTTCTATGGGTCTCAAGAGCGATCACTTGTCATTCCATCAAACCGGGAGAGAAGATAGATGCCCCTTTGTACACTCTGTGTCGAGAGTGAAAGTGAAAGTAAAACTGAAACTGAGTATTGTGATACTTGACGTGCAAATTAATGAATATTCCCTTTCAATAAGAGTGCCTGATCAGGTTATATCTTGTATCTTATAGGCAGGGATTCATACACCCAGACTCCTCTCCTATCCAGTATACAACTAAGTAGTTTTGCCATGCCACATCCGGAGGTGTTGTACTGTAAGAGGTGTGCTACACTTCTATGGTTGTCGTCAATGACGGGGTAGAGCGGCAAGCACTTAATATAAAGGGCTATGAAATAGGCGAATCATGACATTTGTCTTCCAGGCTAGACTCGTTGTTGAAGATTGTCTCCAGCAACCCGTTTTCCCCAAATATTTAAAACAAATCAGAGACTTAAGTTCAAATAGCCTATGCATTCTTGCCAAAAGATCCCGAGCCGGAAGGTCATTCTTGTTACCCTCTGACTCCGAAATATGTAACGGGTTTGCACAGGTCGTCAAAGAACTCTCAAGTCAGTAAATGGCATTTACCCCATTAGCTATGAGTAGCTTAAGTTGGTTGAGTTGGCTGGCACGAGACCGAGAAACTTTGTTTCCTGGTAAAGTCTGTGTCCACCAGAAAGTATGATCATCCTTGCGCGACACTCCGTTGTGAATCTGCCGTGGTAATCTCGGGCATTTAATGATGCGATGCTACTATATACTTGAACCTTCACCCGTTTTCTGGGATACCTCACCAAGTTGAAGAATGTGGAAATTACCTAGCAATCTCGTCAGCTGGGAACTCTTATTCATAGATCACTAACCACATATCCGACATTAGAAACTGAAATAAGCCAGGCTCTCAGTAAGCATGTTTTTGGCAAGAGAAGAAACGGCAGTGCCGACTCCAATGATGCCGAATTTGCCGCCAGTTTCTTTGGAATCTCGTGGAAGCTTCATTATCACTATCACAGCATTTTTTACAGGATTCGCGTGCGCGGCGGTACTTGCTAGACTATACGTCAGAGCGTTCATGCTGAAGAGAGTTGGGATCGACGACTATATTCTGATACTGTCGATGGTTTGTACAGCATTGGTGTTGGCATTCACAGTCAAAGAAGTGAGGTTGGGAGTTGGCGAACACTGGGGAAACCCTCACCAGTTTTTCAATTTGCAGGAAATACTGCATTGGTCTTACTTCCATGCCTGGGTTATTGTTCTTGGAAACTCTAGCGTCAAGCTGTCTGTTGGGTTTTTTCTGTTGAGACTTGTCCAAGGAAGATGGTACAAAGTATGTATGCTCCAATCTGCTAGTCGTCCAAGGTGCGCTAACCACAACAGCGATTCATCATTGCTTGGATTATATTCCTGTTCGTATTTACAGCAGCATGTCTGGGGACATTAATCTTCCAATGTCTTCCGGTGAATGGGGCATGGAATATGGCTGTGAAGTATAGTCCGACCACTAAATGTTATTCGATAAATACATACAGATCTATTGGTCTAATGAACGGCGGTATGTCAGCCTTAACAAGATATATCCTTTCTTGCTAATCCAAATGTAGCTATAAATATGTTCACAGACTTTGTGTTTGCAAGCCTTCCAATCCCCATCATCATACCTTTGCAAATCAATACCCGTACCAAGATTTCTCTTGTGTGCATCTTGAGTCTCGGATATTTGTAAGAACACCCTGCGTCTTGAACTTGCGGAACTAATGGAGTAGTGCATGCGCTGCCGCAATAGTCAAAGAAGTTCTCCTAGTTTCGTACTTTACAACGGTCGATAATCTCTTGTAAGCTATAGCGCAGTACATCTTCTATGGTCCGTCTAACTAGAATGCAGTGAGAACTCATTCCAAATATGGAACGTGTATGATTGACTCCTACCTCAATGCTAAAACACGAATGCTAATGTGTCCTCCAGAATCGAGATAAACACTGGCATACTAGCAGCATGTCTACCTGCTCTGCGTCCTATATTTGCGTTTCTGGTGGACACAGCCAAGATTAGATCAACCGCCAGAAGAACAGGAGGAAGTCGTCCTGCCGGGCATTATTATGTCCAAGAAGATGATGACGTGAAGTTGAGTTCACTGCCATCTCGATCGACCCTAGGTAAACATGGAGGAGCCTATGGAGTTAGTGTGGTAGGAGGAATAAGGCCAAGTGATGACAAGGAATTCGAACGAATATTGCGCAGACAAGGAAGTTACGCGAGTAGCGGTCCAATGTCGAGACTTGAAGCGAGCATTCGAGATAATGACAGTGAGAGTGAGGAGAATGTTCTACCACAGAGGCAACTTGCTGCTCACCTGAAGGATATAGTACGACAAGCCCACGAACGTGATAGAAATAAGGGAATTGTGAGGACGACTGAGGTCAGGATATCCCGGTGACTCCAAAAGTACTTGTTATAATAAGCAATTAAAACATGGGTGGCGTTGAAGGACCATGGCCAAAGGTTTGGCAGCATTTTGGAAGGAAAACTAATATGTCGTCTTAATATCGCGGCAGGTTGCACGCAGAAATTTTCTTTCATTCTCAACCATACGCCTCAGGCGATCCTGTTCACTTTATAAGATACCATCCGATTGAATAAAACCAAATCAAGTCAACATTATAGTCACTTCCACTCAAGTGTTATTCAGTGTGTTTCCATTGTCTCTAAATTTTGTTGCGCCTAGCATGTATGGGGTATATTCCGTTCTACAAAACGCCAAAGATTCCACAAAGCAATGTAATTTGTACGGATCATAAAATGTAAGTTAACAGTCAATAACTCATTCAGAATCATAGTCCACCAATACAGATGGAGCCGACGGTGCTGGTACAGTTTCCCGGACTTCCCTCTTTCTCTTTACGCCGATTAATGCTTGCTTTTGAGTTGGCTTTGGTGTACTTAGCAGAAAAGGATCAATGCTTGCCCTAGTATTACCCCGAATATCTGCAACCACATCTGCTACCTTTTTCTTTGCTAGATCCTCTGCTATTCGCCTCTTGGACTTTTTGGCCTTGTCATACTGTGCACTTGGAGGGTTTTTGCGGCTCGAAAATAGAGGTTTGGATACAGCCCTTGCCAGAGCTTTGGCCGAATCCGGTTCCCCAAACTCAATCAACTTTGCCTTTTTCTCATCATCATGGTTGACTGGCAAAATCTCAATTCCAAGGCTCATCTTGTCCTGCAGTGCAGCGGTTACAACACCGTCCCTTTCTCTAGCATGCCTTCCTTCCCTAAAGCTTTTTCGTAGTCGCTGATTCAGTGAGTACGGATCCTCCCACTGCTTCTCCGAAAGATCCTCGAGCTCAGCCAGTCTCTTTTTGCTGTATTCAAGCCTCTTTTTGTCCTCAACCTTACCCTCAAGAGTAGCGAAGGCATTGTCTCGCAATGCTTCCCTTTCCTCTGCTGTCAATATCTTGATATCACCCTCCTCAACCTTGTCCTCTCCAGTATCTCGCCTCCTAGCACCTTCAGTGACTACGTATGCTGTGTTTTTTGGATCGGTCCGAATCTCAATCCAACCTCCACAAGCGACGTGTTTCATTCGAAAGCTGTATATCGGCGAAGAATAGTAGTTCCCGACCTTCTTCTTCTCAGCATTAAAGCGCACACCTTGACCTATAATCGTGGGCTTTGGGCAGTGTATACACCATATAGGGTACGGCATTTCGAACCGGACAGTCAGAATACCCTGGGAGAGTTTATTCGCACGAGCACCTAACGCATGCTTCCCATGAAGCTGGTTCCCACTCATAACACCTTCTTGATCCGGAGGGACGTAACGCCCCATATTGAAGCCCTGCATCTTGAGGTTGGCTGTGGAGATCTGGTTGAGAAATCACATTCTTAAAGATGATGTTGCACCGAAGGGAAGTGAAGCGCGCCCAATTAGCGCGCCGAGATATGAGGCTACACGTGATCATCGCAAGTCACTTTCAAATGGCGATAGGACCCTTTCAACTTTTAAATCCCATTCCAACCAGCGAGATATTATCGGCCATTTTAAATTTGTCGTTATCAAATTAGCAGCCCAACTCTGAGCCAACCTAGTAACCCTCTCCCGAATAGCATAAGAGGGCAACGTGTTTGAGTACTACCTTAACAAAATGAGCGCCGAAATCGCTGCCTATCAAGAATCTCTGAATGATTTTAAGCTACAGGTTCATAATCTCCTCTCTTTGGCCTTTATTTTGTTTTGCTAATTATGTGTTTAGTTAGAGACAGTGCAGCTTGGGCTGCAAGCAGATCCAGAGAATGCAGAGCTTCAGGAATTGAAGACCGAACTCGAAGAAGCAATATCCCTCATCGAATTTGAGATTGCGCAACTAAAGCCGTCTTCAGTGCCAGCAGCCACTCCGAATAAAGCAGCCGAGCCGCCGGTCAAGGAGAAATGGTCGAGAGAGAATCACCCCGCTTTCAAAAAGGCTGCAGATACCCCAGTTGAAGAAGCAGATACCCAAGTAACCTTTGCAGTCAACGACACAGTTTTAGCAAAGTGGCACTCCGGTGATAAGGGGTTCTATCCAGCACGAATTACCTCCATAACTGGCTCCTCTACAGCCCCTGTCTATATTGTCAAGTTCAAAAGCTATGACTCCACCGAAACCCTTCGGTCCAAAGACATCAAACCCATTGTTAACCCAAACAAACGCAAAGCTGATGGAACACCAGTCACCGCTTCGATTCCAAGACCTCCGGTCAATGCGAATGTTATATCTGCAGCCGCAGATATCAAGCCCGAACTTGCGAACCAAACAAAGCGCGAGCCAAGCAAGGTCAGTGATGGGCCCGTTAGGCCTGCTAAGCTCCCGAAGAAGATCAAGGCAAACAAAGAATTGGAAGCTGGCAAAAACAAGTGGCAGGACTTCGCGGCGAAAGGAAAGTTTGGAAAGGCGGCAAAGAAAGAGAGCATGTTCCGCACACCAGAAGGCGTTCACGGCAGAGGTAACAACACCATACCCGGGTATGAATGAAACTTACTCTTACTAGTTGGTTTTACTGGCTCAGGTCAGACGATGCGAAAGGACGAAAAGCGGAGCCGTCACATCTATCAAACGAATGGTGACGACGAAGGCTACTAGCTTGGAATGGATTTTGAGCGTTGATTTGGGAATGGTATACTCTGCAAGTATCAGGCGCTGAGCATGGAGTTTTCTTTAAGGGTGCCCTCTTTTTATGAGTTTGTTACGGAGGCTAACATGAGCTTATCATTCAAACTAGAAACGTGAGGATGTGTACATAGGAACGAATAAACTCCTTGGTCGTGGTCTATTTCATTGGTGGAACTTTTGCTGAGTTGTGTTGTTTGACAGATCTTCGCCCATATGATCCTACATTACGACATTCCAGACTCGACAGGTGTTTATCATCGGTTACCAAAGTACGAAATTCCGATCTTTTTTTTAACGTAGAAGGTGTGTATGGCTCTTGTTAAATCTTAGGTTCGCCAGTTTGCGAAACGCCTTGTTCTACCTTGCTCCGTTCTATTCGATGCGGTTCGATTTGAGTTTTCTACTTTACAGCTTTATGACCTGTAGCTTCTATATCTCAAGGAACCTGAAACAGCCCAACCTTCTCCCCAACTTGACGAGCGACTGCCATGAAAGCTTTTGACCTTTCACTGTCAGGCTCAGCGACCACAGTTGGCTTGCCCCTATCCGCATCTTCACAGATGCTTGCATGTAGCGGTATATCTCCGAGAAAGTCTATACCATATTCCTTGCACGCATGCGTTACTCCTGAATGTGATCCAAATATATGTGTACTATTCTGGCAATGCGGGCACGTAAAGAGTGACATGTTTTGTACCATTCCAAGAATTGGTATGTTCATCTTTTTGAACATATTGACACCCTTCACTGCATCTTTGAGAGCAATGTCTTGTGGCGTTGATATGATTACAGCACCTACTTTTGTAAGCGTGATCGGCTCAAGAAGGAGAACAGTTCCTCACCATCAAGCTCTACCTGTTGTGTGATAGTCAATTGGGTGTCTCCAGTTCCTGGTGGTAAGTCCAAGACCAGAACATCCAACCCACCCCAATCAACTTCATGTAGCAATTGCTGTAGAGCTTTCATTACCATCAAGCCCCGCCATACAACGGGCGCCGCATCACCAACGAGATATCCCATAGACATAGACTTGACGCCATAATTCGATAAAGGTACAAGTTGGTTGTCTGTCGGCTGTCAGACTCGTCTCCTCATCTAAAAAGTATACACAGACTTGAAGATAGTCGAGGCTCCCCTGATAGGTTTAATAAGGTCGGTATAGAGGGCCCAAATATATCAGTGTCGAGAATACCACTTCGAAGACCACTGTGGGCGAAAGCTAATGCAAGATTGACTGGATCGTTAGAAAAGCTGATATAAGTATGAACGAATGTGCGAACCTGCAATTGTAGATTTCCCGACACCACCCTTGGCGGATGATACTGCAATTACTTTCCTCACATCTTGGATCTTTCGTCGTTCCGGAAGTCCACGCTGCATGCGAGGAATAGTCCCAGCTCGTGGCAACCCCTATAGCGAATATTAATGATGTGATTTTCTTCATAGATTAAGGGCATGCGGGCAGCGCAACTTACCAGCGGATTCTCATGCTGCAAGTAACGTGAAGTTGAAAATAACCTAGTCTTCATATTTATATAAAAGGGAAATGGATTGATTCCCAGTTTGGTATCCAAGAGAGCTCGGAGCTTAAGTGTATGCGGCCGCTAGTGTACATATTTATGGGGCAGTATGTGGGGTATCAAAATAATTTCTCAAGAAGGCTCGGAATCAACACTTTTTTCTTTCGAAGGCCAAATTGCAAGATGGGAAAATCAAAGAGAGCTCAGCAATTCGCTGATCTGAACGATCCAAAGCTTAAAGGTCTGCTTCAAGCCCTTAACATGCGGCTCAAGGAGACTGTTCTAACTCATATCAGATTTTGATCCCGAAGAAGATGGTCCTGCACAAGACTCCGATAATGAGAGCGGATCGGGCATTAGTGACGACGACTTAGCCGGCACAGAACATTATATTGAGGTTGGGTAAGTGCTTGTTCGCAAACATCAATTAATGGCTTGGCTAATTTTGTAAATAGCAAAAGCAAGCTTCGAAAGCGCGATGAAGTTGCACTTGGACCTCAATATGACGGATCAAGAATAAGTCGAGAGGCATTACTGGATAACGAGTTCGGGGACGCATCCGATTCGGATAACGATGAATCTGAGTCAGAGGAGGAGGGGGGTGCTGAATTTGCTAATCTCGACGACTCTGACGTGGAAATGGATGGGGATGATGCCGAAATCGACAGCGATAATGCTTTGGGAGAGAGCGATGCAGAGAAGTTCAAGAACTTTGCTTTCAGAGGAAGCTCGAAGCCTTCGGATTCGAAAGCCAAAAATAAGAGACCAACTGCGGCTGACTTCATGTCGGCAAGTGACGAGGAAGACGGAGTGGATGATGATGAGGATAATGACGACGAGGGTGTTGAAACAGACGAAGAAGTACTAGATATTAACCAGCAACATAGCAGCGATGATGACTCAGCGGCAACAGGCAGTGATGAAGACAGTGAGGATCAGAGTGATGATGAAGATGACGAAGATGAAGATGAGAGTGCGGATGGAGATTCCGAAACCAGTAGCCATGACGGAAATGACGAAAAGTCAAGACGCGCTGAGCTCCGAAAAATCATGAATGAAGAAGAGAAGTCGGTGATAGCGACCATTTCGCAAGCTGCGAAATCTGATGCAGATAAAGGTTCGGCAGTTAAACTACAAAGGAAGACATTTGACGCTTTGTTGGGCACTCGAATGGTCATACAGAAAGGTCTTGTCGCAATCAACACAATGTCTGGTATGGAAGATAAAATTGAAGACGAACTTTCTGAGGAAGCATACCAAGGCGCTGAAGTCGCTGCAATCAAACTTTGGAATATATTAGATGGAATGCGGCAAAATCTCATTAAGGAAACAAGTGGTGCTGAGACAGGTAAGAAGAGAAAACGTGGTGTTGATTATACAACGCCGTCGTCGAAAATGTGGGAGAGAATGCAAGCTCTTGAGGTCGCATCGATTGACTTCCGTCAAATGACATTGGAAAAGTGGTGGGGAAAGGCTAAAGGATCTACGGCCCCCCTCACAGGAAAGCTCAACAACAATGTTACGCCAATGAGCCTCACTTCCGTCATTCAAGACCAGCTCGCAAAATCTGAGCCCTTGGAGAGGACCAAACGACCACGATCTTGTGCGCCGGTTCAAGAAAAGCTCAAAGTACTTACCGATTCCAATATCTATGATGACACAACGCTCTACAAGACTCTGCTCAACCAGCTTGTTGATCAGAGAAAAACTGATTCTGGACTTCTTATTGGAGGTGCCAATGCGCCTGCCCAATGGGCTGTGAAGGAAGCTAAAATGAGAAAGACAGTTGACACAAAGGCCAGCAAGGGAAGAAAACTAAGATTTACTGTTCACGAGAAATTGCAGAATTTCATGGCACCTGAAGAGAGAGGAACGTGGGAGCCGCAGGCTATTGATAGGTTCTTCGGAACTTTATTAGGTCAGAAAATGACTTTGCGGGAAGAGGATGGAGATGGTGAAGGTGATGCTAACGAAGTATCACCTGAGGAGCAAGGATTTAGGTTATTTTAACAGTAGTCTTCTAAATTTGAAATCCCCTTGAGGAGTATCTTCTTCGTATACGCTGTATGGACACGTTCTATTCATCATAGGTGACTTGAGACGTGGCGAGTTCAAGTTTGTAGTGCACGTTGAGACAATGAATTTTGTCGTACTACCCTCGACTGATGCATCATGAATCTATCGTGCATAATAGCATGTAGATATCTTATTCCATCAAAACATCCTGAGGTCGTTCGAGATATGTCCTTGTTAATTGTCACAACGCTAACGACATGCAACATCTGAAATGGGGATTGCTTCGATCAGATCTTGGCTCCCTCATTGTTCTCGCTCGCTTAAGAACTAATTCGTGTCAGGGGTTCTTTAACAATCGCAGAAATCGGAACAGCACTACATACAAAGAAGCATCACGAAAAGAACAACAAAAAAGAATATTTTCATTTGATCAACCACTTATAATCCAGTTAATTTATACTCCAGTTAATTCGCGAGTCACATTTCATTATCTAAATATAGCCGCTAG
>Ga0247739_10000746_pt1 | contig 11697 bp, 12 predicted proteins | sample UWRJL058202B2_FD_180943 | JGI IMG/M metagenome (GOLD analysis project Ga0247739, IMG submission 180943) | Plant litter microbial communities from Arlington Agricultural Research Station in Wisconsin, United States - UWRJ-L058-202B-2 | ecosystem: Environmental > Terrestrial > Plant litter >... | reverse complement strand
CACAAAAATATAACTCCTCGCCGCCCTCTCCTCCCCCTTCCAACCATGATCCCCATCACCACTCCCGTCTTTCCCACGCACAACCCCCAGCGTCCTTGCATGTCTATATCCATTATAAACGCTTGCTTGGAACTTGAAACTCCGCTGGACCTGTAATCCGGCATGGCGGGCTAGATCGCGGATGTTCCACAGCGTGTAGGGCTCTCCCTCGAACAACGTCACCACAATCGAACTCGGCGACGTCGAATCTGCCGTCTGTGGTGCCAATGCCATCTGTGCCATTTTGAAAAAAGATACAAGCAGCTCTTGGTTATACCGTACTTGCCGGTTCACATCTTTGCTCTTCCCACCGACGTGCGGGAAGTTGAAGATCACGCGGTTGCATTTCCCCCGTACTTCTCTCCATACTGGGCCGTTCTTCGTAGCGTCGACGTTGTAACGTATCCGACCTTCTGCATTTGGTTGTCTTCTTCCGCCCTTACTATCTTTTTCTACACTCTTATCCGCCGCATCAGCTTCCTCATTTTCTCCTTCCAGAACCTGTATATTCTCAACAGCATGTGGGTACTTTTCTATGAGTTCAGATTCGGATTCATAGACCGTCGCTATCACATCCGTACAGCCATGCTGCTCGATTAAAGAGCGCGAGAAACTCAAATCTCCCTCTCCAATCAATAATATCTTCTCATGTGCTTCAAAAGGTATAGTAGGTACTGTATGTTGTGCTTGGGTACGTGGTTTGGGACCGGGTTTGGATTTGGATTTGGTTATGCCGGTAGGTTTCGAGGATTTAGAGGTGTTGGAGGAATTGGTATAGGATTTCTTGACAGGGGGAGGTTTGTTGTTTGCTGTTACGCGCTTCAGACGTTTGTTTTTACCCATTTTGTGGAGGTGGGAGGAAATGGATACCTGTGGGAGAAAAGAGGTGAAGTAGAGTAAAGGATAAACTTAACTTTTGGGCGGGAGATGCGGCCGCGTGCCGGTTTGGCTTGGCTGGCATATATATATGTCTTCATGTTCATGTCTCTCAAGTTATTCTTACTTGCAAAATACACCATTGCATTACAAGTAGCTAATTCAACTCTCTTTGTCACTAGATTACAAATATGATACACTAGATTGCAAATATGATATATCGACTCTTTCCGTGCTAGTCTTTATCTTGCTGTGTTGGAAGGTCACTGCTACCTAATCACCCTTTGTCACCCTCCTCCCATCACATCATGATGCTTTGTGGAGCTTGCAGCAGTATATTTAGTTTGGGACGATTCATTTTTGATATTAAACATTTAGTCCACTACACCTGGTGGTAGAATCGCAACATAATCCAACGGGGCTAGCTCCCTTCCATTCGGCATACCAACAACACTCAAGATATCCCCTTTCTTTATTTTCACATCCCGGAATGTGATACGGGTTGCAGAATGTCCATCTATATTCGCAGATGGAAAGTGGCCAAGCCTTTCCTCATTATTTCCTACCCACTGTCCTAATGCACGTCCAGCGATAGATACTTGCCATTGGGCTTTGCCTCCGGTATGGTCAAAGTAGTTTACAGCAACATCATAGGTGCCTGAAGGATAGTTAAGAGTAGCGCTGGCAGTACCAGGGGTAGTATTTGAGCTGGTGACAATGGCTGTGTAATTGGAGGCTGTCTCAAAGGGGGTGACCTTTACAACCTCGTATCCACTTAGAGTCATTTTCTCGGCTTCCACACGCCATGGATGGTTTCCAACACGTTTGGATTGATCCGGGATGCTGGAGAGGTTCCAGTAGTAGTTATTGATAGCGTCTCTCCAGACAATCGAGTGGCCTGCTTGGTATGTTTGGCGGAACAAGACGTGGCTGTAGCGCTCCGTGTCGATTTTGCTTTTCAGAGATTCCCACATCGGGACGAACGTTTGAGCGGTTGCCGCACCTTTGTAGTGCTCGTCGTAGAAGTGCTGGATTACGGTCTTCCCGGAATGTAAACGATGTGTGTATTCAACATGATGGAACCTATGCTCAAAGTCAGCTGTTTGGTATTCACACCTAGCAAAACGTTTCAGTGAAAGAACATACCAAAGAATTAGATCATCGGGGGTGTTTTCAATATTTTCGTATACTCGAGCAATTTCAGCAGGGTATTGACCAGAGTTTCCTGTTCCGTTCTTCACCGTACGGTCCATCCCAATCATATGACGATCAGCTCTTGTCCACTGGCCCCATTTGTTATTGTCTTGAGAAGCAGGATTTGGACCATAGTGTGTATACAAAATGTCCGTCAAGGTCTGAATTCCTAAGTTGCCAGTGTAGCTTTCGTAAGCAGGCCAGGACTTCATCGACATTTCGGTGATTGTGTCGAGGACCTTTCGGTCAAGACCAAATGTCAAACGAATCCAATCTTGCAGCATGTCCTCGGATTCTGAAGTTGGATCCCATGCCAGGCGTCCGTAAGCATATAGATTCGACATTGCGAGGTGGCTCCCCAGCCAGGTTGGATCTTGACCAACATTCACAACTGCTGCGTAACCACCTAATGGACGCTTAAATCTCTCCCCGGACACAATATCTCGAACCAGAGACTTCTTTTTGTCGACGCGGAGATTGAAGTCCAGGATTGTCTTCCACAAGGGTGCGAGATATACAAGATGGCACTGCTCTCCAAGGTATTCTTGACTGACTTGAAGCTCGATCGCTGTGTTCGTCTTCTCCAAGTTTGCGAACAAGGGATTCACGGGCTCCCGAACCTGGAAGTCTATGGGACCATATTTGATCTGGACAATGACATTCTCGTCAAATTTCCCATCCAAGTGCTTGAAAAATTCAACAGCAGCATTCGCACGGTCAGCCTTCCAGTCTGTATGGTCGAGTGGGTTGTAAACAAATGCACGAAACATAACTACACCACCATGGGGCTTGACTGCCTTTGCAAACAGGTTTGCACCGTCTGAAAGTGTGCGATTGTAGGTCAAAGGGCCTGGCTGACCTTCGGAGTTGGCTTTGACCAGATACCCAGCCATGTCAGGTATACGTGCGTACAGCTGATTTGTAACCTTGGTCCACCATGCCACAACGGTTGTGTCAAGAGGATCAAACGTAGTGAGGCCACCAACAAGCGTAGGAGAAGCAAAGTTCAGAGAAAAGCCTAGCTGAACACCGTAGGGCCGGAAAGCATCAGCGATCCTGCCCAAGCCTTCGATGTTAACCGCGCTGAGGAGCGAAGCATTTGCATTGACATTGTTAGCAACTACGGCGTTGATTCCAATCGAAGATAATAGTCGGGCGTACTGGCCCCAACGAACGGGGTCGTCGAGAACGGCCCCCTCGTGGAAAACTTGACTTCCAATTAGCAAAATCTCGAACTATATCATTATGACTTACACAAGGAAGGTCCACCATAGCCACGCTCAACACTTCCGTGGTCACTACCTCTGCCGTCCAAATTATCCCATTGATTCACCCATCGAATGGGAGCACTTGGATTGGAAACTAACGCAACCCGATCGAAATTTCCTTGCGCAAGTCTGGAAAGATATTCGAATGCACCATAGAGAGCACCTCGTTCATTCTGACCTAGAATCTGGATCGTGTCGTCCTTGGTGTTTAACCAAAATCCATCATTTTCCAGGTCCGGAAGTTTTCCCAGCTTGCCATAAGCCTTGATGTATTGATCAACCGTTCCAACGACAATAGACTTGGACGGTATGCCAGGCTTCCCGTCAATTTTGAGGTCGTTGCCAAGGATTCCTTTGATTCCTTTTTGGAGCTCTACTCCGGCAGTATTGACTGGACTCGATACTGTGTTGTTCAAAATTACGATGCCGGAAGGTATTCCATAGTTAGGACGGTTTCCTTTAGGCAATGGGGCATAACGAAGCCATCCATCAAGACCATTTTCTGCAGCAGTGAGGCCAACGCAGAGGAGTAGTAGGATGGAACGCATTGTCAAATGTCCAGGTTACGAAATGCCCTACATTCTGCACGAACCATGGGAGCTTTTGAATTTATATTCATCTCAAGTGTCTGCCAAGTCAGTCAAAAAGAGTAATAAAGAATGATCACTCCATGTTGAGGGGCCGGAGCCGAGGAATTTAGCCTAGACGGAAGATTCTATCATTCATCGAAACCACAACACTGGGCAATAAATGCATGCGGGGTGTTCCTTGGGATCCAAAGGATAAAAATTTGTCCTATTTGCGTCCTGGGCACCTTAATTGAGTGGTTGGGGAGTCCGGTTCGTGGTCATATATCTGCTTCCTGGGTCCGTATCCCCGCTGACTGTTCCTGCATCTCGGATGATCATTCCATTAATTGATGTCAAAATGCACTATGCGAGATAGCTGTGTAGTACTTAGCTAGATGAATTGAGAGAAACAGAGACATCGATTGGCGTATACGGAACTAAATAATATATATTTAAAGCTGCTTGTTGCGTCCGATTTGGTAGGTTGTCGTCACTCAGGATATTGAGGGTTAAAATCAACCCTTCCTTACACGAGCCCACTTTCCTGAAGCTCCAACGATCCGTAAAGCTCTCGAGTTTGTATAGTAGAATATTGGATTTCAGATTTTTTTGGTAGTGGCGAACCCGTTCTCCTGCTGCGGGGGCTTCGGCGAAATACAGCCTAAATGACTTCCCTGGTGTTGATCTTCATAGACTCGGCTCGCTTAATTTCTATACCCCGTCCCCGTACAATTCTAGACGGAGCTAAGGAGCTGATTTATGTATTCGAACTTTCCAAGAACTTCCTTTACGAGACGAATCCAAGATAGTCTGTTTAGCTTTGGAGTTGCCAAAACACGAATAGCACTAAGAGCATTACTCAATGAGAGTATCATCTTTAGTACTATACACTCTTCACCTTTCCATTGATGGACGAGTAGGTTCACAACTATAGTTGAGATCACCTTGATTCTGCTTCAAAAATATCTTTATCTTTAGTCTGCGCACTATTCACACGCATCCTCTAACACTTTGAAAACATGTTCAATAGTGCCACCAACACAAATAAAGTAATGGCATTGTTCGTGGAAAGCCTGCTTAACGCCAAACAAGGCTTGTAGATATATTCAACACACCTTCCTCTTTCTCTTGTAGAAACGCCTCCATACTTGATTTCTTCCCACGACTTTGGCTTGAAACACTCCCCTTCTTCAGCCAACAACCCTATCCGCTGCAGCCATGTTTTCCCACTGCCACAAAATCAATTTGTCAAGATCTTGTCACTGAAGGGCCAACATCTATATCATAGATATAGTGTTGGCATATTGTCGAGGTCCAAGTCTCCTTGTCTTGCGAAGTGCCCATAGTAGTTCCTTTCTACGAGGTTTTTCCGTGAGTCTCGTAAGAATTGTACCCTTGAGACATTTCCAATACCAGCCCTAGTGTGAAGCAGCTGGGTGAACTTGGGAAGTGCAGCAGGGTGTGAGCATCCGAGAATTCGCCGCATATTTAGCAGAGCTCGCCCCAAAATCCAGAGCTGGATAGCATAATGAATGTAGAGACCGTAATCGTCAGCTATGAGAAATAAAACAAGTTCCTGAACGTTGGGAAAGCAATGCAATGCCTTTTTAAGAACCAAAGCGGCTGCCGCATTGGGGACGTTGTATAGAGTATTGCCTTTTAGCTGCGTAGTAGGATTAAGTGCAAGTGTTTGAATAGAGAGGTCTCTCTTCACATATGGGGTTGTCTTGGTTGAAATTGGATAGTATGTCTTATCAGCCCGCATGAAGGAATTGAGGATGCCGATATCCTGGACAAATACGGTGTCCAATTCTGGATTCATGTAAATTGGATGCATAAGCCGGTTTCCAAAATGAAGGTGATAGTGCCTCAGAGCTATGACTCTAGACCGATTGCAGATATAAAGATGTGCGACTCGACGAACTACCCCTTTTAAGAGTATTGGTCCTAAGCATATGACAGGCCTATTGTAACCAGCAGATCCTTGATATAAAGCGGTTTGGCGATGTGTGTACTGTTTACTGTGCCAGCCACCGATAAGCCCTACAACCTCCGCAATTTCCACAAGCCTAGTACCATCCATATATTTAGGCCACTTCTTATAATATATGCGGACCTCCATTATTGTTATAGCGCGGCGTCCAGGAAGACTGTCCTGCCAAATCTGTAGCTGGATCTCTGTGGGCAGCTCAAGGAAAGACATGACTTGGAATTTTGGATAGAACTTAGAGTTAATGTCTCCGTGAGACCGCGATTCTTTTTCGTATGATGTTATATAATGGCTAACAGAAATTAATACCGAGTAAACAGTCTGGAGTCAAGCTGCGATTATCTTTACGATTGAGGAAATTGGAAAGATGTTTCTGCCCGAAACATATTATAGCAAGAGCCTTTCATTGCAGGGGAAGGCACCAAGAAGGTCGTTAAGGGAAAGAGTGTGGCGAAATGCTCCTACCTCACTCAGTATGGTATGGCGCTTGAAAAAAAAATGTTCTAAGTTCAATCTCACCAAAACGATATCACATTTGTCACACTATTCATATAAGTATGTCAATGAGATATTCAATACCTGCATCAAAGTACAGCACAATTTAAATTACTGCTATCTGCTGACATACAACTCCTGCATAGTCATGCCAGAATAAAGATGGTGTTAAACAATAGCTTCTAGGCTAAAATTTCCATAGTTATCATGTCCTATGGATCAATATATTGAACTTACGGTCCATTATCATATATTTCAGTCGTTTCTCAACAATGAAGTCGTTTAGTCTTGGCAGGAACTGGGTGGATTGGGCTCACCAGAGCTGCATAGACTACTCACGCCAGCAAATATCTTCTAACGCCAATCGAGTTCCCTGATGCACTCCATATCTAACTAGTTATACCTACATCATATATTTCTCCAAAGGCTTGGATATTTTCAATCCGCGATCAGAAAGTCAACCTATGTGGATCGTTCCCTCCATAGAAGCCCAGACTCATATGCATATCTGATCCAAAAAGAAAGAATTCCACCGACAGCATGTGCTCCTACATTTGCAAGTCCCGTATTCGCCTCTAAGAATTCCTCTAATTCACGTATCTCAGACTGCCAAACCAATCCACGAGCGTCCGCCATCGCCAAGTCTTTGGTCACCTCGCTCTTTAGCTCGCGCAGCTTGGTCAACTCGAGTTCGTTCTCATATAGTGCTTGTTCCATCTGCTCAACTTCTTGAACCGACTGGTGCAATCTTTTGGTGAGCCCTGGGACTGACTTTCGATAGTGCTTCAGCTCGGACATATCACGTTCATACTGGAGGAAAGAATCGAGATTTGTGAATGGACTTGTGCGAAATCGTTCGAGAACGGAATTTTGTTGTTCGGAGAGTTCTGAAATAATGGGAGTGGCGAGGCTATCACTAAGACCGAAACCATTTTCATTGGAATCGGAGAGAATCGGACATTCTGCGCGGATCTATTTCAATTGTCAACTGATAGTTCATGGTGTCTAAAATACTGACCATACTTGACGTGCTGACTTCATCGCTTCGAATGCCAATTCTTCATTCACTGCCTGCAGCAAACTTGATGTATCGACCTGCAAATCCGTACGTGTTGTAGCGTTTAAGATGTTTATGTGAGCATCAAGCTTTCTTGTCGTGGCATTTGTGATTCTTATCTCTTGAATAATTGCATCTTTGTATCTTGAAACCTCCTAGAGTCACCAAATTAGCCCTTAGCCATTTACCTTAAACCCTCAGTATGAATGTACCTGATCAGACTTGCCATGAAGTAGCTTTTGATATGTGGCTTTGGTGCCCACATAACATTTTGCTACTTCAGGACCGCTCGCTGAAGCTTGTCGCTCCTCAGATCTTCGCACTTCATCCGCCATTATGTTGAACAGTGATGGCTGCTTCTTGATTAAGAAGTACTACTGTTTACGATGAGGTGCGCTACCCAAGAGAGAGACGTCAAGAGACAAAGTGCAGTTGAGTTGATATATGCTTGCAATACATTTGGGAAAGTAAAAATTCTTAAATAGTGCCTAGGGTATAGGATATTATTCCACATGACTTATAGTTAGAGTCATTTATCAAGGTCTCCGAGTGAATCTGTCAATCGTGGCTGGACTCTCTTTTATACTAGCCGGGTCTACGTGTGCCGAGTGTCACCTGGAAAAACCATTGCTTTCCACTCACGATTTCTGTCGCGTAACAAAGAATCTCTTACGTGATGTTTGTATCCTTTCCCTAGCTCAGTTGCTATTTCAGTAGACCCTAAATTAACTTAGCAAACATGCCACTACATCTATTTAAATTTCAAGGTACACTACTAAAAAAAGGATGGCATTGGAATTTTTAATAATTAGGTTGTTTGCTTAGTTTCACAGAGACTTTCAACAAGATTTTTTAAAATGGTCAAATCAACGATCAATCAAATAATAGTACTGCTTTCTCATATTAGAGCGAACTGATTGTCGATGCTTTTATAACAAGCTATTAAATTAGCTTTCCTCTTAAACCTTTCTAGTGATAGTGAAGTTATTGATTTTGGAGTTTGATATAGTTGTATAGTTAACGTTCTAACTTTGGTAATCTCAGACGACATTTCTTCTAGTCTGTTCCAAACCTCGCTTTGCACTCTGCTCAGGATGCCAGCCAGAGTACTGCCCGGCTCCCTCGAAGCGACTATTTATACTTAACTTTATCCTTCCGTTTGAATTTCAACAATTGTCATCTAAATACACAGCTGCATTTAGGAGATATTAACTTAGCTCCCAGCCTGCATGGCCTAAACAAATGCCTGTCAAGACAACTCGCTTTTAATCTGAGTATAATTTTGAAAAATAGGATCTAAAGAGTAGATTGGATCTCAGTAAATCAATCCCGTTTCTCACAGGTAATGACCGCTCGCTCTGGGTGTAATAACTGAAGCAACAATTTCATCCCTGTACCCTCTTTAATCAGTGTCTTCAACCTCTGCCTTGCTAACTCATCATTCTCCCCATCGAATCGTGCAGGTCTTATTTTATACTCCCGAAACAAGCCCACTAAAACACCTACACATTCCACCTGGGAAAACTTGCGACCCGGGCAAACTCTATCACCGCCAGACCATGCTATGAACGGATTTTCAGCTTTCCCGAACTGCAGGAATGACTCTGCGGCCAAGGTGTCACTGGTTGTTGGTGTGTCAGAGGTGGAATTTGAGGTAATCCACCGCGAGGGTTCCCAATCAAGCGAGTTGGAGCCCCAGTGTCGTGGATGTGTGTGGAGTGCCGAGTAGCTAGGAATAATCATCGTATGCGGTGGAAGCATGTAAGATTTCTCGTTAATTTTAAGGGATCGTGGCTGCGACCCCGTCGTCTTGACCATTGCTACTGGCGTGTACAGGCGCACAGTTTCGTACTAGATTAGTAGAAGTTAGCACTAACTTGATATAAGTTTATTGTTCTTAAATCCTAAAGTTTACCCACCGCGACAGCTAGACAGCGCTTTAGACGTGGAAATGACTCTGTGTAAGACGATGTCACCGGATCTCTAGTACCAAACACTATGTTGATTTCCTCAGCGATCCAGTCCTGGACATCTGGTCGTGTGGCTATCAAAGCAATTCCAAAAGCGAGTGTGTTGGCAGTGGTGTCATGACCAGCAAAATTGAAGACAAATATATTTCCGTAAATTTCCTGCTCTGTCAGGCCGGTTTGCTGCGGACTCGCTGCTTTATCTATGGAATCCACATCTGACTCTGTGACAGTTTGGGACGCACGAACAAGCGAAGTCATGAGGTTGGTAGGCCTATTTTGGCCATGAGCGATGGCTTCTTTCTCTTCCTCATATACGGCCGTCATATAATTCCTGAACGTGACCGTAGCCTCGTACAGCTTACTCCAGCTCCCTAGCAACCACCATCTGTTCAAATTTTTAGGACCTAGAGCAACCAGCGGAATACAATTATCCAAAATCAGCTTCAGTGATTCTTGATAGCTTGAAGAATCCTGCGTAGTAGATTGCTCAGTACCTCGGAACGGATATGATTTCCCAAAGCCGGCGCTGGATAGGACATGTAGCGACATAGTTCGGACATCATCTGCCACACTATTAACAGTAGGTTTCACAGACCAATGCCTCAGCATTCCAGTAGCTTGATAAATACTCTCGGACCATACCAATCCGTTATTGTGCTCGTTAAAACAGGCAGCGGTGATTTTGCGATGGCGTTGCCATTGCTGTCCCTCAGTCGTCGCGAGATTTGGTCCAAAAACGTTCAGCATCTCGAGCATCTCAGTTGGCCGCGTGAAATCCCCTATAAACTTGTCAGTTTAGTTGAGAGAGTTCTTTCAAACAGAAGCCTAAACAGCGTATTCATTCTGTGAAATGACCCCTGTGTGTATGAGAATGTATACCTTTGCGTGCAAAAATATCGACCATAGCCTCCGCATTACAGAGCTGCAGCCAGTTCTTCCCAGGCGTCACGAAAACAAATGCATCCCCTAGTTCTAAGTGTGCTTGGTAGCGATCTTTAATCTCCCATCCGCGCCAGTTGAATCGGGTGAAGTTCTTGAATCCCCAAGGCAGATGTCTAAAGAATGGTACGACTCTTGTGTCAATTGCCATCCAAAGCGGATTCCCAGAATCTATAGGCAGGATAACGAGCGGTAATCCAGTCTTCCTGGCATGGTAGTAATTGACGGCCAGGCAGTACAATCCATAGAGAATCCACCCCGACCAAGTGATAACCAAAACTAGCAGGAAATAGAGACTCATAGTCCTTTGCTGAGATGTTTTGACAATTGTTATGGAACTTCAGTCACATACGAGGTGCGATGGTCTCAAGGGTGTATAGAAGTTCTTTGACTTAGTATAAGTATAAGGAAGGAAGGTCTTCTTCCGTGATAGAAGTTATCTATATACAGGTAGTGCCAGAAGTACAGAAAGAACTTTCAACTGAGGCAACAACCAACGCAGGAACAACACATCCAGGGTATGCTGAAATTGGTCGCTGCATAGGTGAAGTTAAACAGGGTTATGTAAACGATTCAATTTACGAAGGATTTATTCAAAAGTTATGATTCGCGAGCAGGGGATGACAGCGCTCTAATCTAAGTACTCGTTACCCGTCCGCCCACTCATAGCCATGGATGCAGTTGGCTAGTTTGATGCTCTTATTGGCTACCACTTAACTTAATAATATAACTAAACGAATCCTATAGACAAAACTTGCTAGAATAAACATCCGGGCTATTTACCCGGACCCGACAAACTGGACTTTGCGGCTATAGTTTCTGTATTCTTGAGAGGACAGTTCTCGACCCCTATGTCTATTCCGAGGGTCGAGCTGGAAAGATACGCTGAAGGGCCAGGCCTGGCGTGTCTAGTTAGTATGTATGTTGCTGCTCTCGTAGCTTGATGTACGTACCACCAACCATCCTGCATACTGCAAATTTCCGACAAATGTGGGAGCTATGCTCTGGGGTCGAATTCGAAACACATCTCAAAGGTGCGAGCACATTTATAAAGCAACGTGGCTCTGATAGTACAGAACGAGGCTTCATTGAACAACGTATAGATAGCATTATAATAATAACCCTGTACCAATTAGCTTCAAAACTAACAATACAGCAGGCTAGACATTATGGGCGCGACTACAAGCTCGAGAATGCCGCATTGGTCGCTTGAGGATGTCAAGGCTACACTGAATAAGTTCAGGACCCTATTTGGAAGAAGAGAGTGTTTTGATTTATCCAATGAGGATTTTCCACGACG
>Ga0247739_10000745_pt1 | contig 11697 bp, 6 predicted proteins | sample UWRJL058202B2_FD_180943 | JGI IMG/M metagenome (GOLD analysis project Ga0247739, IMG submission 180943) | Plant litter microbial communities from Arlington Agricultural Research Station in Wisconsin, United States - UWRJ-L058-202B-2 | ecosystem: Environmental > Terrestrial > Plant litter >... | reverse complement strand
TACGGCAATAAAACCGTTTCGAATGGCCGGCCATCCATTGCAGTTGCCGTTAATCAAACAGCCGGATCGAATGCCCATGACCTGATCCAGCAGGTAGAGCAGACCCTGGAAAAATCATCTGCCGGTTTCCCGCCGGGGATCCATTATGAGGCCCTGTTCAATGCTAATGATTTCCTGGATGCCTCCATCGAAAAGGTACTTCACACCTTGCTGGAAGCATTCATCCTGGTTTTTATAGTCGTTTTTATTTTCCTGCAGGATTTTCGGTCAACGCTGATCCCGGCCATTGCCGTACCGGTTGCGATCATCGGAACCTTCTTTTTTCTGAGCGTTTTCGGGTTTACGATCAATTTACTGACCCTGTTTGCCCTGGTTTTGGCTATTGGCATTGTGGTAGATGATGCCATTGTGGTGGTGGAAGCTGTTCATGCCAAACTGGATCATGGTGCCACGTCCGCTAAAGCTGCTACATCAGAGGCCATGGGCGAGATCAGCGGTGCGATCATTTCCATTACACTGGTGATGGCTGCGGTATTTCTCCCCGTATCGTTTATTGCAGGATCTTCCGGCGTATTTTACAAGCAGTTCGGTTTAACCCTGGCCATTGCTATTATCATATCAGCAGTTAATGCACTTACCCTGAGCCCCGCCCTTTGTGCTTTATTGCTCAAGCCGCACCCGGACGGGGATTTTCACAAAAAAGGACTATTGGCACGATTCTACGCAGCCTTTAACACCGGGTTTGATACCCTGACCAATAAATACAAGGCATCGGTGTACTTTTTCACCGGAAAAAAATGGCTTGCTGTAGGCGGGATCGCGCTCTTTGGTGTATGTTTTTGGTTCCTCCTGCAAACCACCCCGACCGGTTTCGTACCCAATGAGGATCAGGGCTTCATTATCGCGGACATCACCCTGCCCCCGGCGTCATCCCTGGAGAGAACAACGGTCATCAGTGATGAAGTTCAGCGGATCGCCAGGTCTTTGCCTGAAGTAGCCTCAGTGGTGCGGGTTTCCGGCCGCAGCATCATAGGTGGCAATGGCGGATCCTATGGGGTGGTCTTTATTAAACTCAAACCCTGGGCCGACCGGACCAAAAAAGAACAGGAGATCGAAAGTATGATCGGCAAAATGTTTGGCCTTACCGCCGGGATCAAAGGAGCCAAGATCATCTTCTTTGCCCCGCCAACCCTGCAAGGGTTTGGCAATACCAATGGATTTGAAATGCAGTTACAGGACAAAACAGGGGGCGATATTCTTAAACTTGCTGAAGTGAACGGAAAGTTCCTGACCGCGCTGAACCAACGACCGGAGATCCTGTATGCCTTCACAGCTTTTGATCCGAAATTTCCACAATATATGGCCGATATCGATGTGGCCAAGTGCAAAGAAGCTGGTGTTCCGGTCACTGCCGTACTGAGTACTTTGCAGGGGTATTATGGTGGGGTCTATGCCTCTGATTTCAACCGCTTCGGTAAGCAATACCGGGTCATGGTTCAGGCAGATACCAATTACCGGGCGAGAGAAGAAGGTATGAATGCCATTTATGTTCGGAACCTTAAAGGTGCTATGGCTCCCGTTTCCGAATTCGTAACGCTAAAGAGGGTATACGGTGCAGAATCTATTAACAGGTTCAACCTGTTTACAGCCGTTTCGATCACCGGTGCACCTAAACCGGGATACAGTTCAGGCGATGCGATCCGTGCCATTAAAGAAGTGGCGGCCCAAACGCTTCCTGCCGGTTATACTTATGATTTTTCAGGACTGACCAGGGAAGAACTCGCTGGGGGAAATCAAACCGTGTTTATTTTTATGTTATGCCTGATCTTTGTTTACTTTTTGCTTAGTGCCCAGTACGAGAGTTATATCCTCCCTTTTGCTGTATTGCTTTCCCTTCCTATCGGATTGGCAGGTGCCTTCATTTTTGCGAAAATATTCGGGATTGAAAACAATATCTATCTGCAGATCACGCTGATTATGCTGATCGGACTACTGGCAAAAAATGCGATCCTGATCGTAGAGTTTGCCTTGATGCGAAGGCGAAACGGGCTTTCTATCGTAGAGGCTGCAGTAGCAGGGGCTATCGCCCGGTTGCGGCCGATCATCATGACCTCCTTTGCATTTATATTAGGACTGGTCCCATTGATGGTAGCTTCCGGTGCCGGAGCTAAAGGCAACCGCTCGATCGGCACCGGTGCCGTAGGCGGGATGGTCTTCGGTACATTGCTGGGCATTTTCGTTATTCCTGCGTTGTTTGTGATCTTCCAGCTTTTACAGGAAAAAATATCCGGCCCGCCCCTTGCTAAACCACAGGAACCTGAGCTACAGGAAAGCCCTTTAAATACATCCTTCACCCTTTAACTACTAAACTAATGAAACGCATTCCAATCACCATATTGCTGGGTACACTGCTTACCTTCGCGTGGAGTTCCTGTATTACCCGAAAATATAAAAACCCTGATTATGCTACCGAAAAGCTGTTCAGGGACACCTTGATCAGCGACTCCTCTACACTGGCCAGTTTGCACTGGGACCAATTATTTACGGATACCATATTGCAGCAATTGATCCGGGAAGGCCTCGGCAATAATCTCGACCTGAAGATCGCTATGCAAAGAATGGCCGAAACGCATGCAGCTTATAAACAATCGAAGGCAGCATTTTTACCAAGTTTAACCGCCGGGATCGGCGTCACCCGCGCGAAGGCGTCCCAAGCCGCGTTAAACTTACCAGCAGGACTGGGCATCAACCTGGGCACGACCGTTTATCAGGCATCTCTTGCATCCAGCTGGGAGGCCGATATTTGGGGCAAGCTGAGCAGCAGTAAAAAGTCAGCTTTTGCCCGGTTGCTGGAAAGCGAAGCGGCCAAAAATGCGGTTCAGACCCAATTGATCGCATCCATTGCATCAGGTTATTACAGCCTGCTAGCCCTGGACAAACAATTACTCATCACCGAGCAAACCGTCAAAAGCCGCACCGAGGAAGCAGCCATTATGAAAGACCTTAAAGAAAGTGCGATTGTCAACGGGGCGGCTGTCGTTCAAAGTGAGGCAAACCGGTATTCGGCCGAAGTATCCCTTCCCGACCTCAGACAACGGATCCGGGAAACAGAGAACCAATTAAGTATATTGCTGGCCCGGCCTGCTGGGGCGATCAAAAGAAGCCTTCTGGACAGGCAGGAGATCCTTAGCAACCTTCAAACAGGGTTACCAATTCAGTTACTACAAAACCGTCCCGACGTAAGGCAGGCTGAATATGCATTCAGGGCATCATTTGAGAATACTAATATCGCCAGATCCTACTTTTATCCCGCGCTTACCATTACTGCCCAGGGTGGCCTATCTACTCTCAAGCTGACGGACTTCTTCAATGGTTCGGCGTTTTATAATTTCGTCGGAGGTTTAACGCAACCTTTATTTAGCCAGGGCACGAATAAAGCCAGGCTCAAATCTGCAGCCGCGCTTCAGGAACAGCAACGCTACCGTTATCAGGCTACCTTATTACAAGCGGGCGAGGAAGTTTCTAATTACCTATACGCTTACCGCGCTGCCAAAGAAAAGGAAAACATCCGCAGTAAGCAACTGGTCGCACTGGAGCAGTCTGTCACTTTCACCAAAGATCTTCTCCGGTATAGCTCATCAACGAATTATACCGATGTATTGACCAGTGAACAAAGCTTGCTTGCCGCACAGCTCAGCAGTGTGAACGACCGTTTGCAGCAATTACAATCCGTTGTTGGGCTGTACCAGGCACTTGGCGGAGGATGGCAATAAGCGTTACCTTAAACTTTAGGATAAACCAACACATCATGTTCGACACATAAGATGATCTTTGTTCCCAAACCAGCTTCAAATCGGATGGTCGCATACAGGTCTTTCATTAATCCCCTGATGAGTTTCCATCCAGGGGAATTGACCTTATCCAGATCAAAATATTTCGGTGGCAGGCCGATCCCATTATCTTCGATCTCAAAACAGGCTAGTCCACCACTCAACAGAAGTTTAACGGATATCAATCCTGCACGACCTTATGGAAAGGCATATTTGATCGAGTTCGTTACCGCCTCATTTAGGATCAGCGCCATCGGGAGCGCCTGGTTAACACCCATTTCAACGGGTTCAATTGCCAGGCAAAAAAAACTGTCAGATGGCGAAACATCATAACTGTCTTTCAGATTACTCATGAATTCAGGTATATAAGAGGCCATATTGACGGTCTTGATATCTTCAGATTGGTATAATTTCTGGTGAATAAGGGACATCGCTTAGATAAGATGCTGGCTGATCTCCAAAGCCTTCAAGGCGTCATTTTCAAGGTAGGCTGCCTGTAATTCCAATCAACTGATCACCGTATGCAGATTATTCTTGACCCGGTGGTGCACTTCTTTCAAAAGCCCTTCTTTTCACCCAGTAAGCTTTCGGCCTGCCATCGGGATATTTTGAGCACATGCTGTATATGGCATTGTCCACAGCAAGATCAGGACGGTGATCCAAACACTACATTTCAAACAATAGATTAAGATATGCCTATTCATCTTAAGAATGGTCTATAATAGGTTAAAACCCAATATCAATGCCGTAATAATTGCATTAAATGTAAAGACAACAATTGTGTATACTTCAACAATTTTTCCGCATTTTAATGAAATATCAATAATGAAAAAAGCGGTAAGTTTTTATAAACTGCTGATTTTCTGATATTTAAAAATTGGTACATGTTTTGGATTATTATAGTGAAATAAGCATGAATGCAAAGAAGGATCATTGATGAAAACCAGACCGACAAATACCAGCAGCAACTTCCTTTCGATTTATAATGGCTTAATATAGGGTTTCAAAAACAGATAAAGATATGATGCAGCTTATAGAAGTGGAAAACGAAAATGACATCATGAGATCAGAAAAAGACACAGAGATGGAAGGAAATGAATTTTACCAGTTGCGGGTAAAGGATGAGGATGCTATACTTTTAGATCTAAGTACGGACTTTGCAGGCGTCCGGACGAGGGAGGACCTGCAATCTGTAGTACGCCTAAAACTGCGCGCCTTGTTCAGCACTTTTGGATTTGTCATTTCTGCCATCAACGAAGATAAAACGACCCATTGTGCTTTTTTGATCGATCACGAGGAACAGGGCAAACAATATCCAGGTTTTCAGGAAGCCAGATCACGAAGCTATGCCATTGATGATGGATTTTTCAACAAGGTTATGGATGCCTCCGTCCCTGTGGTTTTTAATTTAAAGGCTTCATCTAAGCTTGCTTCAGCACCTCTGTATATTAAATTTTGGGAGTCGATCGGACTAAAACATATTATTGGAATCAAACTGGAGATCAACAATGACCCCATCGGCTGCGTTTGGATCTCTTCTGAGGGCGATCCCAATACACGTTTTATGAAAGGCCTGTGCACACAATTGGCCATAGCTCTTTTTAACGTACAGGCGAATGAGCGCATCGCCAAAAGAGAACTCGAAAAATCGATCCTGCTCAGCTTCAGCAACGATGTAGCCGCCGTACGAAACAAACAGGACCTGTCCAAAGCAATCAATAAAAGCCTGAAAGGATTATCCCTGATCAAAGAATACGTTATGAGGGTGATCAACGAGGACGGCAAAACGGCCCGCCTGTACTTATGGGATGAGACCAACCCTATTAACAACGACCCTGATTTTCAGAAATTGGCCAAAATCGACATCCCGATCAATGACCATGTTTTTAAAAAAGTATTAAATTCCGACAGTCCGGAATTCTTTGATCTGGACGAGGTGATTCAAAAACCGGATGTTCCTGCTTATATAAAATACTTTAAAAAGATCGGCATCAATTCGATCATCGGCACCGCATTACGATCCGGGGATCAGAACTTAGGGGTAATTTGGATCGACCCGGACAACATCGATAACGGTTTATTAAAGAGCATTTGCTCACAGATCTCTATTGCCATTTACAACATTTTAGCCAATGAGAAGATTGCCCATCAGCTGGAGCAGATCAATACTTATAAGAACCAGTTAGAGCAGGAAAATCTTTACCTTCATGAACAGATCCACCATAATCACAATTATTCTGAAATAATCGGATCAGGGGCGGAAATGCAAAAGGTCTTTTCCCTGATGAGCCAGGTCGCATTTGCCAACAGTACCGTACTCATCCTGGGAGAAACGGGTACAGGAAAAGAACTGATCGCAAGAGCGATCCACAATAACTCACCACGCAGAGATAAACTGATGGTCAAGGTAAATTGCGCAGCGCTGCCCGCCAGTTTGATAGAAAGCGAGTTGTTTGGCCACGAGAAAGGAAGTTTTACCGGTGCGACTGAGCGTCGCTTAGGAAAATTTGAACTGGCTAATAATGGCACTTTATTTCTGGACGAGATCGGGGAAATGCCCCTGGAATTACAGGTAAAATTACTGCGCGCGCTACAGGAAAAGGAAATTGAACGGGTGGGCGGTAAATCAACTATCAAAGTCGATGTCCGGATCATTGCGGCGACCAACCGCAATCTGGAAAGCGAGGTCAAAAACGGCAAATTCAGAAGTGACCTTTTTTACCGCCTGAACGTATTTCCCATGGTAATGCCACCGCTTCGTTCACGGCTGGAAGATATCCCCGATCTGGCCAACTTTTTCATGCTTCGCTTTGCCAAATATTCCGGTAAAAAAATGGTAGGTATATCCCAAACCGCCATGCAAGACCTGATGGCCTACCATTGGCCGGGCAACGTCCGGGAACTGGAACACCTTATCGAAAGAAGCGTTCTTCTTAGTCATGGCACAACACTAAAAGAGATCCACCTACCTGTTTTTGAACGAAAAGAACCCGAGAATGCTAAAACGGGTGAAGAGTATATCAAGACCATCGATGAAAACGAGCGTGATCACATAATTGCTGTCCTGAAATTGTGTAAAGGAAAGATCTTTGGCTATAAGGGTGCTGCTGAAATGTTAGGCGTTCCGGCCTCTACGCTAAATTCCAAGATCAGTAAACTCGGGATCAAAAAAGAACAGCTTTTCCTGAATGCAAAAGATAAATAGAAGCTTACCTACAGGCTTCATGGCCGGGGCTCAAACCAACGATCGTCATGACCGTGTTTATAGGCATGACCTATAAAATTGCAAACCCATTGATATTAAGGAAACCTGCCGGAACAACGGCAGGTTTCCACCTTAACGTAGCTATAATCCTAAGTGATCCCCATTTTCGCGCCAGCCTTTATATTGCCAGTCCGGGGTTTTATGCCACTTTGGATGGGCTCGCACCAGAGCACCTGAGTGCTAAGCAGCGCTTAACGATATACAAGTATTATAACCGCTTTTGCTATCGTCCCACGCCTTTTGGACTGTTTTCTTCAGTAACACTTTTAAGTTTTAACAATTCTTCACCTGCGCCGGCATACCCATCCATTTATGAGGTCAGCACACACCTTTCACAAGCCTATGATCTGAAGATCGGCCAGCAATATATCGACGAATACCTGCGCCCGGTTATGGATTACGAGCCCAACCCGACGCTTTACCGTGTTCTGAAAGAATACCGTTTTATCATAACCTCTTTGGATGAGGATTATAAGAAGAGAGAATATCTATTGCAATCTATAGGCTACACCAAAACCCTCGATAAAATAATCCGCTTTTGCCGAACGGGCCGGCGGGGCGAAGACCTTATTTTATATATCGCTGCAGAAGCGGAATGCACTTTGGATGAGGCATCGGAATACTTCGGTTTTTTAACCGATGTGCAGATCCTATTGTACAAGAAAAGGCCCAATATAACGGGCCCGGCCTTTACCGAATTATTGGAAAAGGAATACCTGCAAGTGCTGTTAAAACCGGCGCTATCGACTGCGTTATCCCAAGCTAATGGTCGCCTGGACCTAAAAAACCTCCCAGGATGTTATGACCGTTTTAAACAACTGGGCCAGGCTGTTGAATTAACAGTTTCGCCCGAAAGAAAACCATACAATACAGATCACTTTAATATCCAACTGGGAGCAGAACCGGATGGTGAAACATGCCTTCCGGGCTGGAAAGAACAATTGCGGGACGGGATCTTTGCATTAAGCTGTCTGACTCAGGAACAACCTTTGCAGGCTATGATGAACTTTGTTCGCGCTTATCAAAAGCACTTTGAAGGACGACAGATCCCTTTGTTGATGGCACTTGATCCTGAAGCAGGACTTGGATACCAGCATCCTTTGAACGAGCCGCTGAACCCTTTGCTGGAAACACTGGTGATCACACCCCATCAGGAGAAACAAGATCATCTGCACTGGACGTCTGCCCATAGCTTTTTATTGAACTGCTGGCATCAGTGCGAAGGGGAAGGAATAGATGAGATCATTATAACTGATGAAGGGCTTGCCAGCCTTGAGCAAACCCAACCTTTCCAAACCCTGGGTCAGTCCATCCTATTTCGACAGGCAAATGAGCATCTGTATATTGAAAGTATCGGTGGCACAAATGCCCCGGCGTTAGCAGGCCGTTTCACCGCTTCCTTCAGCACCATTAAGGAAGCTGCGCTACAAATCTCAAGGGAACAGGAGTCCTTAAATCCCGGGGTGATCTTTGCAGAGATACTGCACCTGAGTGATACACATGTAGACAATATTAACCGAAGGGCACAGTTATACAGTTATGAAATTCCCCTTACCGCAGCCTCTGTGCTCCCAAAGGAACAACAATTACAGCTGAGCGACCTATATGTCCATGTAACGGGTAATAAAGTATATCTCTTTTCCTCCAAGCATGGCAAAATGGTGATCCCCAGACTAACCTCGGCCTACAACCACTCGATCAATCAATTACCTCTTTTCCGTTTCCTGGCGGACCTGCCTTACCAATATGGATCGTCTGGTTTCTCGCTGGACCTAAGCCATTTTTTTCCAGGTTTGCATTTTTATCCACGCATAACCTACCGCCAGGTCATCCTTCATTTGGCAACCTGGGTGCTACGTGAAAAACAGATAAGGCAGCTAACGGACGCATCATCCATGGACCTAATAGGCGCATTTAAAAAACTGCAAAGTGAGATCAAGCTACCTGATGTTTTCATGCTGGCACAGGCAGATCAGCAACTCGTTTTTAACACCCAAAAACCTGACGAAATTGAATTCTTTCTGGCTTGTATTCAGTCCTTGAAGCAGGTGATCCTAAAAGAATATCTTGCGCAAAACTCTCCGGATGGAGCAATTACGGCAGATCCTCAATTTACCCGCCAGTACAATGCGTTCCTGCTGCCGACAGATCCGATTCCCATGCCAGCGCTACCTCCACGCCATTTGAAGAGCCAACCTAAACACCGGAAATTTATTCCTGGATCAGAGTGGCTTTACCTCAAGATCTATATTTCCAAAACAGGTGCTAACCCCTTATTGATCAAGTTACAACCTTTGCTTCAAAAAGTTTATTCGCATGGTCCCATTAAAAAGTGGTTCTTTATCCGTTATGAAGACCACGCTCCACATATCCGCCTGAGATTACATATTTGTCCTGATGACACTGGCGAGATTTTGGTAGTTTTTAAAAATGCCCTGAGCGCTCAGATCGGCGGCCATGTGATCCGCGAATACCAGCTAGACGTTTATAGCCGGGAAATGGAGCGCTACCAAGCCGGTGATTATGGCCTTACTGAAAGTCATTTTGCAGCGAGTAGTAATTTGGTCGTGCGTTCGATTCGCCGGTCAACTGATCAAATGCCGGATCCTTATTTACTGGCCCTGACCACTACCCGGGATTTACTGAACATATTCCTGCCCGCTTTTGATGAACAGCTTTTATTTGTACTTGAAACTTACGGGCTTTTCGTGACTGAATTCAATGACCCGAATTTAAAAATTGGCCTGGACCGAAAGTACAGGGAATTGAGCATACCTATCAACAAGGCCATGACTGACCCCGGCTACTACCGAAAAGCAAAGGTGTCCGCTGCGGCGAAGGAATTCCTGCATGCTACTGCAAAGCTTGAAGCTTCTGTTACTACAGGTCACACGGAAAGGAGAGACTACCTAAGGAGCATCATTCATATGCATTTGAACCGTGTTTACAGCGACCAGGCAAGAAAGCAGGAAATGATCACTTATTATTTTCTATATAAACACCTTTCTTCGGTAAAGGCCAGGAAAACGTCAGCTGGCCGTCAATAACGACATTTAAATAATGGCAGCAATAATCATTGAAATGTCGTGACATACATTCAAATTAAAATATTATAAAATACTGTATTACAGCATAATGCAACTAAGGCACAGGCTTTGAATAGCCCCTGACAACTGTCCCCAGTTATCGTGGCAGGCTAAACATCGATCATTTAAATTAAGCATAATGAAGAACAATTCAACATTCACCCCTCCGGATTTTACCCTGCCTCAAAACATCATGAACCGCCCTGTTACCGTTATTGGAGCCGGTACACTTGGCCGCAGGATCGCGCTTATGTTTGGCACCCGTGGTGGGCAGGTAAAAATATATGACCTGTCTGAGGATCAACGAAAAGCCGCTGTGTTATACGTCAATGAACAACTGCCTGCGGTGGCGGCCACCATCGATGGAGGTGTACCCGGAACGGTAACAGCAACGGCAGATCTGGCCGAAGCGCTTAAAGATGCCTGGCTGGTGATCGAGGCCATTCCCGAACGCCTGGATCTGAAAATAAAGGTCTTCGGTGATCTCGACAGGCTTGCAGATAAAGACGCGATCCTGGCCAGTAACTCCTCCTCTTATCCAAGCAGCCAGTTTATTGATGAGGTCGCTCACCCGGAAAGGGTCGTTAATGCCCATTTTTATATGCCGCCAACACAAAATGCAATAGATCTGATGTCATGCGGAAAGACCGACCCCTCGGTTATTGAATTGTTGAAAACAGCGTTACCTTCTTTTGGTGTTTTCCCTTTTGAAGCCCGCAAAGAAAGCACAGGATTTATCTTTAACCGGGTTTGGGCTGCCATCAAACGGGAATCGCTGGCATTGGTCGCCGAAGGGGTATCTACTCCGGAAGAATTTGACCAAATGTGCATGATCAATATGCATACTAAAATGGGGCCTTTCCGCTTAATGGACAAAGTCGGATTGGATGTTGTATTGGACATTGAAAACCATTATGCTGCAGAGAACCCGCATCTACCAACCGGGCCAAGAGAGTTACTTCACCAGTACGTTGACAACGGATTATTAGGTGTTAAATCCGGACGCGGATTTTATAACGACTATGCATAGACCTGAAACTATGGCCAGCTATAATAACATTTGATCATTTTTTCAAGTACCCTGTTCATATTCAGCAGGGAGAGCTTTAGCGAGATACCGTTAGCCTTGTCATGAATTGTTGAAGTTTCAACAATCAATGACAAGGCTTTTTAGTTCACAACTCCTTGATTTATTGCGCTTTACATCTTTGGCCGGATTTTTATATAAGTAAGTGTAATCCTAATTACTATAACCTTATTTAAATACCTCTATGTATCCATACCTACCCAAACTATTGAAAGCTGTTGGTGTGTTGATCTTTATAGCCACCTCCACTTATTCCCAGCCGGTAAACGCCTTAAGAACCGCCAGGTTGAAAATGCAACTAAAATCCGCAGGAGAAGATTCGGCTAAGGTCGTTTTGCTTCAGAGGCTCGCGACTTATTATGCAGATCTACCGGGAGAAGCAGCTACAGACCTTGAACAGGCGAAGATTTTGAATGGTCAGGCTTTGGT
>Ga0247739_10000744_pt1 | contig 11716 bp, 12 predicted proteins | sample UWRJL058202B2_FD_180943 | JGI IMG/M metagenome (GOLD analysis project Ga0247739, IMG submission 180943) | Plant litter microbial communities from Arlington Agricultural Research Station in Wisconsin, United States - UWRJ-L058-202B-2 | ecosystem: Environmental > Terrestrial > Plant litter >... | reverse complement strand
TCCCCGACCCAAATAGAATACCTAAAAATCTAACCTCAGTTTATGCTAATTCAAACCCGATAAACAATGGCTTTGTAATTGGAAATCGTTTTAATACTGCCAACCAAGAAGTAGAATATATTGCAAATTCATGCAGAGAATTTGTAAGTAATGGTATTCAGGCGAAGGATATTATGATATTAATTGGAAACAAACGAGCATTATTAGGTTCTTTGACCCAAGCACTACAAGCGAGAAATATTCCATTTGATGCAAACCAAAGAGATGATTTTAAGGATAGCAATCATGGCAGGTTTTTTATGAGTCTTATGAGAATAATGGCTGACAATAATGATTATGTTGCACATCGTGTCTTGATTGGTACTCCTCGTGGAATTGGTCCAGCAACCACTTTATCAATAACGGATAAAGTAATTGCAAATAATCTCAATTATCGAAATCTTTTTTATAATCCTTTACCTAATCAAGTTTTTTCTAATCGTGAGGTTTCAGCAATAACTAATGCTATTGCAAATATTGCTCTTGTGAACGCTTGGACATTAAACGACACACTTAATGTTAGAGCAGGCGATATAGACCAACTTTTATTAGCGAATTTTACGCAGACTGAAGTTAATGATTGGCGTAATTATATCGCCGCACTTCCAGTGGACATGACACTCTCGGAAGTAAAAGAATATCTTGAAACAGATTCTGAAGTTTCAAAAGCTAACATTTTGAATTCTATATTTATCAGGATGCAACAAGTAAATCCGGCACAAAATAACCCATTGGATAAAATAAGAATAATGTCCTTCCATTCTTCCAAAGGGCTAAGTGCAAAAGTTGTTTTTATACCTGGACTTGAGGAGAGGATTTTTCCGACACTACGTACGCAACAGGCTCCTGGACTATTACTTGAAAACGCAAGACTGTTTTATGTTGCTATTACTCGAGCCAAAGCGTCCTGCATTTTAAGCTATGCATCCCGTAGGACTATTCAAGGACAGTTTACCAATATGGCAGTTTCTCGATTTGCACAAGCAACTGGGGTTGTATTCAATACGCCTCCTAATGCCCAAATTAGTACAATACAAATTACAAATATTCAGACTGCAATTAATGACTTGTAAAAGTACTGTGCCTAACAAAAGTATTGGCAAAAGCTGGGCAGACGGAAGTTCAATCGGCGGTTTTTCATTGCTCAGGCTTGTTTCGGGCAGGACAAGCAACGCTGAACTTTTTGTTCTTAACTTCAACAAAATATTTTCAATCATCAGCGGTTGTGGGCAGACGGAAGTCTATTTCCCAGCATTCGCCAATACTGGTCATTAGCTGATATTTAAGGAAGTCTCAGGTTTCTTAATTAAATAATAAATAGAAATGATTAGAGCATTATTAATGTCATTGTTATTGATAAGTGGGGTGATAATCCAAACCAGTGCTCAGGAAAGTGAAGTGATTATCATTGGAAATGTTCATTCACCGATGCCCAACTACAATTCAGACACTTTGTTTAAGATTCTTGAAAAACTGAATCCTGACGTAATATTATTGGAAATAGACAGTGCACATTTTACAACCGATAATAAATTTAAATACAGCAGTACTGAAAATGAACAAACAGCAACTACAAAGTATATAAAGAAACATTCATCGGTAAAAATCGGTCCTTTTGAATTTGAAGGTAGAAATGAATACAGGTTGCGGAATGGTATAAAGCAATCAGACCAACCTGCAATGCAATTATTGGACAGTTTATTTACTTCAAAACTACTTACAAACAAGCAGGCAGCGATTGTAACGGCATATCACAGATTGACAGATACCTTAAATGCTTTTGGTTATAAAAGTGCTTACTACTTTAATAATAAGAATACTGACAGCATTTCTAAGATAAGACAGTATTACCAACATTATAAGTTAAGAGAGGTAATTAATCAAAGAGAGGAGTTTACATATCGATTTGTAACAACAACAACGGGAGAAAAAATCACTTTGCAAGAGGGATACAACCGTCAATGTGATTTTTGGGATTTACGTAACCAAACGATGGCGAGAAATATAATTAAGGTTATAGACAAAAATCCAAACAAAAGGATAATTGTATTAACAGGCTATTTTCACCGTTACTATTTACTTGAAGAAATTGCCAAAATAAAGTACAACAGAAACTTTTCAATAAAGGAATTTTATAATTAGACATCAGCTAACAGCAGTTTTGCAAAAGTTGGGCAGAAGGAATAAATTTAAGCATTCAATCACTAATCAGCTTTTGTGCATAGGTCAGGCAGACGTATTCTAAATGCCCAACCTTCGCAATGCTGATAACCCTTAGCAGTAATTTTGTTCCATAACCTGTGTCTCCACTAGGACTATTGCAGGATCATCTTCATATAAGATTACATTTGATAATTTAAGCGCTCATTATCTATTCCTAAATTTTACAAGTCTCAAATAATTTAGTTGAATTTCACAAATCAGGAAAATATGAATTTGGAATTTAACAGATTATATTGAGTTTGTAAAAGTAATAAACTCACTTTTGCTTGCGTCTAGGTAGTGAGGACGCATGCCACGGAATAGAAAACAGGCCTTTGCTTATGTCTGATAATAGTCTGGTGAGGCCACGGAATCGCAATTTAATCTTTATTTATCCTACACATTGTACGACAACTAACAGACATCACTCAAAACAAAAATAAATGGCTGAAATCTTAGACGACGGACCTTTTTATCACGGAACGAAAGCGGATTTAAAAATTGGCGACTTTTTGACAGCGGGTTTTAATTCTAATTACAGACCGGAAGTTGTAATGAACCACATTTATTTCACTGCTTTAATTACCGGTGCAGGACTTGCCGCTGAATTGGCAAGAGGAGTTGGAAACCCTCGTATTTATATGGTTGAACCAACAGGAATTTTTGAAAATGATCCTAACGTTACAGACAAAAAATTTCCAGGCAATCCTACCCGTTCATATCGCAGTCAGGAACCAGTGAAAATTGTAGGAGAAGTTACCGAATGGGTTAGGCAAACAGAGGAAGAACTTAAAATCTGGCGTGAAAGATTAGCGAATATTAAAGGAGATATTATCAATTAATGAACCGTAATGCAAATAAATGCGCGGATTTAAACCTGACTGCCATTTAAAACCCACCCACCACCAAAAACCCTGGACGTTTCAAGACAATACTTTGGACGTTTCACGAAACCTACCCGGAACGGGCAACAACTAACTTTGCATCATAAAAATTACAATCATTATGACAAAGACAGTTTTAGTTACCGGGGCTTCCGCAGGAATTGGAAAGGCAACAGCAATTTTATTAGCACAAAACGGCTACAATGTTTACGGTGCAGCGCGCAGGACGGAAAAAATGCAGGATCTGAAAAGTTATGGCATTAAACCTATTGCGTTAGACGTTACGAAAGATGAAAGTGTTACGGCTTGTGTTGAACAGATTTTCAAAGAAGCAGGAAGCATTGACATTTTGGTGAACAATGCAGGTTTCGGTTCGTATGGTGCGATTGAAGACGTTACGATGCAGGATGCAAAATATCAGCTGGAAGTAAATGTATTTGGTGCAATGCATTTAACACAATTGGTGCTGCCTAAAATGCGGCAAAATAATTATGGTAAAATCGTAAACATTTCTTCGGTTGGCGGCAAAATTGCTTTTCCTTTTGGAGGCTGGTATCACGCAAGTAAATTTGCGATTGAAGCCTTGAGCGATGCCATGCGGGTAGAAGTAAAAGAATTCGGTATTGACGTAATTGTGGTTGAACCGGGCGGCACAAAATCGGAATGGGGCAACATTGCGCTTGAAAGTTTAGTACGGGTTTCCGGTAAGTCAGCATACGGAAGATTGGCAACAGCTGTTCAAAAATCATTTACACAAATGGCAGGCAATGTTCCCGAACCTATTGTAATTGCAGAATTGATACAAAAAGGAATTGAAGCAAAAAGTCCAAAAACACGATACGTCGGCGGCTATATGGCAAAACCAATGTTGTTATTACGAAAAATTTTGTCTGATAAAATGTTGGAAAGAATAATAATGAGCCAGGTAAAATGATGTATCTTGATCGTTATGGAAGAAGAGCAAATTAAACCCAATATTATACTGTACGCCTGTGAAGGCGAATCACATTTCGGACACGATCCTTTTGTGTATGAACATTATTTTGGCATAATCACTTCCGGCAGTGCTGACCATTATACAGACAAAGGTGTTGTAAATTATCCGACAGGTTCTTTATGTCTGATCAGAAGAAATCAGTTACTGAAAGTAATAAAAAAACCAGACGGACAAAAGCCGTTTGCCACCATTACTGTTTTTTTAGAGCAAAAAACGCTGAAAGAATATAGTTCGGAACATGGCGTAAAGGCAAACGGAATTTATGTTGGCGAACCTATTCTGATACTGGAAAATGATGCTTTTTTGAAAGGATATTTTGATTCGCTCATGCCGTATTTTGACCAACCGGAAAAGCTGACACCGATTTTAGCACATGCAAAAACTACGGAGGTTATTACGTTACTGCTTCGCAACCCTTCATTGAAGAATTTTTTGTACGATTTCAGTGAACCCCATAAAATAGATTTGGAAGGATACATGAACAGGCATTTTTCATACAATATTCCGTTGGCACAATTTGCGAAACTGACAGGCAGAAGTCTTTCATCATTCAAACGGGATTTTGTAAAAATCTTTAATACAACACCCGAAAAATGGTTACAAAAACAACGGCTGGAACAAGCACATTTTCTTATCACTCAAAAGAACAAACGTCCGTCTGATATTTATCTGGAATTAGGTTTTGAAACCTTATCGCACTTTTCTTACACTTTCAAAAAACAATTTGGACATACACCGACAGCATTGCAAAACACATCAAGGGCAAACCAAGTAGCCGGCAGTCCCTCTTTAACTACAACTGTCTGATATTTAACTATATCTGTTCTTAAAATTTTGTTGAATTAGCATCAACAAACATAGAGATCTAAAAATGGAATCATTCAGCGTATGCTTCCGTCATAGACAAAATTTCAATGAAGTCTGACAAGCAAAAAAAGCCATTTGTTGTATTTGAAAAAGATGAATTTATTAAAACTTATATTACTTCTCTTAAACTTATTCAATTAAAGCCAGCTACGTTTTCAGATAAAATCATTGAATTGAAATTCGACGAATTAATGCTTCATCTTCTTGAAAAATATCCGGCTGAAACTCTTTCATTCCAAACAAAAAATCAGCAGGAATACTCTGATTTTGAAATCAGAAAAGCAGTTGAATTAAACATAACCAACAACCTCACATTAGAAGATTTAGCGTTTTTATGCCATACTAGTGTTTCCACTTTTAAACGAAAATTTATAAAACTCTACAACGAAATACCAAGCCAATACTTTTTTCAGCAAAAAATGGAAATAGCAAAGTCGTTGTTGCTGCAAAATGAAAATCCGGGCGAAGTGTTTTATAAAGTAGGTTACGAAAACCATTCAAGTTTTTCACAATCTTTAAACAGGTTTACGGCATAAGTCCAACACAATTTAAACAGCAAAATCTGACTGTTTCCCAACAGCTTTTGAACGATTAGCACTAATTCTGTCCCCTGCTTGCTTTCTAACTTTGCGTTGAATTTAAAACGTAAAGAAAATGACAAAAAAATATTTTACAGAATTAGCCCGCTACAACAATTGGACAGACAAAATAATTATTGACTGGCTGAAACAAATCAATGAAGAACAATGGGAACAACCTATCGCAAGCAGTTTCAGCAGCGTTAGGCAAACCGCAATTCATATAGTTAGCGCAAAGAGAATCTGGATTGACTTTTGGACCAAAGTCTCTGCCCCTGTTTACCTGTCTGCTGAATTTAATGGCACAAAAACTGACCTGATTGAAATTTGGAAAAAAGCCTCCACCGACCTGCAAAACTTCATTGAATATTTCCCCGAAGAAGACTATTTAAAACCTGTTCATTTTATCTATCCAAACGGCAGGCCAGGACAAATGATATTCTGGCAAACATTTCCGCACTTTGTTAATCACGCTACTTATCATCGTGGACAACTGGTAACTTTATTACGACAAACTGGCTTCACTAACTTTTCCAATACGGATTTAGCGACTTACTTCATTAAAAATAATTTAGTTTAGTCCGATAGAGAGAACAACATCCGCCAAGCCATAAACCGTTGGCTAAAAAACAATTACCACTATTACATTAAAAGAAAGATCATCATTTTATCGATCATGATAAACAATTACAAAAAATAGATTTGTATATTGTAGTCATGTATACTATATTTGTGACAACAAAAATATACAATATGAGAAAATTAGATTTTGCATCTCTTCAGGTAAGAGATTTAGAAGTATCAAAAGCCTTCTACACAGAAAGATTAGGGTTTGAATTGTCAGAAATGAGCAATCCTTATGCCTGTGTTTTTAAGTACAACAAAGGCGAAGCAAGTTTTGCCATCCGAACACCTATTGGGAACATAGACGGCAAAGAACTGGGCATTGGTGTTTCACTTTGGTTTGCTATTGATGAGAAAATTGAAGAACTACAAAGCCAATTGACAGAAAAAGGCGTAACGCTGATAGGAACAATTAACAACACACCTTTTGGTAAAACTTTGATGGCAAAAGACCCGGACGGTTATATTATTACATTTTTGGAAGCAAATTAAAACTCCCGCCAATGACTAATTGTGAGATAAAATATTGGATTATTGTGGCATCAAAAGACCACGTAAAGAATGGTATTGCAGAAGGAATCGCACAAGCCTGTCACGGAAAATCTTCACCATTGAGAAGAATGAAAAAAGGAGATGGTGTTGTATATTATTCAGGAAAACAAATTTTGGGCAAGCCAGATAAATGCCAGGAGTTTACAGCATTGGGAAAAGTAACAGATGATGAAATATATCATTTTCAGGTTTCGGAAGATTTTTGTCCTTCAAGACGAAACATTGAATTTTCACAATGCAAAGACATTTCTATTCTTCCTTTGATTAATGATCTGGATTTTATCCAGAATAAAAAAAGCTGGGGTTATCCTTTTCGTTTTGGTTTCCTTGAAATCAACCAACATGATTTTGATTTAATTTCGTCACAAATGCTTCAATTAGATTATGCCTGAGGAAATTAGTTTTCATTTTAAAAGCCCGGAAAACAGCCCGGGTTACCTGCTTGGGCAACTAACGATGCTATGGCAACGTAAACAAAAAAAAGTTTTAGACCCTTTGGATCTGACGTCTACACAGTTTGTATTATTAGCAGCATTAGGCTGGCTTTCAAAAACAAACAATGCTGTTACACAAGTTGATATTGCAAACCAAAGCAATTCCGACAGAATGATGGTATCAAAAGTATTGCGGACATTAGAAGAAAAAGGGTTTATAACGCGGCAGGAACACGAAACCGACACAAGAGCAAAAACCATTCGACTGACGAACAACGGTGCAGTTGTTTTACAAAAAGCAATCATTGAAATAGAAAATGCTGATTTAGATTTTTTTGCTACATTGGACACTAAACTTTCATCATTCAATAAAAATATGGTGCAGCTGATTGATGAAAACAAGGGCTAATAAAACCGTATCACCATTTTAGAGCGACACCTAACAATGATAAACAACCTGGTTTATAACATACAAAATCTGATAACGCTTAGTCTGGCTGAAATAGAAACCGTAACTTCTTTATTTCAGGAAAAGACTTATAAAAAAGGAGATTTCTTTTTGGCGGAAGGTCAAATTTGTAAACACGTTGGGTTTGTTGTAAAGGGATTGATGCGGTATTATATTAATCACGAAGGTGAAGAAAAAACATACGCTTTTTCCCAGGAAAATAATTTTGTATGTAATTATGAAAGTTTTCTTCCTCAGAGCCCATCTTCAAAAATTATTCAGGCTTTGGAAGACTGTGATGTGCTGGTTATTTCCCATGCCGACCTGCAAAAATTTTATGCGAATATCCGTGAAGGAGAACGATTTGGCAGGATCGTCATTGAAGCGGTTTTTATACAAACGTTACAGGATATTGCTTCATTTTATATTGAAACACCTGAACTTCGTTATGAACGGTTTTTAAAAAACCACGCTGACCTTCAGCAAAGAATTACGCAATACCATATTGCCTCTTTTGTAGGCGTGAAACCTCAATCGCTCAGCCGCATCCGCAAAAGAATTTCAACCCAATTTTGATTTGTTAACTTAAGTGCATCAATATTGACCGTCGCTGTAAGAATTTTGTGTCATCATCTTAAATTAAATTTTTATGACAACCAAAATTTCTTATACAGTAGCGTTCATAACGGGGCTGGGATTAATTTTTATCGGAGCGCGGTTTTTATTGTCTCCGGAAATAGCCGAGGCTGGATATGGCATCCATTTTAATGAACAGGGAGATTATTCGTTTCATTATATCAAGGGGATCAGGGATATATTTTCCGGGTTGCTGATGTGTGCTTTTGTTTTGATGAACGAGCGGCGGCCTCTGGGAATAACATTATTAGCAGGAACGATTATCCCCGTTACCGACATGCTTATTGTGCTCAATAAAAGCTATAATGGTGTTCAGCAGGCTATTCCGCATATATCTGCAATCATCATTTGTGTTGTAATCGGGATCATTTTACTGGCTGCTAAACCCTCAAAAATGCCGTCAGTATGAAACCAGTTGCAGAAGTTTGATTGATTGTGTAGCAGATATGACTTAAAAGGACGCCCCGGATTATTCGGAACGTCCTTTTTTTTGGAATTTGAAATTAAACTGGTGACTTTAAAACAAGAAATAAATCCCTAAAATTTGAAATGACTATCTGTCAACAATGACTTTCTTCACTTCTGCTGAGCCATCAGCCATTTCTATCCTGACAACATAAAGCCCTGTTACAAAGGGCTTAACTGAAATTCCATTATCCGGAATTTTTGAGGTTCGCAGGACTACTTTTCCTGTTGCATCAGTTATGGTTACAGACTTAATTTTATCCTGCAAATCTGCATTAAAAAGAATTTTATCAGAAACCGGATTCGGATAAATCACATTAGTGCCATCTTCAAAAGTCACACTTCTTATCTGTGAATAGGTGAAAGAGCCATCATAGCGGCCAGATGCCCGGTCAACCATTTTCAGACGATAGAGGTTTTGACCTGGATTTGGATCAGTGTCTGAAAAAGTGTAATGCCGGTTTGAGGTGCTTTCTCCGCCTGCAGTTACTTTACCGATCTGCGTCCATTTCTTTCCATTCGAACTTCGTTCAATTTCAAAATGTTCACTGTTACTTTCAGAGGCAGTGGACCAGTACAGCAGTGCCGATTTACCTTCTGTTTTTACATTAAAATTTTCCAGGACAACCGGAAGAGGATCCGAATCCTGAAATTTCACCAGCGGATCACCAAGTATCACTTCAATTTCTGAATATCCGGCGGCGTAGCGATAGGCATCACTAACTGTAAACCCGCTGGCCATTAGCGTAAATGCGCCATTGGTGAGGTACTCATATTCCAGTCCGCTTGCGCCATTTATGGTAAAAAGGAAAAGCAAATCTGAATATGCATGTACATTCATCACATTTCCTTTCCCAAGGTATTCACCACCCAGATAATTGTCGCCCTTGTAATTACCTATATTACAGGAGCTGAGACTAAGAAGCTGAATATTTAGCTTTGACAGATTGTTAATATCATCTTTATAAATACCAAAAGACTGATAATCAGGGGATCCGTGCAGGTTGAGGCTAAAAATTTCGTACGATTTATTTTCCAGTTTATTAAGAAAATCCGCCTTCCATACAGGATCTTCACCAGAATAATCCGGATCTTTTGGCCGCCCGAAATTTATCGTTTCGGCAGAGCTCCACCGTCCGTTCGCTTTTGCCATTGCAACAACATTTTGTTCACTTACAAAAGCATCAGTCAATAAAACTTCTTTGTTGAACGTAATTTCTTTATTGCGGAAGCGATGCAGTTTTGTGAAGTAGTTTACCAGGTAATTAGATTTGTCCTGGGCGTTCAGATTTGGCGCCGGTATAACCATCCCAACGGACATCAGCGGATTACGTTGCTCAAAAACAGCTTCCCGGACTTCCTGAGATGGGCGGAAACAGGTGTTCTGGTATTTAGTACTTTGCAGATAATAATAAGCCGGATCGTAGCTGTAATGCTTATAAAGCGGATGGGTATAATGTTGAAATGTAATCACACCAGAGGAATTTGCCACATTTCCTGATTCGTCCAAACCATTTTTAAACGAATAGGTAGATGCATTGTCGCCGATGAAAAATAAATAGGAAATATTATCGGTCAGAAAGTGCTGCGAGATATAGTCATACAGCGCGATTTTGGCAAAACTATTGTTTTCAAGATAATACTTCTCGATTGAAAGGTTGGGCATGGATGTTTGTATATCCGAAATATACTGGTCCAGTTTGGCTTGAACAGAAGAAGTATTCTGCCATTCTTCGTTAATAACCATCAGCATTTTTTTCTGTTGCGAACTGGCTGATCCTGTGGTAAATGGTAAAAGAAGCACTCGTCCGCCACAGGGGTCTCCGTCCACGCCAAACACATAGGTACGGAGAAGGTAAGATGTGTTGGGCAACATCCCGCCCATCACAAAATCTACGGTACGTGCCGTTTTATTAACCGCTTTTGTAGAAAGCCAGGAATAGGCAAATCCCTGGGCTTTGCAATTTTCCCCGCATTCAGGAAAGATGGAGAAATTGATGGTAAAAACATCATCGATATTGACATTTGGCCCAAAGTCAAGATGGATATTGATCATGCTTTCCGGCCTGGCTGCATACGGTGTAACAGTTTGCGTAATGTCAGAGTCGGTAATCCGGGCATTTGCCTGCTGATCCTTAATTTCAGTTACTTTATACTCATGAGTAACCGGATCGATAAACAATTTAGCACTTCTTTGGGCGTGACTGCTTGTAATACTTAAAAAGAAGAGTGATACGAAGGTGAAGTAGACGAAATTTTTCATGTCTTTGAGGATTTAGAGATGAATTGACGCAACATTTCCAATTAAATATCAGACACAATTTAATATCTAAAAGTTGGAGAGAAAAAATAAAAAGCAGGATTTTTTTTACACAGCTATAATGGTCAAATCAGTATCCGGGTTTAGAAAAAAACATAGGACTTTTTGCACTGTTGTCAGCAATCTGTATGAATGTTTCGTTTCAGTTCAAAACTAAAAAAAGGGATGTCTCAGGCTATTTGAGACACCCCTTTTTGCTTTCCGTACAAAAATTATTTATAAAAATGCAGTCAGCCTACATCACGTTTTCAACCACTGATTTGCCTTCAACCTGACCCAGCGGATTCGCACTTTCCATCAAATCAGAACATGCTGCGGCCCAGGAAATATCCTCAGGGTAAAGTGCACTTCGAAGATAAGCCCAGGTAAGTTGCTGAACTGCTGCAACCCGCTCAGGATTTTCATCGCTGGTCTCTGTGACTAAATAACCGGAAATTCCTCCGAGAAGATGTTCCCCTCCAAATAAAGTAACCAGCCAATCGGCCCCCGGACTTAATGTATAAGCATCAGTGAACCAATCCCATCCGCGAATTGTAAGCGGCGAAATATCTTTATCTCCGGCAATTACCAGAGTTGGCGTGGTCATTTCTGCATAACTTGGATTCATAAACGGATAATGCTCGGCTGCGAACGGACTCAAATCCTCTCCTCCCCGACCAGCCGGAGTTAG
>Ga0247739_10000743_pt1 | contig 11731 bp, 12 predicted proteins | sample UWRJL058202B2_FD_180943 | JGI IMG/M metagenome (GOLD analysis project Ga0247739, IMG submission 180943) | Plant litter microbial communities from Arlington Agricultural Research Station in Wisconsin, United States - UWRJ-L058-202B-2 | ecosystem: Environmental > Terrestrial > Plant litter >... | reverse complement strand
ACTGCTTCGATTGTCGCGGAGGTCGCCGGTGGGCAAGAACCAGTCCCTAGTATAAAGGTCGCCGCATTGTGTAAGCACTATATTGAACCCCGCATTTACCCGCCGGTGTTGAAAAGCATCGTCCAAAATAATGACCTCCGTATCTGGCCGATCATGCAGCAATTGCGGAATGGCTTCAATTCGCTCCTCCCCTACGGATACAGGCACATCCGGAAATTTTTTGTGGAACTGCATCGGCTCATCTCCTATTTCAAGCGCTGTGGTGTTCACATTGGCTAGTGCATATCCTTTGGTTTTGCGTTTATAACCGCGGCTCAACGTAGCCACTTTAAAATGTGGATGCAACAACCGCAGCAAGTATTCTACCATCGGGCTTTTGCCGGTACCACCCACGGAGATATTGCCCACACATATAATCGGCATATTAAATGTTGCCGACCTATAATATCCTTTATCGAACATCCAATTACGTATACTGATGCACAGCCACACAATGAGCGAAAAAGGGAATAGCAGTATGCGAAAAGATTTTAAATAAAAATTAAAATTCATATAATTGCTGTGGGGTGATGCAATATTTCAGCGGTACATCGAATACGCCGATATCGCTGATTTGCGTCACTGGTTCAAAAAAAGACAGCCCGATGGTAATCACATTTGGCCGGCACTGCGGAATAAAACGATCGTAAAAACCTTTGCCATAGCCAACCCGAAAGCCTAGCTGATCGAAGGCAATCAACGGCACAAAAATAATATCCAACAATTCTTTTTCAACAATATTGCCATTTGTTGGTTCGGTTACCCCAAAACGGTTCGAGGCAGTTTCCATATCATCATCGCTTAAAATAGCCACCATGGCGTTTGTATCAAAATCTGCTCTGGGATAACAAACTTGACTGGTTGGTGATTGATCCAACATCGTTTCCACAAAAAAATGTGGCATCACTTCGTTGCGTTCCACCATGGGCAAATAGCTTAATATATACTTCGGTTCGGGATATTGCAGGGTGCTAAAATGCTCTAGCATACTGGCCAATAAACGATGCATAATAGGCTGCGAAAGGTCTGACCGCTGAGACAGATAAAGTTTGCGTATTTCTTTTTTGGTCAAGGTGGAATATTGGAAGTGATTTGTTAGCGCATTTACTACGGTTCTATTTCTTCTTCTTCGGCAGGTGCTTCATTTTCGTTGGCAAAAAAAGAAAAAATCGTGGTGCCGTAATTTCGCTGCTTAACGTAACCGGGATATTCCTCGTAATTATTACGGGGCGTATGTTCCAACACGAAAATACCACCAGGCGCAATCATCTTTTTTTCCATGATAATTTTCGGGAGCTCGTCGATTGTTTCCAATGCATAGGGCGGGCCAGCAAAGATGAAATCGAAATTGTCGGAACAGTTTTCTAAAAAACGAAAGACCTCCATTTTGATCAGCTTGCAATTTTCAATTTTGAGTGCCTCGATGTTCTTTTTGATGAATTCGAACATCTTAGGGTCTTTTTCGATGATGACCAGCTCTTCCGCACCGCGGCTTGCGAGCTCGTAACTGATGCTGCCCGTGCCACCAAAAAGATCCAATGTCCGTATGTTTTCTAGGTCTATTTCATTTTGCAGGATGTTGAATAGTCCTTCTTTGGCAATATCCGTGGTTGGTCGGGTATAGGGCATTTGCGCCGGCGGATTGATTCTTCGTCCGCCATATTTTCCAGAGATAATCCTCATGATGCTTTTATTAAACTGGTAAAATAATGGGCTGGAACGCTTTTGAAAGGAGCGCCCCAAGCGAGACTGTCTGCTAAATCAAACTGCACCTGTTCGAAGAATTTAAGCAGCGATCCGTACAGCGGCGATTTCTCATCCAACAAACCTTGCACTTTAATGGATAGCTCTTTCGGGGTTATTTCTAATTGTTTGCAGATATCGAGAATTTGATAAATAAGGTCATCCACTACTTTGAAAGGAAAACATTTGGCTATCAGCAATTTATTATGCTGTACAAGGGTCAGCTCTGCAACATCCCTGCTAAAAACCAATTGCATACTTGGGTTAGCAGTTTTCTCATTGGATGCCAATCCCTGCTTGATCAACAGCGATAAGGTAGAAGAAATTGTCGCCTCCGGAAAAAGCACCTTGAAGGCATCTATCCATGCTGCTTGTACCTTAAAGGCCACGGAAATATTGCTATCCGCTTTGGCTGTGTGTACCATTTCGCCGATAGGCAAACCAAACTGCAGCGTAACAAACTCCATTGCATTATTGATCAACCTGCTAGGTATTGGCATTGCATCTGGCGTACGTACATATATATACGTATCCAAGCCTGTGTAATTCATCAAGGCACTTACCCGCTTTAGTTCGCTCATGTACTCAACTATGTTTTCCAAATCTTCTTTGGCAAACTGTATCACTTCGAGGGCCACCCAGTTGCGGAGGTCTTTATCTACCATAGCAATGGTTATGGTTTGATATTCCAAGGCAAGCACCAGTCGGCGGCTCTGTTTAACAAATGCGGCAAGCCCATCCGTTTTTATATCTATGATTCGCTGTATCATCGGGTTGCAAAGTAAGTAAAACAGTTTGCAATTAGAGAATGATGGTTTCGGGAGAACAGCAAAGGCTTCAGTGATTCATTTGTGCACTTGCAAATCTCTTCACGACAGGGCGGCCATTGCAGTGGCCACGGGATAGCGTTTAGCAGCTTGGTTGTCCGTCGAAATCCTCAAAAATAAAAAATCCGCTTACTTTCGCCGCCTCATGTCCACACCTTTTGTACCAAACAATTTACAACTTACGATTAGCAACAAGCAAATCTTAGGCATTGCCTTGCCTATTGCTGCGTCGATATTGGTTCCACAAATAAACTTTATCACCAATAATATTTTCTTAGGTCGCTTGGGCGAAGAGACCCTTGCGGTTGCAGGCATCACCGGTGTTTTCTACCTCATTTTTGCGGTGATAGGAAATGGATTGAACAACGGACTGCAAACCTTGATCAGTAGGCGGGCCGGGGAAAATAGGGTCGACGAAATTGGACAATTGTTCAGCCATGGCATGCGTATTTCGTTGGTAATTGCTGCCATTGGCATATTGATTACCTACACCATTGCGCCTTTGATTTTGCGCAGCGCCATCCACAATCCGCAAACGCAGGACATGGCCATCCATTTCATGAAAATCAGGATTTGGGGATTGCCATTTTTGTATATCTATCAAATGCGGAATGCTTTATTGGTAGGCACCAATAACAGCCGCTACTTGGTGGGTGGCACCATTGCGGAAACCATTACCAATGTAGCACTCGACTATGCCCTAATCTATGGCAAATTCGGGTTGCCAGCCTTAGGTTTCAACGGGGCTGCCATTGCCAGCATTGTGGCAGAAATTGTAGGCATGTTGGTGGTATTTGCAGTAATACATTATAAAGGAGTAAGCAAGCAATTGCAATTATATAAGAACTGGGCATTTAAACCGGCCACATCCAAACTGATCTTGAATGTAAGTGCGCCATTGATTTTCCAATTTGCCATTAGCATTACCGCTTGGGAATTTTTCTATATTTTGGTGGAACACCATGGCAGTTTGGATCTTGCCATTAGCAATACAATGCGGAATGTATTTGGCTTGTGCGGTTGCGTTTGCTGGGCGTTTGCGGCTACTACCAATACCATGGTGAGCAACATTATCGGTCAGGGCATGCACGATAAGGTGGTAGGACTCATTAAAAAAATCATGTGGCTGAGCATTTGTTTTGCGATGTTGATGTGCATCATGCTCAATATTTTTCCAAGGCTTTTTCTTTCTGTTTACGGACAAGGCGATGCTTTTATCGACCACGCCATCCCCGTTTTGCGGGTGGTTTCTACGGCGTTGATTGCTATGTCGATAGGCACTATTTGGCTCAATGCTGTAACGGGCACTGGCAATAGCAAAATTAATTTTTACATAGAGATATTGGCCGTAACCGTTTACAGCGCTTATGTATGGTATGTATTGGAATATAAAAACTGGCCTGTAACTATTGGCTGGCTGAGCGAATGGCTTTATTGGCTGGTATTGTTTACCTGTTCGTTTATATATATGAAAAGCGGCAAGTGGCGCAAGAAAGTGATTTGATGAAACCAAACCCCTCCGCTACATTTGGCAATGTGAAAGTTAAAACGGTAGTAGGGCGAATCGATAGCGATGGTTCCGTTCGAAGTTTTTGATCAACCGAAAACTCCAAAGCCCGTGAAACGCCCTCCCGTCTTCCCGGCAAAAAAAATCGAGACACGCCTCACCGCCTTCTCGGCATAAAATAAAAACGTCCACTTCGGCATAAAAAAGTATTATGGAAAAGTCAGTGTTTAGGGTTTATAAATTTGGTGGTGCCAGTATCAATAGCATCGAAAGGATTAAAGGTGTGAGTGAAATAATCCGTCACGCTATGGAAAAAGATTATTCGCAAAGGGTGATGCTGATCATCAGTGCCATGGGCAAAACCACCAACGCCTTAGAAAAAGTGGCCGAAGCCTTTTTCGCCAGCGAGCAAGAAAAAGCCTTGCAACTTTTTGATGCGGTAAAACAAGACCATATCCAGCTGGCCAAAGAATTATTGGTTTACAATTTCGATGCATGCATGGCACATCTAAGCGACGTAATTACCGAGGCCGAATGGATGCTGCACGACAAGCCTGTTCGTGACCACGATTATTATTACGACCAAATTGTGTGTTTGGGAGAATTGTTGAGCACCATCATCATTAGCGCTTATTTGAATGAAGCTGGCTTGCCTACGCAATGGCTGGATGTGCGAGATATTATCCGCACCGACGATAACTTTCGAGATGCCAATATCGACTGGAGAATAACGACCGACAACCTGCGGCAATCACTGATTTTAACGGAACCAACAACCCGTATTTTTCTTTCTCAAGGTTTTGTAGGCTCAACAGATGAAAACGAAAGCACTACGTTGGGTAGGGAAGGCAGCGATTTTACGGCAGCCATTTTTGCCAACCTGCTTAACGCCGAAAGCATGACGATTTGGAAAGATGTGGAAAGCGTAATGAATGCCGACCCAAGGCAATTTGCCAGTGCCGTGCCGATAGCAGAATTGAACTATGAAGAAGTGATTGAAATGGCCTACTACGGTGCTCAGGTCATCCATCCTAAGACCATCAAGCCACTCTATCAAAAAAATATTCCCCTTTATGTAAAATGCTTTTTGGATGAAACGCTGGCCGGCACCGAAATCCATAACCGGGCCGTAAAAGACTTGCCACCCATCATTGTACAAAAGGAAAACCAAGTGTTGCTACATTTCCATAGCAAGGATTATTCGTTCGTGGGTGAACGTCCCATTGGGCAGCTATATCATTTGTTCGAGGATCTGAGCATTCGCCCAAGCCTTACCCAAAATGGCGCCATCAGCTTTCTTTGCTGTGTGGACGACCGGGAAGACAAGATCCAAAAACTGGCATTTGCCGCTGATTCATTCTTCGACATCCAGATAGAAAAAGGCCTCACGCTGTTAACGGTGAGGCATTATGAAGAATCGCTTGTACATGAATTGATTGGAAAACGGGAAATCGTATTGAAACAACAGGACGGTCTTAAAACCATCCAAGTTTTGCTGCGATAATTTCTGGTTGCCACGAATTTCACTAATAGACATCAATCTTTCACTTCTATCTGATTCGTGTTCACTCATGAAATTCGTGGCAAAAACTTCTTAGCCTTTCTTGGTAACGATTTGGTTTACCTCTATTCCCTGTTGCATTTTTACTGCAACGGGTTTATCCTTCGTGTCCAATGCGGGTGTCCATGTGGGCATGGCTTCAAAGCGCCTAATTAACAAGTTGTGCATTTCAGGCGGTATGTTCGTTAGCACTTTTGGCAAAATAAGCTTTCCTTCTTTGTTGATGATGAACTCTACAGTGGCGAATAAACGATTATGTGTTTCCGGTAGCCAAGGAGCTAAATCTACTGCCAACTCATCCAAAAACTTTTGAAATCCTTTGATGCCATCTGGCGGCACCGCCTGATGAAAGAAGTTTTTTGAAATGGTTGCTTCATCAAATTCTACCGGTGTTGCGGATATTTTCTCTGTTACTTTTTTGGGCGGTGGCGGCGGCCTTTCATCATCGTACACAATTTTCACTTCGTTATAAAAGTTATACCCACCCTTTTTATCAATCATAATAATAGGAAGCTCCTTCTTTTCATCGAAATAATAATAAGCGTATTTAAGCTTTCGCAACATGCCTGCATAATCAGTATGTGTTTCTAAAAATTTTTTAAGGTATTCGATGCTTCTAGGATTTTTAAAAGCCACAGGAAATACATGGATGGGAATAAAGTCCTGACCTGCATTATGAACCGATGCAGCCAACGTATATAATTCATCAATCTGGTCGTTATTAACCGGTATGCAACCCACGGTTACACATGATCCGTGTACGTAAATGTCAGCGCCTGGCTGTAAGGAATCACTCAAAACCCTATCCGATGCGTTGGGATAATTTACACCCAATGCTAGCCTATAATTGCTTCTAGGTTTAAATTCGTTAATATAATAAAAGCCTTCTGGAACTTGGTAGTCACCTTCCATACGCTTAGGCCCCAAAGTGCCCGCCAAGGCGCAAACCTTATAAGTTTTAAATAATTTATACGGCTCGTCTTTTTCATTCTTGAACCAAACCTCCATATTGCTATCATACTTGAACGAACGGATGTACATGTATTTGGCTGGCCATTTGAGTCCTTTGGCCTCAAACTGTTTCTTTAAGGTATCTTCCTTCAACCTAAAGGCTTCGCTTACATTTTTAAAGGTTTTTTGGTATGATATAAAGTCCTTCGGTTTGGTAGCACTTGGTTGTGCTGTTCCGCTTAAAACCAACACCAACAAGCCTATAAAAAAAAGGAGTGTTTGTGCTATTCTCAGGTTCAACGAATATGAAATTGGATTTTTATACGACCTTGACCGTAACATGTTCATCATCATATAACGAAACTACAAAGGGATTCTTATAAAAAATCCCCTCAACATACATTGAAGGGATTTTTTAAGGTTTTATAAATTTCCACGTTCTTCCTGTTCTCGTTCAATGGCCTCGAACAATGCCTTAAAATTGCCCTTTCCAAAACTTTTTGCGCCTTTGCGCTGGATAATCTCAAAGAATAGCGTAGGCCTATCTTCCACAGGTTTGGTAAATAATTGTAGCAAATAACCTTCGTCGTCACGATCCACCAAGATGCCAAGTTCTTTTAGCGGTTCTAGGTCTTCGTCAATATGGCCGACACGCTGTATCAGGTCATCATAATAGGAACTCGGCACTTTCAAGAATTCCACGCCACGGCTACGTAATTCGGTGATGGTCTTAACGATGTCATTGGTAGCCATGGCCACATGTTGTACGCCTTCGCCCTGATAAAATTCTAGGTATTCTTCCACCTGGCTCTTCTTTTTACCCTCCGCCGGTTCATTGATGGGGAATTTTACATAGCCATTTCCATTGCTCATTACCTTACTCATCAAAGCACTATATTCTGTCGAAATATCGCTGTCGTCAAAAGAAAGGATATTACGGAAACCCATTACATCTTCATAAAACTTCACCCAAGGGTTCATCCCGTTCCAATCCACATTGCCCACGCAATGATCCACGTATAAAAGACCAGCATCATCGGGCATAAAATATGGATTACTCCATGGGCGATAGCCCGGCATAAAAATGCCCGTGTAGTTTCTGCGCTCAATAAAAAGGTGAACCGTATCGCCATACGTATGGATGCCGCTCATCACAAACTCTCCTGTTCCATCGTCTAGCGAGGTAGGCTCCATGTACGGCTTGGCACCACGTTGCGTTGTTTGGGTATAAGCATCCCGGGCATCGTCTACCCGCAGGGCAATCGCTTTTACACCATCCCCATGTTTGTAAATGTGGTCGGCAATCGGGTTATCCGAGCGCAACGGCGTGGTAAGCACCAAGGTGAGTTTATGTTGGCGCACCGCGTAACTGGCCCTATCCTTTATTCCAGTTTCGGGGCCGGCATAAGCCAATGGCTGAAACCCGAAGGCACTGATATAATAATGAGCGGCCTGTTTGGCATTGCCCACATAAAATTCTACATAATCCGTTCCTTGCAAAGGCAAAAAATCGTTGGTCAAATTGGTTGCTGCCTTATTTGCGACAAGTGTTTCCATAAATAAAAATTTTAATGTATAAGAAATCTATACTATACCTAAAAAAAGGCATCAGTAAAAAAAGCGACTCGCCAGATGACCGGCGCTGTCGTTAGCGTCGAATGTAGGAATCCATCGCCAGGGCAGAAATGAGGAAAATATAGGATTGGACTTGTTGCAAGCGAAATAAGTTGAGCCGTCAAAGTTATGGTTTGGCACGTGTGGAAACAAGTAGATTTTATTTGGGCGTGCCACCGCTGGGCTTTCTCTCCGCGGGTGGTATATTTCCTTGGTGGCGCCCATCGGTGTCGGGCTTTCTGTAGTAGTCCGCAGCGGCGACATTACACCCGAGCTTCGCTTATGCCAAAACCCAACGCCGCTTTACGGGCTACTACTGCCAATCCCTTACGCAGCTGGTCGCAGTGTCCATGCTGTTTATGCCTATTCCAGAGGTTGGTAAACTTTTTTCTTGTAAACTAAAAAAGTTTACCAATAAAAAGTTTACGGAATTGAAAACGAAAATCAAGAAAACGAAAAAAAGTTTGCGACTACCAATTTACAGTTTAGGAACCGACTCGCTGCATCTAACTACAATTTCTGAAACCAACCTTATTTCTTTTCATCTCAAACAATACTCGAAAAATTGACAAATAGTTTCCGCAATTGCCTTAATTTGTCGATAACGGTAATGAGATTACAACAACTGTGTATAAAATGACAGCCACCAAAACCATACTCCAAAAACATAAGGCAACAATCCTTTATAGCGTCAGTTTGGCCCTCCTTCTATTCTTTCTTAAATGGCTGGAACTTCGGTTCATCATATTCCATCATTCCTATGAGATCTACATCGGTTGCATTGCGGTGATTTTTACGGCCTTGGGCATTTGGCTGGCCTTGAAACTCTCGAAAGCAAAAATTGAAACGGTAGTGGTAGAAAAAGAAGTGGTAGTAGAAAGGGAAGTATATGTAAAACAAGCGGAATATTTTATTCAGGACACATCACTTATTGCCCAACTGGAAATAAGCAAGCGGGAACTAGAAATATTAAACTTGTTGGCACAAGGAGACAGCAACCAAGAAATAGCTGCCAAACTTTTCATTTCATTGAGCACCGTAAAAACACACAACCAAAATCTTTTTGAAAAGTTGGATGTGAAAAGACGGATACAAGCTGTTGAAAAAGCGAAATTGTTACACCTCATTCCCTAAAAGCCGCTATTTTGCTTTTTAAACAGGCGTTACAGCACAAAAATGGCCGAAAGTATGAGCGAAAAAAACATTGCAACAGCCACATTTGCCCAACAAACAAATAAAAAATGAAAAAGAATATCGTTGTCTACGGGCTTATTGCTGGTACCATTGTTTCTATTTTGATGCTGTTATCTATCAACTATTTTAGCTATTGCGAGGGCAATGTTGACTTTAGCACCAGCATGCTCATTGGGTATGCATCTATGCTGCTCGCCTTTTCGTTGGTGTTCGTAGGCATTCGCAATTACCGGAATAATTACAATGGCGGCGTTGTTAGTTTTGGCAAAGCATTCAAAATAGGAATTATGATTGTTTTGATTGCCGCCACGGTGTATGTTGTTGCTTGGTTGATTGCTTACTATTTTTTCATGCCGAATTTTATGGACAAATATTCGGCCCATATGCTCGGTGAAATGAAAGCCAGCGGCGCAAGCCAAATAGAAATAGATAAGGAAATTATAGAAATGGCAAGTTTTGCCAAGATGTATAAGAACCCCTTCTTCAATGCGTTGATGACCTATGCAGAAATTTTACCGGTCGGGCTGATTGTTACGCTAATCAGCGCCTTGATTTTAAAAAGGAAAAGCACGATAAATCTAAAACAACCCATCAATCAAACAATATGAAAAAAGTAACAGGAATAGGCGGCATTTTCTTTAAATGCAAAGACCCAAAAGCAGTGAACGAATGGTATAAAACGCATCTTGGGTTCGATACAACCCCTTATGGAACAAGTTTTGAGTGGCGAGACGCAGAAGACAGTGAAAAAAAAGGACTGACCCAGTGGAATCCCTTTGCAGAAACCACCAAATATTTTGAGCCTTCTACTAAGGAATTCATGATCAATTATCGAGTAGAAAACCTAGAAGCATTGGTGGAAGAATTAAAGAAAGAAAACGTCACCATTGTAGACCAAATCGAATCGTACGATTACGGAAAATTCGTACACATTTTAGACGTTGAAGGAAACAAAATCCAGTTGTGGGAGCCGAAAGATTAGTGGATGATTGCATCGATGGATATAGCTCATACAAAACCTAAATTATTCAATTTAGGTGCAACGTTATTTCTTCTTTCATCGTCAAGCATAAAAAACTCTTTATGCGTTCCCTATATTTGTTAATCGTTTTCGCCATGGTTGCTGCCTTTGGCTGCAGTAAAAAAAACAAGCCTGTCGGCAAAGATGAATACGTGACCCTTTCATACAAACAAACATTTTGCGCCGACCCTTGGCCCACTGCCAGCAGCGATAGCCTGACGTTGGTGAATGTTGCCAATTATCTCAACACTAATGGACTGTACATTGCAGGCCTGTCTATCAAAAATGAAAGCAACCCAGAGCTTTGCCTAGCCTGCGTTTGCAAAACGGGGAAGGTGATTTATGTAAGCACTTTGAATAGTACTAACCTTACAGAAAAATATGTACAGATAGGATTTAAGTAATGGTGATGTTCTAAAAGTGCAATGTGTAAACGATGTGGCAAGACTTGCCTTAAGCGACATACTGCAAACCGAAAGTTTTAATCCACTACTTTCGCAAGCTTGAAATTCAAACGCTTTTGAACCACTTCACTTTTACGGTACACCTTATATTATGTCTCAAATATTTCTTATTCCCACAGCTTTATACGATGGCGTAACAGAAACACTGCCATCGTATATTTTGGATGCTGTAAAACAATGCACCGTTTTTTTTGTGGAGAACGAACGTACGGCCCGCCGGTTTTTAAAAAGCATTTGGAAAGACATGGTGATAGATGATTACACATGGCATACTATCCATAAAGCGGAAGAAGAAGTGCTGCAACAGTTTGCAGTGCACGTAAAAAAAGGGGATAAAATAGGCATTCTCAGCGAAGCTGGATGTCCTGGGGTTGCTGATCCTGGACAAGTATTGGTGGCAAAAGCGCAAGAATTGAAAGCCATTGTTCGGCCATTGGTTGGGCCTTCGTCTATTTTGCTGGCACTGATGGCTAGCGGCATGAACGGGCAGGCCTTTCGCTTTCATGGTTATTTACCCATTGAATCAAGCGAACGAAAAAAGGCCATTTTATTATTGGAAGAGGAAGCCGTCAAAAAAGGCATTGCCCAAATTTTTATAGAAACACCTTATCGGAACGATGCCATGGTAAAAGATTTGCTACAGCATTGCAAACCCGCCACCCGCCTGTGCATTGCCGTGGACATTACGGCTAGTACCGAATCTATCATTACCCAAAACATGCAAGATTGGAAGGCGAATGTGCCGGCATTGCACAAGCGGCCGGTGATATTTTTATTGGGGGCGTAATGGGAATTTTTCGTTGATTTTTT
>Ga0247739_10000742_pt1 | contig 11732 bp, 10 predicted proteins | sample UWRJL058202B2_FD_180943 | JGI IMG/M metagenome (GOLD analysis project Ga0247739, IMG submission 180943) | Plant litter microbial communities from Arlington Agricultural Research Station in Wisconsin, United States - UWRJ-L058-202B-2 | ecosystem: Environmental > Terrestrial > Plant litter >... | reverse complement strand
GATGACCTGCCCTCGACCGACCTCGTGGTGATCATGGTGGGCATCTGCGACACCTTGCGAGTCATCAGCGCTGGCGCCTGGGAGCGTCAGCTCCGCGACATGTTGGATGCCCTGATGCGGTCTCTGCCGGATTCCGCTCGCATCGTGATCGCAGACATCCCGCCGCTCGATAACGCCGGCAGCCTGTCGCGCGCCGCGAGGGTGGCAGCGGGAGCCCACGGGAGCCTGCTGAATCGCCAGACCCGGGTGGTCGCCCGCGAGTACGACGCCGTGACGGTGATGGAGTTCCCGGTGGAGCTGACCAACTCCCTGTGGCTGCCCGAGGGCATCGAGGAAAGGTATAGCCATACCTACCGCGTGTGGGGCGCCCAGCTCGCCGAGACTGCGGCGGACGTCACCCCCGTGCTGTAGATCTGTCCTTCAGTCTGCGACCCGCGGTTTCAGCTTCCGCAGGGCGGTTGCTTTGTGCGCGGCCTCGGCGCCGGTCTTCTCCGACCGCACGATGAACGCCGGCTCGTCCTTCGACGCACGGAACGTCTGGTCGGCGAATTCGAAGTCCGTGGTCTTCTTCTCCACGATCTCCCCCTGGGTTCGCCCCTGGGAGGTCGCCCAGCTGACTCGGTCGCCCTTGCTGAATTCGGTCACCTTCGGATCCTATGCAGGGACACTGACACGGGCCAGGCCTCAATAGTCTGAAGGGGTGACCTTGCAGAACCATCCCGGTGAGACCGAATACCCCGTTCGCCCCCGAGCCCGGTATGCCCGGGCGGCGGATGCACGCCGCCGACAGCCGGGAGGAGGCAACCAGCGCCGCGCCCTCCTGCTGACCGCGTGGGGGCTTCCGTTGGGCGTCGTCGGGTTCATCACGGGCCGCTCCGAGTTCCAGGGGGCGGCCGAGGAGACCCTGCCGTTCTTCACCGGCGCGGTCTGCTTCGGAATCGGGCTCCTCATCGCCTCGATCGTGTTCCAGCAGATCGACTCGCGGGGCCCCCGTGACCAGCAGCGGGCCTACATCGCCGCGGCGGGGCTCGTTCCCGTTTCCCAGCGCCAGCAGCAACTGCTTGCCCTCGATTCCTCCAGCGATTGGTCGTTCGGATGCTGGAACTCCTCTCTCGCCTACATGCCGACCTGGGCTGAGCTGCCCGCGGACCTGAGGCAGAAGTACGGCGACGGCGCTCAGGGTTCGCCGTGGCCCGCGTTGCCGTTGGGGCGGTTGGACGAGCAGCGGGCGGCCCTGGATTCCCGGTTCCGGATCGCCTCGGCCGATGACCTCGAGCTGCTCGTCGCCGACACCCTCATCGTCGGCTCCCTGTCGCAGCGATTCGCCGAGGTCGCCACCTCCGACGACGCGGAGCGAATGTTCTCCCGGGTGTCGGCGATCACGGGCGAAACTGAGTTCCGGCTCATCGAGCGCACCCATCCGACCGCAGACGCGGAGCCGTTGCTGCTCCTCGCCGGTGATACCGAGCGAACCATCGGCGCCGTGCGATTCTCGTACCTGGCTGGGTATCTCACCGCAGACCGGGCCTGGGAGCTGATAGGTCGTCTCGGAGATCGGGCGTTCGCACGGTATCCCGATTACGACGCGTACTGGGCCGATGTGGCGGTGGCCGTCGCGTTCGCCTCCGACTCCCTGCAGCAGGTGCAGGACCAGCGGGCGCTTCGGGTAGCGGTCACCGGGTCGAACTGGCCCGCCGCGCGTGTCCCCTACCCGGCGGCATCACAACCGGTGGTTGCCGGCTAGCACGCGGTTCCGATCAATCTACGGTGCTGAGATGAACCATCGCATCGTAGAGCTGCTTCTCGGTCATTGGCGGTTCCGGTATTGGATGTGCCCGCTCGGCACGGTAGGCATCGAGCATGAGGTGAAGCTGCCGCCGCCAAGCGTTGGGCGCGGTGGTGCTGGTGGCGTCGATCATTCGTCCGTTTGACCAAATGAGGTTGACGATGTCGGCCAGAGTGATGTCGGGGCGGACGTCGCCCGATTTCTGAGCTCGGGTGAGCACGTCCTCGATCTCCAGACACATCTGGTCATGGATGCGTTCGGTTTCAGCGCTTCCGGGAAACCGGCGCGAGAGAAAGTCGTTGAAGCCCCGGTCTCCCGCTTGCACGCGGAACAGGTTCTCGAGGTAGTCGACGAATCCCTCCCACGGATCGTCGACCTCGAGGGCCTTCTCCGACCCGGCTGAGAACTCTCGGATTCTCGGCTCGAGCGCGGCCAGGAGCAGGTCAAGGCGCGTGGGGAAGTGGCGATACAGGGTGCCAATGGCCACGCCGGCATCGCGCGCGATCCCTTCGAGGGAAGCGTCGACCCCTCGAGCGGCGAACTCGCGCTGTGCAGCGGCGATGAGCCTGTCGTGGCGTTCCTGGGCGTCCCGGCGCCACGGAGCGCGCGTTTGACTCCCGGTGATGCTCACAATTCCAATCTACCGCGGCACGGAGGGCACCCTCCGGTTGGACCGGGAGCGAGATTCTTTCCCGGATATGGAATGGGTGAGGCACCCCTCCGGTTCAACCTGCAAACCGGAGGGGTGCCTCACCTCGCGTCACGAGAGTGCGGCATCCGACCAAACACACGACAAAGGAGCACATCATGGGCAGCATCAGCATCATCGGCGCCGGAAACATGGCAAGCGCCATCGGCGCCCTCGCCCTCAAGGGCGGCAACACTGTGGAGGTCGTCGCTCGGGATCCGGCCAAGGCCGCGACCCTGGCGGCGGCGCTCGGTGACGGCGCGACGACTGGAAGGTGGGGCGGCACGCCAGGAGGCGACATCGTGATTCTCTCGGTGCGGTTCGAGAGCGCCGTCGAGGTAGTCAGTCAGTTCGGGGATGGGTTGGCGGGCAAGATCGTCGTCGACATCACGAACCCCTTCAGCCCGACCGCTCCCGGGCTGGCAGTGCCCCATGACACCTCTGTGGCACAACTGGTCGCGGAGGCCGCCCCGGCCAGCACCCGCGTCGTGAAGGCGTTCAATACGCTCTTCCGTGACGTCCTGGCTACCGGCGGCCCACGAGACGTGTTCATGGCGGGCGATGACGCTGACGGCAAGGCGGAGGTCGCGGCGTTCATAACCAGCCTCGGGCATCGGCCGCGAGACGTCGGCGACCTCGGCATGGCGCACTGGCTGGAGGGCGCAAGCCTTCTGGAGATGGGCCTCGCCCGCAACGGCCTGGGGTTCGGCCTGTCACTCGGGGTCGATTTGTAGGGAATTCGAGCGCCGGAAGAATCTTTTTGAAAAATAACGGATCGATAACTAGACAGCGTTACCGTTCCGTTATACATTCATTTCAGCAGAAGTTGTTTGCTGTGGCAGCTGATGCGGAATGTGATTGCAGGACACTCTTGGTGCAAGGGAGAGGGTCGGTTTCTAGCCTCTGAAACCGACCCTCAATCCTGTTTAACGGCCCGTTTAACGGCCTCTTCTCCACACCCCGCCATCCCAGGGTCGGTGCAGGTGCATAGAGTTGTCGCATGAGCGACAAGACCGCCGCCGTGACGGCGTGGGAAGCGCTCTTCCGCGCGCAAGTCGCGGTCTTCCGCCAACTGAACGCCGAGTTCCCGAGCGGCGAGTTGTCTTTCAACGAGTACGACGTGCTGTTCAACCTGTCTCGTTGCGAGGGCCGCCGGTCGCGCATCCGGGATCTGAATCGCAACCTGCTGCTCACCCAGCCGAGCGTGAGCCGACTGGTCGATCGTCTGGTCTCCCGCAAGCTCGTGAGCAAGGAGACCGACCCGGGCGACGGACGCGGCACGATCGTCCACCTGACTGACGAAGGTTACGACCTGTTCCGAAGGGTGGCGGTGACTCATGCCGAGTCCATCCATCGGCGGGTAGGCACCGCCCTCAGCGACGAGGAGCTGGCGGCCCTCACGACGCTCACCGACAAGCTTCGTCTCGGCCCCGCGGAATGAGCCGGCCGACAATAGTCTGGCTGCGCGACGATCTCAGGCTTGCCGACAACCCCGCGCTGACCGCCGCCGCCGAACGAGGCGAGCCGGTGCTGTTGCTCTTCCTTCTCGACGAGGTGAGCCCGGGCATCCGCCCGTTCGGCGCGGCCAGCCGCTGGTGGCTGCACCACTCCCTCGAGGCACTCGGCTCGAACGCCACCCTGACACTCCGCCGCGGAGCCGCCGAGGAGATCATTCCCGCCCTCGTCGCGGAGACCGGCGCCGGTGCGGTGTTCTGGAACCGTCGATACGGTGCCGCTCGCGAGATCGATGCGCGGCTCAAGGAGCGCTTACGAAGCGACGGGCTCGACGCGGACAGCTTCCAGGCGAACCTCCTGGTTGAACCGTGGACGGTCACCTCCGGCCAGGGCGAGCCCTACAAGGTGTTCACCCCGTTCTGGAAGGCTGCGCGCGAGCACCCCATGCGTGAGCCGCTGCCCGCCCCGTCGGTGACGTACGTGGACGCGCAGACCGATGACCTCGCCGACTGGGAGCTGCTGCCCACCCACCCCGACTGGGCCGAGGGCCTTCGCGAGTCGTGGACGCCGGGCGAGGCGGGCGCACAGGAGCAGCTCGAGTCATTCGTCGACGAGCGCCTCGAGAATTACCACCTTCGCGACCAGCCCGCGGTCGAGGCCACGAGCCACCTGAGCCCGCACCTGAAGTTCGGCGAGATCAGCCCGTTCCAGATCTGGGACCGGATGCACGGGCCGATGTCGCCCGCAGCCCGGAAGAACGTGGCCAAGTACCTCAGCGAGGTCGGGTGGCGCGAGTTCAACCACAACATCCTGTTCCACTCCCCGGATCTTGCCGAGCGCAACTTCCGCCCCGCCTTCGACGGGTTCCCCTGGTCGGCGCCGGACGACGCCGAGCTGGCGGCATGGCAGCAGGGCAACACCGGCGTGCCGCTCGTCGACGCCGGGATGCGCGAGTTGTGGCGCACGGGCTACATGCACAACCGGGTGCGCATGGTCACGGCGAGCTTTCTCGTGAAGAACCTGCTCGTCGACTGGCGGGTCGGCGAAAAGTGGTTCTGGGACACCCTCGTCGACGCCGACGACGCGAACAACCCCGCGAACTGGCAGTGGGTCGCGGGCTCCGGCGCTGACGCGGCGCCCTACTTCAGGGTGTTCAATCCCGAGTTGCAGCGGGCGAAGTTCGACACCGACGGGCTCTACGTCAACCGCTGGGTGCCCGAGGCCGGCACGCCCGACTACCCCGAACCGCTCGTCGATCTCGCCCAGAGCCGCAAGGACGCACTCGAGGCTTACGACCAACTCAAGCGCTCGGCCGACCCCCGATAACGCCCACCGCGCGAGCCGCCACGCGCACGCCAGCATCCGCGGCTGCCACCGGGTCGCCCGAGTGCACCCACTCCGCGAGGAAGCCCGCGCAGAAGGCATCCCCGGCCCCGGTCGGGTCGACAACGGAGGCCAGCTCTGCCGGCACTCGGGTCACCGATCCGCCGTGGGCGACGGCGACGCCGTCGGTGCCGAGGGTGAGGACCACCGTCGGGAAGCCGAGCGCGAGCGCGACCTGCTCAGGCTCGTCGGCGCCCGTGAGCAGCCGCCCCTCATCGAGGCTCGGAAACAGGATGTCGGCACCCGCGACCCCCGCGAGAAACTCGCGCACGCCGTAGTCCGCGATGAAGCCCGCGGACCCGGGAGCGATCGAGACCGTGACTCCCGCCGCGTGGGCGCGGGTGATCAGGTCGGCGATCCCTCCGGCACCGGCATCGTTGAGAAGCGCGTGGCCGGTGATGTGCAGCACCCGGGCAGCGGCGAGCAGGTCGTCGCTGACATGGGCGGACCGCAGTGCGGCATTCGCTCCGCGCTCGGTGAGCATATGGCGGCGGTCGCCCTCGACGATGATGACGATGGTGCCGGTGGGCAGCTCATCGCTCGTCGCGAGATGCGCGGCCACCCCGCCGGCGGCGAAGACCTCGGCGTGACGCGACTCGTCGCGGGTGGCGACGGCTCCGACGAAGTCGACCGGCGCGCCGATGGCACCCAGCCAGGCCGCGGTGTTCGCCGCCGAGCCGCCAGGGCTGAACCGGATGGATGACGGTGTGTCTGTGTCATCCCGGATCGGCCCGCGGGGAATGGCTACGACGTCGTCGATCAGGTCGCCGTAGCTGATGATGCGGTCGCGGTCACCCACGCTGCAGGGCCGACAACGCGGTCGCGATCTGCGCCGCGACCCGCACGTTGTTGCGGGCGAGGTCGAGGTTGACCTCGAGGCTGCGACCACCCGACAGCTCGACGATCTTCAGCAGCAGGAAGGGGGTCACGGCCTTACCGGTGACGCCGGCCTCGTCGGCGAGCGCGAGTGCCTCAGTCAGCACGCGATCGTGCTCGGCCGGGTCCCACTGCTGGTCGAGCGGAATCGGGTTGGCCACCACGATGCCCTGACCATGGCCGAGGTCATCCTGCGAGCGCATGATGGCGGCGACCTGCTCGCCGGTCTCCACCGACCAGTCCAGGGTGAACGCCGACTCCCGCAGCCAGAAGCTCGGGAAGACGGTCGTGCCGAACCCGACGACGGGCACGCTCAGGGTCTCGAGCCGCTCGAGGGTCGCCGCGATGTCGAGCACCGACTTGACCCCGGCCGAGACGACGGTGATCGGGGTGACCGCGAGCGTCGACAGGTCGGCCGACTCGTCGAAGCTCTCGCTCGCGCCGCGGTGCACTCCCCCGAGCCCGCCGGTGGCGAAGACGCGGATGCCGGCGAGGGCGGCGAGGTGACTGGTGGCGGCGACCGTGGTGGCGGCACTGGCGCCCGCCGCCGCGATGATGGGCAGGTCGCGCACGCTGGCCTTGGCCAGCTCCTCCTCGGCGATGCGCCGCACGCCCTCCGCGTCAAGGCCGATCTGCGGGATGCCGTCGAGTACCGCGATCGTTGCGGGGGTCACCCCGGCATCGCGGAGGATCGTCTCGAACTCGATGGCGGCCTCGTGGTTGCGCGGGCGCGGCAGGCCGTGCGAGATGATCGTCGATTCGAGGGCGACAACGGGACGGTGGGCGGCGAGGGCTTCGGAGACTTCGTCCGACAGCTGGAATGGGGTAGACATCACGGCGATTTTACCGGGGCCGAGATGGGGCGGTTTGGCGTCGAGCGCCGGATGACCGTGTCTTAGACTCGGGATCGAACGAGAGAAGGGCAACGATGCGCGGGTTCGCCGCCTGGATTCTCGGCCTGTCGGCACAGCAGCCCGGCGAGTATCGCCGGCTCATGCAGATCCGCCGGCGCATCTTCACGCGGGTCGCGCCGCTGACCGCCGAGATCGTGCGGTCGCCCGAACCCATCCCCTTCGCCGAACTCGGTCGTGCCGCCTTCACCCCGCTGCGCGCCGGGACCGGGTGGGGGAGAACCTTCGACTGCGCCTGGCTGAGACTGACCGGCGACGTGCCGACCGGGGTTTCGAACCCCGTGGTCATGCTCGGGATCCGCGGCGAGGGGCTGGTCTTCTCGGCGAGTGGCGACGTGCTCGACTCGGTGAGTACCGCTTTCCAGCAGGGCGACCTGCCGCACAGCGGAGGCAAGTACCGGCCCGTGCGCAACGTCGACCTGTCGACCGGGCGGGTCGAGCTGTATGCCGACGTCACGTACAACGGCTTCATCCTGTACGAGGTGGGGCGGCCCGCGTTCCACGGGGCGTTTCTCGCGTCGCGCGACGACCAGGTCTTCGCGCTGTACTACGACTACCTGACGCTGCTCGTGCTGGCCGGCGCCACTGACGACTCCGCCCTCGAAGCTGACCTGCGGCGGGCGCTGAAGACCTCGTTCTCCCGGTTCTCCGCCGGCGACATCGCGGCCGCTCGCGATGCACTCGCGGGCTCGCTCGCGGCGACATCCGACGATGATTTCACCTATAGCGCGATCGGCCATGGGCACCTCGACATGGCCTGGCTCTGGCCGATCCGCGAGACCCAGCGCAAGTCGGCTCGCACCTACGTGCGAGCGGTGAACACGATCGACACCCGCGACGACTACATCTACGGCACCAGCCAGCCGCAGCAGATGGCGTGGATGCGCGACCGCCACCCCGCGCTGTTCGAGCGGATGAAGGCGGCCGTGGCTTCCGGGCGAATGGAGGTGCAGGGCTCGTTCTGGATCGAGCCCGACACCAACCTCCCGTCCGGCGAATCGCTGGTGCGCCAGGCACTGGTCGGCCGCCGCTTCCTGCAGGAGGAGTTCGGGCTGAGCAACGAGCAGCTGAGGCTGTGCTGGCTGCCCGACACGTTCGGGTACAACGGCAACCTGCCCCAGATTCTGCGAGGCACCGGAATGGACTGGTTCCAGACCATCAAGCTCGCCTGGAACAAGGTGAACGACTTCCCGCACCGCACCTTCCAATGGCAGGGAATCGACGGCTCGACGGTGCTCGTGCACATGCCGCCGGAGGGCGACTACAACAGCCGCGGGGCCGCCGACGGGTTGCTGACCGGGCTGAAGAAGTACCCGGAGCGAGCGCTCAACACCGCACTGCTGGTCTACGGCTCGGGCGATGGCGGCGGCGGGCCGGGCGAGATCCACCACGAAGTGACCGCGCGCGAGCTCGACCTCAAGGGGTTGCCGAAGGTGCGGCACTCGAGCGCCGGCGACTTCTTCCGCGATCTCGAGCAGCGCGACGTCCCGCACACCCACGTCGGCGAGCTCTACCTCGAGACGCATCAGGGTACGTACACGACCCAGGCGCAGATCAAACGGTTCAACCGGATGATCGAGCGCAAGCTGCACGACGCCGAAGCGCTGGCCGTCATCACCGGCACCGACAGTCGGGCGGCGCTCGAGCAGCACTGGCGCGAGGTGCTGCTGAACCAGTTCCACGACATCATCCCGGGCTCGTCGATCGAGCGCGTCAACCGCGAGGCGCTCGAGACCTACCGGCGTATCAACGGCGCCCTCGACGAATACTCGGCCGAGGTGGTCGCGACGATGCCCCGCGGCGGCGAGCGCACGGCCATGAACCTGACCAGCTTCCCGAGACGCGAGCACCTCAAAGTCGACGACCAGTGGATGCAGGCGGAGGTGGGCCCGTACTCCGCTGCCACGGTGCGGCCGGCGGCCGAGCATCCCGAGCTCTCGTACGGCGCAGACACCCTGAGCAACGGGCTGCTCACGCTGAGATTCGCGGCGAGCGGGGAGATCGTGTCGTGCGTCGACGAGGCCGGCGCCGACCATGCGGGCGGCGGCCTGAACCGCCTCGTCGTGCACAAAGACCCATACGTGTGGCCGTTCAACGCCTGGGACATCAACGCCGACTACGTCACGAAGACGCCGCAGGTGCTGCCGCTAACCCACTCAGAGAGTTACCTGGACGGCCCCACGGCCGTGCGACTCCAGCGATACCGGGGCCGCAAGGTCTCGGTGGTGCAACGGGTGATTCTCGAGGCGGGCAGCGACGTGGTGCGTTTCGATACCGAGGTGGAATGGCACGAGAAGCACCGGATGCTGCGCGCCGAGTTCCGCCCGGAGCACTACGGCGACACGGTGCGCTGCGAGATCCAGTTCGGGCACATCGAGCGGGTGACGACCGAGCGTGACTCGGTGGAGAAGGCGCAGTTCGAGGTGTGCGCGCACAAGTGGGTCGCGACCGAGGATGCCCGCGGCGGCTTCGCCCTGCTCAACGACAGCAAGTACGGGCACCGCGCGAAGAACGGGCTGCTGAGCCTCAACCTGCTGCGCGCGCCCACCTTCCCCGACAAGACCGCCGACCGCGGCAGCCATCGGTTCAGCTACGCCTTCACGCCGTTCGGGACCGGCGACCTCGCCAAGGTGATCCGCGAGGGCTACCGGCTCAACAACCCGCTGCGGGTGGCCGACGCGGCGTCCTTCGAGCCCGTGCTGACGGTCGGTCAGCCCGGCATCATCATCGAGACCGTTAAGCCCGCCGAGAGCGGCACCGGCGTGGTCGTGCGGCTCTACGAGAGCCTCGGCAAACCCACCAGCACCGGGATGACCGTGCGCCTGCCCCACGTCCGAGCCCAGCAGACCGACCTGCTGGAGCGCCCCACCGGCCCCGCCGACCTCGATAACCTCAGCTTCGGCCCGTTCGAGATCAAGACGATCCTCCTGGAAAGCTGAGCAATGACGCTGTTAGCCACCGAAACCCCGGTCTCCACCCGCAAGCAGGCCGTCTCCATCGTGACCGCCGGGTTCGGGCAGAACTTCGTGCTGACCACGGTCTCGACCTTCCTGCTGGTCTACCTGCTGCAGTACGCGCAGATCTCGACCGCGGGCATCGCCGTCGTCACGCTGATCATCACGGTGTCGAAGATCGCTGACGCAGTACTCGACCCGGTGATGGGCAGCATCATCGACATGACCCGCACCCGCTGGGGCAAGTTGCGGCCGTACATCCTGTTCTCGGCGTTGCCGGTGGCCCTGCTCTCGGGCCTGATGTTCTCGGTACCCGAGACATCCGAACCCCTCAAGCTTCTGTACTTCGGCGTCGCGTACGTGCTGTGGGGGCTGGCGTACACCGTGTGCGACGTGCCGTTCTGGGGGCTGATCGGCTCGGCATTCACCGACCCGATGGCACGCACCCGGGTGATCGGCAACGTACGCGCGTTCGGCGCCATCGCGCTCGGGCTGTCGACGCTCGGCATGCCCTGGCTCGCGCGGCTGCTCAGCTTCGCGCCCGAGACGACCTCGCAGGGGTGGTCGCTCGCGGTGTTCATCACCTCGATCGCCGGCATGGCGGTCTTCCTGCTCGCGTTCTTCAACACCCGCGAACGCCAGACCACCGCGAAGGCGACCGGGCTGTCGTTCCGGCAGTTGTTCGGCACCCTCGCCAGGAACACGCCGCTGCTGCTGGTGCTCCTGGGGTCGATCCTCGGGTTCGGTCGCTTCATCGTGCAGGCCGGTGGGGCGGTGTTCGTGGTGATCGCCTATGGCAACGAGGGAACGTTCACGCTGGTCGGAGCGGCCATCATCCTGGGCATGGTGATCGCGTCGTTCACGACGCCGATTCTGCTGCGCTTCGTGTCGGGACGGATGCTCGCGGTAGCCAGTTCCGTTGTGGGCGCGGTGCTGTACTTCGGCCTGTACCTCGCCGGATTCCAGAATCTGGTCGTCGTGCTCGTGTTCATCTTCCTCACCGGCCTCGCCCTCGGCGTGTTCATGGTGGTGCAGGCCACCCTGATCGCCGATGCGGTCGACGACGTCGAGCGTCGCCTCGGGGTGCGCAACGACGGCATCTCGTTCGCGACCCTCACCTTCGTCTCCAAGATCATGAACGCCGTCGCGGTGCTCGTGTTCGGCATGTTCATCGTGCTCGCCGGGTACCAGAACGGGGTCACGATCACCGCGGACATGCAGAACACCGTGTTCGTGGCCATCACGATCGTGCCCGCCGTGAGCTGCCTGGTCTCGGCCATCCCGTTCCTGTTCTACAAGCTCGGGTCCACCGCCCCCGCAAACTAAGCGCATGCGCGGGTGGCGGTCGGCTAGTGCGCGATCACCGGCTCGGGCGTCGCCTCGGCAACGGGCTGGTGGGCGTTGCTCAGCGACAGTCCGTGCCCGCGTCGGCGGAACAGGAAGGCCGCGAGCACTCCGCCCACGGCGAAGAACGCCGCTCCCCACCAGTACGCGGTCGAGTAGCTGGCGATCGCGGCCTCCACCCCGACGGCCGCGGTCACCGGGGTGTGGGTGGCGAGGTAGTCGGCGGCCGCGGTCGCGGCCAGCGTGTTGAGCAGCGCGGTGCCGATCGAGCCACCGACCTGCTGGCTGGTGTTGACCATGGCCGAGGCGACGCCGGCGAACTGCCGGTCGACCCC
>Ga0247739_10000741_pt1 | contig 11741 bp, 6 predicted proteins | sample UWRJL058202B2_FD_180943 | JGI IMG/M metagenome (GOLD analysis project Ga0247739, IMG submission 180943) | Plant litter microbial communities from Arlington Agricultural Research Station in Wisconsin, United States - UWRJ-L058-202B-2 | ecosystem: Environmental > Terrestrial > Plant litter >... | reverse complement strand
CAATACTCTTTTCATTCTATTTTTCTATTTTTTTATATGACAAATATTAATGAATTCACAGAACGCCTTGCTCGTTGCTGCAAATGAAAACACCCTCCAAATATTTCATGTAGGGTGTTTTTATATGAATTTCCCGTTAGGTTAAAAGTCTACTCCCAATGAGAAATACCACATTGGCTTGTTGCGGAAGAAACCGTTCATTTCCCAAGCTGCGTCTAAACGGAGGAAGTAGCCAAGCAAAGTGCTTCTGGCACCAAAGCCGTAACCGCCAGCAAAAGGACCAACACCACCAGCTTTTTGACGAATAGTGATTGGGTATAAAGGATCATTGTTTGCAAACACTGCGGTGGGCCTAGCAATCTTTGTGTATTTACCTTCCCAAGCAGATCCAAGGTCAAAGAACTGCACCACTTGGAAATTGCGTAAAAATGCATTGTTGATGGGCCTATTGAACAAGGTTGAAATTACTGGTAACCGAACTTCACTATTGATAACAAGTGCATTGTTTCCGTTGGCCACATTTTGCTTAAAGCCCCGAAGGTTTACAGCCAAGGTTTGATATGCATAATTTTGATTGGCCGATGGCACGTTAGCATCGTTGAATTTAGGCATCAACCAACCATCGGTACCGCCGAGGTAATAAACCAGTTTCTGATTGCCCCAACTTACATCGCCTGCCGCTCTTACAGCCCAAATCAGGTTGCGGTAAATAGGATAATAATGCCTGGCGTCGAAACCAAAATTCAAGGTATATTGTCTTTTTTGACCAACCTCTTTTTTGATTTGTGCAATGTTTTCGAAGTAGGCTTTGTACCGAAGGCCATGCCAAATATTCTGCGCTGGATTAATGGTATTGTCGTACACATATTCCAATCTTGTAATCAAATAATTGTTCGAAAAATCTTCTTGGGGCAAGGTTACAGTACGGTCAACAGCTTTTAGGGCGTATCTATCGGAACGATACGCACTGAACAAGCGAAGGCTGCGAACTACGTCCAAAGGATAGGCAATATTTGCCTGATATAAGGAAGTCGTTTGTTTACCCGGATAGTCACCGAAGGAAACATCTGCTGCAGACCGATAAAAGGTAGCACCCCAATCGAGCCTTTTCCTAAAGTTTTCGAAAGAGAAATAATATTGGTTATCCTTAAAATTGATGCCCGGATTAACGCCTCCTGAGAAGCGGTAATCTTCCATTACGTCGCTAATGGTAGCATTGAAACCAAAGCTCAAATTGTTCCCATTGTTAAGGCGTATAGGTCCTGAACCACCTGCGTAAGGCTGATAACGGGTCACCAAAATGGAGTTAGAAATCCCCGCAAGTACCTGATCCATGGAAAAGCGCAGCCTATATTTCAGCAGCTTTGCCTTGGCCAGTTGCGATTCGGGTTGTCGTTCAAAACTTTCTTGCTGCCTTCGTTGCAAAGAGGCGCTATCAGGTTTTTCATTCTCAAATTCATTCTGGAAAAAACCTTCTTTAGACTTGGCCGAATCTACCTCTTGATTAACGATGGCCCTTCCTTCCGCAGCCTTTCTTTCAGCTATCAAACTACGAGCATAAGGTGTAGGCCTTGCCGTCACATTACGTCTGCGCAAAGCCAAACTATCCACCCGTAAGCGATACACAAATTTAAAGTCACCTTGCTGGGTTACTTCGCTTACTTGCCCAATATCGCCATCAGTGCTGGTTTCTACAATGCTGCTTTGGTAATTGGTGATCGGGAATGTATACGTGCTATCCTTGGTTACTGCCACGTATCCGATGCTATCTGGTTCGCTTCGTCCCCATACTTTCAGGGTGCTATCTAGCTCCTTCAATGGCGGATTTCGCAATATCTCATCCCCTACAATTACCAAAGTATCCAGACCTTCTGCCTTGGTGGTAAAGAAGCCAGCATAACGGTTTCCGATTCCGCTTTCATCGCTCACGAAAGTGAAGTGGTTCATGTTATACTGCGTTGGGAAACGAGCATTGCCATGGGCCAAATTGGTGAGCTTTGTAACTTGACGGAAGCCGCCTTTTTTAACCGCATCTATCAAATACACATTGTACCTGTTTTTGCTAGGCAAAGAAGTATCGCCTCCCTTATTTTCAACATTCGGCCTGTTAGAAGAGAAGATGATACCATATTTATTAGGGAACGATACAAAAGATGCATCCATGTCATCCCACACATCATCTGTGAGTTGATCAACCGTTCCTTTATCTATTTTGTAAATAAATAAATCGGTATGGCCATTCTTGACAGCGCTAAAAATTAAAGTGTTGGCGTCCAACATATACGACATGTCCTGCACTTGATCGAATAAACCAGTCAAGTCGTTTTTGGTACGTTTCAGGCGATTCACAATGTCGTAGACTTCTAACCAAATATGGTCATCCTTCCAATACACGTATGCAAGGCGAGAGCCTTTTCCATCCCAAGCCATTACTGGATAATTGGGATTGCGTTGGTGTTTGTACACCCGTACGCCATTGCTCAATAAAATTTTGCGATTCACATAGTTTTCTACCAACACCACATTATAGCGGCCTTTGTAATATTCTGTGACAGCCCAAGTGTATAATTTCTTATTTGGGTTAGGTGCAAAACGATAATAATCGGTATTTACATCCACTTCCTCGGTAACGGCTATTTGACCTTTTGGATATGGACGGCGACCTCTCAAATCTTTGAAATATAGATCACTTTCATACTCCATGAAATCTTCCAGCACCTTTTTAAATTTCTTTTTGGCAATGCGTTGGGATGCTGAATTAAGATTTTTGTACAAAATGGACAAGTACATAAAATAGGTAACATTTTCCTTTTTGTATTTGTCGGCTATGTAGTGCCAAAATGAGTGCCCTGCAAGGTCGGGTTGTTCAAAAGCGAATTGATAGAAGTTGTTGTACCGTGCACTTAACATGGCACTGCGTAATTGGTCATCCAACACTTGGCTCCAATTTTCGGCAGCGTATTTTACATAGCCGTCCGTAAGCCATTTCGGAAGATCCAGCAAGGCGGCATTACCAGCGAATTCACCAATGTTATCACCAAATAATCGGGTATCGAAAAGGATTTTTGCGATGCCTTCGCGGATTTGTCTTCTTAGGTCGTCGTGATTACCATTAAAGTATACCACCATTTTATTGTTCACCAAGCGAGTATTGCCCCCAACATCCTGTACATCGTTGCCTAAACCTACGTTGGTTGCTTGTAAGTCATCATAACTATTGTAAACGATGATATTGGCACGCCTTTCCAAACTTATTTCTGTGAACGTTTCCATGGCAGGCAGTTCTTCTTCAGCCACTTGCAACACGAATTTTGAAAGCTCTAAACCGTTTTGTGTAAAGTGTACATTGAAGTTTTCGGTTTGATAGAATCGCCAATTGAACTTGTGATACTGAATGCGGTTCTTGCCAAACGTTACCGCATTGACCTGCGCATGAGCAAAATTGAATAAAGTATAATGTAAGCTAACAATTACAAGCAGTGCAATCGGTTTGATCATTTGTTTTACGTTCATACTAACTCTCGGTTTTTTATCTTGTTTCTCCTGTTAAAATCAGTGATGCAAATTCGTTTTTAATTTGCATAATAGGCCTTTAAAATTAGGCGTTTCCCATCAAAAGCCATTGCAATAGGCAATAATTATAGATTGACTTCTTTTTTATGTTCGATGGTTGTCATTTTTCTTGTATCCATTTGCTAACCTACCGTTTTCTGTAGACAGTTTATAACATCTGCATATTATCATTCAAACACATTAATATCAAAATCTTTATACGCATTGCGTTTCCATGTATAAGCCTTACAATTGCGCTCTCGTTTACTTCTGAATTTTTTCTTTTTATTTTTTAAATTTAATCCCATGTTCCACATCAAGATATTTACGTTTAGTCCTATTGAAGAAAATACATACCTATTATGGAACGATGATAGGGAGGCGATTATTATTGATCCGGGTTGTTACCATACGTACGAAAAGGATGAACTCAAAAGATTTATCGACGAAAATGGACTAACCCCGAAAATGCTGATCAATACCCATTGCCATTTGGATCATGTGTTTGGTGAAAAGTTTGTGGCCGAAACGTGGCAATTGGTTCCGCATATCCATGCAAACGAACAGCAAATGCTCCGTTTGGCCGAGGCTTCCGGCAAAATGTGGGGCATGCCATTCGTAAATTATGAAGGACCTGTGAATTTGTTAAAAGAAATCGACACAATAAATGTAGGAAACGATATATTGACCTTGTTGTTTACACCGGGGCATTCGCCTGGCCACCTTTGCTTTTATTGTGCTGCGCAAAATTTCTTGATTGGCGGAGATGTTTTGTTTTACAATAGCATTGGCCGAACTGATTTACCACTGGGAAACCATGCCACGCTTATTGAAAGCATCAAGACCAAACTGTTTGTATTGCCGGATGAAACGATTGTTTACTCCGGCCACGGGCCTGAAACAACTATTGGAAGGGAGAAGAAGCACAATCCATATTTGACTTAATTATATAGGTACAAAAAAGCAGGCTACCTCGAATGAGATAGCCTGCTTTTCTAATAAATATTAATTACAATTTGGTTGTTTTAAACCATGCTTTTGGTGTAACAGGAATTGTCGGGTCCTGAATACCAAAGTTTAATTCGATTTTATAATTGCCGGCTACCGCAGGGCCGGGAAAGTTATCTGCTGCATTGTAACCAAAAAAACCGCCAGCGCTGAGACCAGTTAAGGTTTTACTAGGCACACCATATTTGTTTGTCCAGTCGCCATTTACAGGCAACAGCAAATATTCTTTGCCGGCGGTAATTGCCAAAGATGGAATTTCGAATTGTACAGAATTTAATCGGGTGAACTGTTGTGAAGGAATAGGAACCGGATTATTCCATCCCCCATTAGTAGCATCGCCTACAATAAAAAGGTTGGTTGGTAGTAGCGGCCCAGCGTAAGGCACACAAGTAAATCTTCCCGACTGAAAATCAATTGTAATTTTATAAGTGCCTGCAGCAGCAGGGCCGGGGATATTATCATTTAAATTGAAGCCAAAATTTCCGCCAGCGTTCAGGCCCGTCACGTTTTTGTCGGCTACTGAATACTTGTTGCTCCAATCGCCGTTTACAGGCAATACAACATACTCGCCAGCAGCGCTCAATGTGAAGACACCTACATAAGTTACAGAATCAATTTTACCAAACTCTTGTGTAGGCGTTGGTACCGGATTACCCCATCCACCAGCAGTGGCACTACCTACCAAAAACAATCTTTTAGAAGCAGGCGGAGCAATTTTCGGCGGTGTTACATACGCCGTCATTTTGAATTTGATGGTGTTTGCAATATGTTGTTCGTTGTTATTGCCATAAGAAGAAATCATGCGAACATCTACATCGTACGGCGTATTGAACTTAAAACCGAAACCTAATAAAATGTCATTGATTTCCTTAGCAGTGTATGTGGCGCTCATTGCTCCCATTACTGTTTTAGAAACGGCCTTGGTAAAATTGCGACCGGCAGAATCTATCTGTATTACATATTTATAGTTGGCCGAATCGGTTGCATACTTGGGATTGGTCCAAGAAAATGTAACCGCTGTTTTGCTAGAATCGGCAGCTATGGAAGCAATAGTAGTTACTGAACTACTTAAGGTTGGAGTGGTACCATTTGAATATTGTGGCAAATCGCCCACTTTATTACAGGCCGTAATTAAGAGAGCTATTACAGCGGTAATAGAAAAAAGATGAAATATCCTTCTCATAATAAAAAAATTTAATTGTTAGAGTTTGGTTACGGTGAATTTGCCAGTTTGAAAATCGAATGACAATTTATAGTTTCCGCTTGCCGCTGGCGCTAAAATATCACCGCCACCGTTCTTCAAATTATCTCCATCAACATTGTTGCCGTTACTTGAGCCGTCGAAACCAAACTTCGTAGTCCAATCGCCATTTATAGGCAAGGCCAAGTAAGATCCTCCACCAATAAGAGGTAGGGTAATTTCGTATAGAGTTGATTTGATTCTTGTGAAACGTTGGCTTGGAACAGGTACTGGATTATTCCATCCACCAGTTGTCGCATTGCCTACCAAGTATAACTCGTTAGATGCTGGCGGGGTTACCTTGGGTGGAATAGGATAAGGAACAACGGTGTACTTGAGCACATTCGAGTACAAAATTGCCGAATTATTTATCAATGAAGCTTTGATTCGAACTTCAATTCCTTGAACTTTGGAAGTATCAAACTTCATTTGGTTAAGTAAATAATCGTTGAGATTTGCATTGTTTATTAAAATTGACAACTCCTTACTGATGGATACTTCCTTCTTTGTGCTTCTTGAGAAATTGGCTCCTGCAGTATCGATTTGCAATACATAACTTACGTCTTGAGAGCTAATACCAGTATTAAACTTATAATCAGGGTTTGTCCAACTAAACTTAACAGCTTCCTTCGTTGAATCGCCGTAGGCTAGCGGTATTGTTGTTGTACGAGTAGCCGTTAGCACCGGATTAGTGCCGCCTTCATAATATACTTGCTTTTCATCTTTTTTGCAACTCCACATCATGGTCATGGCTGCTACAGCAACAATTAATAATTTTGATATATTTTTCATAATAAAAATTTTACACGATTAATATCCAGTATTTTGAGTCAAGTTCTGGTTTGCAGTGATATTGGTAGCCGGGATTGGAAACAAGTTGTATTTCGCATCTACTGCAGTTCCGGAGGCGACACCACCTTTCCATGGCCATAGATATGTAGCGGTCGTTAACATGCCATAACGAATCAAATCTGTACGACGATGCCCTTCCCAGTATAATTCACGACCACGTTCGTCCAAGACAGCTCGTAAGTTAAAATTAGGAGAAGTCATATCGCCTGCGCCAGCCCGGTTGCGGATTTTGTTGATGTATCCCAAAGCAGTTACTTGGTCGCCGCCGCCGCCGCGTAAAAAGGCTTCGGCGTAAATCAAGTACATTTCACTTAAACGGAAAATCGGAAAATCCACATCGGCAAAATCACGTTTCACATCGGCAACTGCAGCACCATCAGACCGGATATTTTTGAATTTGTTCACGTGTAAACCGTTGCCAAAATCATCGACAGAGGGGATGGCAATCTGCGCAGCGGTTGGTTTATACTTGCTCGTAGTAAACATGGCCCTTTTATCGGTATTGCCAGAAAGGTCGGGAAACAAATCGGCCAAACCTTTCGTGGCACGATAACCAGCCCAGCCACCAGCAACGCCAAACTCATCATGATCATCACCACTTGGAGCATGCACCAAAAAGCTGGTATTTCCATAGGCTTGGGTACGTAGTCCATCACAAGCAATAGCGAATATCAATTCTTCTTTCCTTTTGTCGTTATCCGCCATAAATAATTGGGCGTAGTTAGGGGTCAATGTGTAACCTGCAGTTATAACCTTGTTGGCATAAGTTAAGGCTTCTGCATATTTAGGTGTTCCTGCATATACATTTGCGTTAAGATACATCCTGGCCAACAACGCCCAAGCCGCACCTTGATCTACACGGCCATATTCGATTGTTTTAACAGGAGCCAAATCAGCATCAATGGCTTTTAGTTCGGTTTCTACATAGGTAAAAAGATCCTTCCTGCTTATTTCCTTTGGCAATGCAGTACCCACTAAATCTGCCTCGGTAATAAAAGTAGATTTACCAAACAAGTCCATCATTACCCAATAGTTGAAGGCACGTAAAAAACGAGCTTCGGCCCTAGACTTTTTGATATCTGCAGCTTCAGTTCCAGTAATGCCTCTTGCGGCTACTTTCTCATCTGTTGCTTCTCTCAAATATTCATTGATCAACGTGATGTTGTAGATAGGTCTAGCATAAATCCCTTTTAAGAAAGGATCTGCATTGGTAAAAGCTAGATTATGAAAATCCTTGATGGTTTGGTCGTTCCAAGAAACAACAGCTTCATCAGTAGGCAATTCCTCACAATTAAAAAACATGCGAATAAATCCTACTTGCGAACCTTCATCCAAACCACCAGAAATATCAGGAGCGCCAGCTGGGCCTTGGTTACCGCTAATAGCAAGCGTGCCGTAGATTTTAGCCAAAATAGCTTTATAACCAGCGGCGGTTGAGTACGCTTTTTCTGGCGTTAAAGAATTCGTGGGCGCCAAATCTAGCTTTTTGGAACAGGATGCAACTATGGCAGCTATCATCAATGCCATCGCCCCTATTTTTATACTATTTTTTTTCATATAAAATCGTTTTTTAAATTAAAAATCAAGACTAGCACCAACGGAATAGATGCGAGGACGTGGATAGATATTGTTGTCGATGCCGTTGTCGCTGGAATTTTCGGGATCAAGACCGCCGTACTTGGTAACCACAAAAACGTTTTGCACGCTGCCCTGTACCCTAAGAGATGCCTTGCCACGGAATACCTTTCCAACATTGTAACCTAGGTTGATGTTATCCAACCGTATAAATGATGCATTTTCAATATAATAATCAGAAATATAACGGTTGTTGATAAAGCCGGTTTCTAGATAATTAACAGAAGCATTGGCCACAAAACCAAGCGGGTTCTTGAGGCTGTTGATAACGCCTGCTCCAGATTTATAATTGTTGTAGATGTAACCACCAACAGAACCATGTGCTGCAAAGCCTAGGGTAAATTTCTTATATTCAAAACTGGTGCTAAGACCTAGTAGAAAATCAGGCGCTGGCTTCTTATAAAAGTAGCGATCGTTTTCATCCACCTTGCCATCCCGGTTTATGTCTTCATAAAGGCCTTCGATAGGCTTGCCGGTAGTTTTATCATATACTTGTTTGTACATATAGAACGTATATGGAGAATACCCCACTCGTTGGCGACCTATATTATTTCCGGTACCACCGCTGATAGTGCTAACATCTATGCCTGTAAAATTGGGATCGGCATTCTTTAACAAGTTGGTGATTTTGGTTTCGTTATAGGTAACATTAAAGCCAAGGCTCCAATTAAAGTCTTTTGTCTGCACAGGGATGGTATTCACTGTAAATTCAATGCCTTTGTTCTCGATATTGCCTACGTTGGTCGTAAGTGCTATGTCGAAATTGGCACCTGGTGCTACAGGTACGGTAGAAAGTAGATCCTTGGTTTTCTTCATATATACATCAATGCTACCAGAAATACGGCCACGCAAAAACCCATAGTCTATGCCAATGTTGGAGGTGGTAGTTGTTTCCCATTTAAGGTTTGGATCATAGGCACCAGGACGAAGGAAACTATAGAAAGTGTTACCAAATTGATACTGGGCACCGTTAACACTCGGACTGTAAACCGGCAGATAATTGTAATAACCAATACCATCCTGCTGGCCCGTAATGCCCCATCCTAAACGGAGCTTTAACTCGCTCACGAATTTGCTGTTGCGAAGGAATTCTTCTTTCATTTTCCAAGCAAAAGCTGCTGCAGGAAAATATCCAACCCTGTTTTCAGGAGAGAACTTAGAACTAGCATCCCGACGGATAGAAGCAGTCAATAAATATTTATCATTGTAGGTATAGTTTAACCGACCAATATAAGACTCCAAGCGATATTCTGGTTTATCGGTAGCAAATACAGGGGTTGAGTTAGGAAGAACAGTACCCGCCTGACTATAAGATGCGAAGCTATAATTGTTGGTAATAAAGTCTTGGTACACATGGCCTACCAATAGGTCGAACTTACTATTGATGCTTTTTAGGTCTTTTGTATAAAACAAGGATACATCGCTCAACCAGTTCCGCTTGCCTTGCTTGTAATAACTAAAGCTGCCCGCTGTTTTGTAGTTGGTAGCAGAAAGCGAATCATAATTATTATTACCGGTACCATTTGAGATATCGGCCCCGAAATTGGCCATTACATGCAGGTCGGGAAAGAAATGAAGTTTATAATCTACCATAACGTTTCCAATAAAACGGTTGACGGTAGATATATTTTCTCTTTGATTGATCAAACCTACTGGATTACGAACGGCAAGGTCAAGCGGTTTTCCATCTGCTTGAAGTGTTTCGTAGTAGCCGCCATATTTATTAGCTGCATACACAGGTTGTGTTGGGTTAAAGGCAATGGCAGAACCAATAGCATCTGGATTAGAGAAATTGTTGTTTACATGACTGTACTTTAAAGCAACCGTTATGGCCAAATGATTGTCCAAAAACTTTGGTGTTAGGTTCAATGAAGAAGAAACGCGGTCGAAATGGTTCCTTTTAAGTGTGCCATCTTGGTTCAATACCCCTAGGGATGCACGATAAGGTATGTTTCCCAAACTTCCGCTTGCGCTGATGTTATTGTCGTAAGCAGGAGCAACCTGATAAATTTGGCTCTGCCAGTTGGTATTGGCAGTGCCCAAGGAGTTTTTCCATATGTTGATGCCGGTGGATAATGCATCTGCATTAACGATGTTACGAACTTGGTCGGCATCCAACACCTTTACATATTTGGTTATATCAGCCAAAGAAAATTGGGTATTGAAATTGAATTTCGTTTTTCCCTTAGCGCCTTTTTTGGTAGTGATGATCAATACCCCATTGGATGCACGGGAACCGTACAATGCCGTTGCAGATGCATCTTTCAACACACTCATGCTTTCGATATCGTTTGGATTGATCGTTCCTAAAAGGTTGTCGGTACCAGATACACCGTTGCCATCTACTGGCACCCCGTCAATCACGATCAATGGGTCGTTACTAGCATTGAGCGAAGCACCACCACGAATGCGGATGCGGCTTCCACCACCTGCCTGTCCACCCCCATTGGTTATTTGCAGGCCGGCAACTTTACCTTGTAACAACTGCTCCGAAGATGGGATATTTCCTTTTTGAAAATCTTTAGCCCCTACAGATGTAACCGAACCAGTAAGATCGCTTTTTCTTCTTGAGCCATAAGCAATTACTACCACTTCGTTAAGGTTGGTTGCGGTTTGTACCAAGGCCACGTCTACAGGCCCATTTCCTATTGGCATTTCCTGTGCGGCAAAACCGGCAGATGAAATAACCAATGTAGTTGCCCCGGCGGGAACCTTGAGGGTATAAGAACCATCGGAGCCAGTTTGAGTTCCTACTTTGGAACTCTTTACTGTTACGGATACACCAGCCAAGCCGGTACCCGCTTTTGAATCTGTTACCTTTCCGGTAACTGTTTTTTCTTGAGCAAATGCTGCGTTGAACATGAACAGTAGCATTGGCAGAACCATCGCTTTTAGCAATCGTTTAATGGTCATAATAATTGAGTTTACAATTTAAAATGTTGCGTGTGTATTTTATATGGAGGCAGTATGAATGGTTGGAAGCGTTTACTTCACTATAAATCTTTCTACCGAGTTGCCACTGCTTCCTTCGGCTTTTAACAGGTAAAACCCTGCTGCCAAATTGTGCACTGGTATGGTTATTATATTGCTGTTGGTGGATGTGATTGTTTGATAAATCCGGCCACTGGCATCTTGGATGGTGAAAACCAATTTAGTGGCGGCGGCATTGTTGATACGTACATACAGCACATCATCTGCAACTGGGTTTGGATAAATAGTAAGCCCGACACGGTTGCCCAAAGGCTGAACTGCCACAGTGTTTGAGTAAGAAGCTTTACCATCCTTATCCACCATTTTTAACCGATAATAAACAGTAGCGAATGATTTTGTAGCCAAACCGTCCAAATCTGCGTAGCCGTATTTTGTTTGGCCGGTTGCAGTATTTGTGGCATTGATGGTGGCTATTTTATTGAAGACATTAGCATCAAATGAACGTTCTAGTTCAAATTGTTTT
>Ga0247739_10000740_pt1 | contig 11741 bp, 11 predicted proteins | sample UWRJL058202B2_FD_180943 | JGI IMG/M metagenome (GOLD analysis project Ga0247739, IMG submission 180943) | Plant litter microbial communities from Arlington Agricultural Research Station in Wisconsin, United States - UWRJ-L058-202B-2 | ecosystem: Environmental > Terrestrial > Plant litter >... | reverse complement strand
ACTGGCGAGCGTCGCCCCCGGTCACGCCGCCACCCTGGAAGACAGCCGCGCCGCCCTGGTCCAGGAGCTGCGCGCCGAGGACGCCAAGAGCCAGGTCTTCTCCAAGGTCGAGCAGTATGAAAAGGCCCGTTCGGAGGGCAAGACGCTCGACCAGGCCGTTGCGGCCATCGGCGCCCGCATCGTTCAGCTGCCCCCGATCACCCAGGACGGCAAACTGCCGAACGGCCAGCCAATGAACGCGCCGCCGCAACTGCTGCAGACCGCCTGGACCCTGTCGAAGGGCGGCGAGTCGGACGTCATCGACGCCGGCCAGGGCCAGTATTTCGTCCTGCGCCTCGACGACATCAAACCGGCCGCCCTGCCGGCCCTGGCGGAGGTTCGCGAACCCCTGACCCAGGCCTGGATCCAGCGCGAGAGCGCCCGCCGCATCGCCGCCAAGGCCGATGAGCTGGCGGCCCGCGTGCGTGGCGGTCAGGACATCGCCGCCGTCGCCTCCTCGGCCGGCGCGACGCTCGTCACCCGCGCCTCGGCCCAGCAGAACCAGCAAACCCAGACCGAACTCGGCGAGGGCGTGCTCCAGGGCCTGTTCGGTCAGGGCAAGGGTCAGGTCTTCTCGGGCCCGGCGTCCGAGACCGGCTTCGTCGTCGGCCGCGTCGACAACATCCGCCCCGCCGTTCCCGCCCTGGCCGCTCCGGTCGCCGAACAGCTTCGTGTCCGCATGGGCCAGAGCATGGCCCAGGCCTTCGCGGAACAGGCCATCGCCGGCGCCGCCCGCTCGACCAAGGCCAAGAGCGATCCGGCCCTGGCGCTGCAGGCTCTCGGCGTCGCGGCGCCCGCCGCTGGCGGCACGGCCCCGACCGCGCCCGCCCAGTGATGCTGACCAAGTGATTGAGGCCGGGTTCGAAGACTTCGCGACGGGGCTGGCCGCCGGCCGGCCCCAGGTCGTGGTTCGCCGTCTGATCGACGATCTGGAGACCCCGGTCTCCGCCTATCTGAAGGTCGGCCTCGGCCGCACCCACGCCTTCCTGCTGGAATCGGTCGAGGGCGGCGCCCTGAACGGCCGCTATTCGATCATCACGGTCGATCCCGACGTGGTCTGGCGCTGTCGCGGCGGCGCGGCCGAGATCGCGCGCGGCCCCGACGTCGCCGCAGACCGCTTCAGCCCTGAGCCCCTGCCCGCCCTCCAGTCCCTGCGCGCCCTGATCGCGGCGACGAAATTCGACCTGACCGCCACACCCTACGGCGAGCTGCCACCGATGGCCGCTGGCCTGTTCGGCGTCTTCGGCTATGACATGGTCCGGCTGCTGGAGCCGCTCGGCGAGCCGAACCCGGACCCGCTCGACCTGCCCGACGCCGTCCTGACCCGCCCCTCCCTGGTCGCCATGTTCGATTCGGTGCGGCGCGAGATCGTCATGGTCGCGACCATCTATCCGGACAGCGGCCTCGGCGCGGAACAGGCCTGGATCGCCGCCAACGCCCGTCTCGACGACTTCGAGGCCCGGCTGCGTCGTCCGCTCGTCGGCCGCAGCGTCCCCGCCCCGGTCGAGACCCCCGCCTTCGTCTCCCCGGTCGACGGCCAGGCCTTCAATGGCATGGTCGCGGCGGCCAAGGACTACATCACCGCCGGCGACATCTTCCAGGTGGTGCTCAGCCACCGCTTCTCGGCCCCCTGGACCGGCGAGCCCTTCGCCTTCTACCGCTCGCTGCGGCGCCAGAACCCCTCGCCCTACCTCTTCTATCTGAACTTCGGCGACTTCCAGCTGGCCGGGTCCAGCCCGGAAATCCTGGTGCGGCTGAAGGACGGCGGGGTCACCATCCGCCCGCTGGCCGGCACCCGGCCGCGCGGCGCGACGCCCGAGGCTGACAAGGCGCTCGAGGCCGAGCTGCTGGCCGATCCCAAGGAACGGGCCGAGCATCTGATGCTGCTGGATCTGGGCCGCAATGACGTGGGCCGCGTCTCCGCCCCCGGCACCGTCGAGGTGACCGAAAGCTTCGTGGTCGAGCGCTACAGCCAGGTCATGCACATCGTCTCCAACGTCATCGGCAAGGCCGATCCGAAGCTGGACGCGGTGGACACCCTGCTCGCCGCCCTGCCCGCGGGCACCCTCTCGGGCGCGCCCAAGGTGCGGGCGATGGAGATCATCGACGAGCTGGAGCAGACCAAGCGCGGTGTCGGCTATGGCGGCGGCGTGGGCTATATCTCGGCGGGCGGCGAGGCGGACATCTGCATCGTCCTGCGCACCGCCATGTTCACCCGGGGCCAGGTCTTCGTTCAGGCCGGCGCCGGCGTCGTCTCCGACAGCGATCCCGCCGCCGAATACGCCGAGACCCAGGCCAAGGCCCGCGCCCCCATCAACGCCGCCACCGACGCCTGGCGCTTCGAGCTTGGCGCGCCGCTGAACGACGCGGGCGAGGCCTAGTCCTTCGCAGGGCGGCCGCCGGCTCCGTTCACCGACAGGCGCATGGCGTTCACCGAAGCGGCCTTGTGCGAGCGCCTGTGGTTGCTCGAACTGCGGCCTTCACCGGAGTTCCCATGCGTCCAGTCGCCTATGCCGCCGCCCTGTCGCTCGCCTTTGCCGGGCCAGCCCAGACCGCCTTCGCCCAGACCCCCACGTCCTCCTCCAGCGCCGATCTGGACGCCGCCTTGGCCTCGATCGCTTCGACCGGTCCCGGCTGCGCGGCGGGCGTCGCCAGACCGGGCCAGCCCACGCTGCTGGCGGCCCGGGGCATGGCCGACCTCGAACACCCCGACCCGCTGAGCCCTGCCAGCATCTTCGAGAGCGGCTCTCTGGCCAAGCAGTTCACCGCCGCCGGCATCCTGCTGCTGGCCCAGGACGGCCGGCTGTCGCTCGATGACGATATCCGGCGCTACCTGCCCGAGATCCCGGACTACGGCGTCCCGATCACCATTCGCCACCTGCTCACCCACACCAGCGGATTGCGCGAGCAGTGGAGCCTGCTGGCCCTGACCGGCAATCCCCCGGCGACCCAGGTCCACAGCCAGGCCACGATCCTGGACCTCGCCTCACGCCAGAAAGGCCTCAACTTCCGGCCCGGCGCCGAGTTTCTATACACCAACACCAACTACGCCCTGGCCGCGATCATCATCGCCCGGGTCAGTGGGCAGAGCGTCCAGCAGTTCACCGACCAGCGCCTGTTCGCGCCGCTCGGCATGAGCCACGCCCGGTGGCGTGAGGACTACCGCACCGTCGTCCCGGGGCGCGCGACAGCCTATTTCCCGGACGACGACGGCTTCATCGGCGGCATGCCCTTCACCAATGTCTATGGAAACGGCGGCCTGCTCACGACGGTCGGCGACCTGCTGCGCTGGAACGCCTTCCTCGATCACCCGACCGACCTGCCGGGCGGACCCGCCATGATCGCCGCGATGGAGACGCCGGGTCATCTGAACGACGGAACGGTTCTCGAGTACGGTCTGGGCCTTGAACTCACCCGGGCGCACGGCCGGCGGCTGGTGGCCCACAGCGGCTCGACGGGCGGCTACAAGACCTGGCTCGGCCGCTATCCCGAGGCTGGCGTCTCCGTCGCGGTCCTGTGCAACAACGGCGGCGTCGATCCGATCGCGCTGGGCGAAGGTCTCGCCGCCCGGGCCCTTGGCGATGAGGTCGTCGAAACGTCCGTTGCGGCGAAGGCCGCACCCCCGGGCGTCGTCGCCATGCCCCTGCCCGCCGACCTGACGCCATACCTCGGCCTGTTCCGTAATCCCGTCACCGGCGAACTGGTTCGAACCGCCGTCGTAAACGCCCGACTGACCCTGACCCGGCGCACCTCCGAGGATCTGGCGTTCGTCGGAATCGGGACCTTCCGACGCGCTGAGGGCGGCGAGCTTCGCTTCGTCATTCCCCGGCGCGGCCCGACGGAACTGATCCTGAACCCCGGACCGTCACAGGCGCGCTATGTCGCCGTCCGACCGGCCGCGACCGACCTTGCCACACTCGCCGACTATGTCGGGACCTACTACAGCCCCGAACTCGACACCCGCGTCACCGTGATCCGCGAGGGCGACGCCCTGGTGATGCGACAGGCCTTCGCGGTCAAATGGGCGCTGACGCCCGGCTTCGCGGACGGCTTCCTGATCCCGGTGCGCGGATCCACGACTGTGGTGTTCACAAGGACCAGGACCGGAGCGATCGACGGCTTCCGGGCCTGGGCCAACGGCGCGCGCGACATCGCCTTCATTCGCCAATAACGCGCGAAGTCTGACCTCAACGAAAGCGACCCGGCCGGAGAGGTCAACCCCGGCCGGGCCTCGGTCCCCGTTGGAGAGACGGCGACCGCTCCGCCGGTGACCAGGAAGCGTCTCGGCGGGATTCTGTTGTGTCGTGAAGCCTATTCGGCGCCCGAGACGATCGCCGTATGGCCATTGCGGTTTTGGGCATGCGCGGCCTCGCTGGCGCCCTGGGCGATCGGCCGTTCCTTGCCATAGCTGATGACGTCGATGCGGCTCGCGGCGACGCCCTGCGACACCAGCCAGGCGCGGACCGACTGGGCCCGGCGCGCGCCGAGGGCCAGGTTGTATTCGCGGGTGCCGCGCTCGTCGGCATTGCCTTCGATCCGCACCTGGATGCGCGGATACTGCTGCAGCCAGCGGGCCTGATCGGCCAGGCGCGGCAGAGCGTCGGCGCGCAGGGTGTGGCTGTCCAGATCGAAATAGACGCGGTCGCCGACATTGACCGAGAAGTCCTGCTCCGAGCCCGGGCGCACGGCGTTCATCGGACCGGTCGGCTGGGTCGGGGCGACGGGATTATAGGCCGGGACCGTGCCGGTGTTGGCGGTCGTCGCCGCGACGACCGGACGCTTGGCGCAGGCGCCCGAGGCGAGAACGGCGACGGCGGCCAGACCCAGCAGGGCCAGATGGAGCGGACGGGAAGTCGAGACGGCGGTCATGAGGAACTCCTTGTTCCCGAACCTGGACCACGCGCTCCGGACCCCCGCAAGAATAGGATCCATATACGGCCCGGCCTGCTCCGACCCTTCCGCCCCGCATACGGATCCTGTTCTTGCGTCGCGGGCCGGACGGCGCGAGGTGTGACCGCATGCCCTCGCCGTCCGTCCCCTCGACTGCCCCCGCCTCGAGAACGCCTCCGGGCGCCTCGACCCTGTGGCGGCCCGTCGTCTGGCTGTTCGAGCGGTTCGACGCCTCCATGACCCTGGCGGTGCAACTGGTCGGGGCGATCGCCATCGTCCTGATCGGAACGGCGGCGGCGGAGCTGCTCTACGTCGCCTTCGACATGACCCGGCTGTCGATCTTCTTCCTCGCGGCGGTGCTGGTGTCGGCCCTGCTGCTGGGGACCCGGGGCGGGGTCTTCGCGGCCTTCCTCGCCTTCGCGGCCTACAACTTCACCCTGGTGGAGCCGCTGTTCACCCTCCAGTTCGCCGGTCCCGACGACGCCCTGACCCTGTTCGTCTTCCTGCTGGTGGCGCTTGTAACCGGCAGCCTCGCCGGGCGGGTGCGCGAGAGTGAGCGCCACAACCGTCAGCGCGCCGACCTTCTGGCCACCCTGCTGGAAGCCGGTCAGACCTTCGCGGCGGCGCCGTCCGAGGCCGAGCTGACCCGCGCCCTGTCCGACCGCCTCGACGCGGCGACCAGCGGCGTCTCCATCGTCCTGCCGGAAGGTGGCGTCCTGACCGAGCGGACCTTCGCCTGGGGCGCGCGAGGTCTGATGGAGGGACTGGTCGCCCGGGGCTGGATGGATCCCGGCCTGCACGCCCACGGCGCCTGGCGGGCGCGCCGCATCTCGGCCGACGAGCCTCTGGGCCTTGCCCTCTGGCGCATCGGCGAGACCCGGGCCAAGGACGTCCAGGCCCAGGACCGGCTGTGCGAACTTCTGCTCGACCTCGCCGCCGCCGCCCTCGCCCGCAGCCGCCGCGCCGGGATCGAGGCGGACCTCGAGGCCGACCGCCGCGCCGAGCCCCTGCGCGAGGCCATTCTCGGCTCCCTGTCCCACGACCTGCGCACGCCGCTGGCCACCGTCCTCGCCTCGGCCAGCAGCCTCAGGGACTATGACGACCGGTTCGACCCACAGACCCGCATCGCCCTGGCCGACGGCATCGTCCAGGAGGCCGGGCGGCTGAACGGCTATGTCGAGGGCCTGCTCAACCTGTCGCGCATCGAGGCGGGTCAGCTGGAGACCCGGCTGGTCGACCTCGACCTGTCCGAGATCGTCGAGGCCGCCGTCCGCCGTCTGCCCGCCGCCCGCGCCGCCGGGGTCGAGACGACGCTGGAACCGTCCCTCTCCGTCCGCGCCGACCCTGTCCTGCTGGAGCAGGTCCTCTACAACCTGCTCGAAAACGCGCTTCAGCACGGCGGCCAGGCCGTCCGTATCGCGGTCGCCACGCGCCGCCACGAGGACCGGGTCGAGATCGACGTCGCCGACGACGGTCCCGGTGTGTCGGCCGGCGACGCCATCCGGGTGTTCGACAAATTCTATCGCGGCTCGGGCAGCCGCCGCGAGGGGCGCGGCACAGGCATCGGCCTGTCGGTCGCCCGCGGCTTCGTCGAGGCCATGGGCGGCCGTATCGGCGTCGTTCCGCAAGATATCAGCGGTGCCGGCCTGCGCGTCCGCATCGCCCTCGATCCCGCAAGGGAGACCGTCTGATGCAGCGCCTGCTTCTGGTCGAGGACGAAGCCCCGATCGTCCAGTCCCTGACGCCCGCGCTCCAGGCCGAGGGCTACGCCGTCACCGCCGCCGAACGCGGCGCGGATGCGCTCGCCGCCATGGCCATGGAAGGGTTCGACGCCGTCCTGCTGGATCTCGGCCTGCCCGACATGGACGGCAAGGACGTCATCGCCCGCATCCGCGAATGGTCCGAGGTCCCCATCCTGGTCCTCAGCGCCCGCCATCTGGAGGCCGAGAAGATCGCGGCGCTGGACCTCGGTGCCGACGACTACGTCAACAAGCCCTTCGCCATGGGCGAGCTCCTGGCCCGCATCCGCGCCGTCCTGAGAGGACGCGAGCGCAAGTTTTCCTCCCGCTCCCGCTTCGTCGCCGGGCCGCTGGGCATCGACTTCTCCAGCCGCATCGTGCGGGTCGAGGACGAGGTCATGCACCTGACGCCGCGCGAATACGATCTGCTGCGGACACTGGCCCTCCACGCCGGCCGCGTCGTCACCCATCGCCAGATCGCCCTGGCCGTCTGGGGTGGCGCCGAGGTCGTGGAGGCCCAGGTGGTCCGCGTCCTCGTCGCCCAGCTGCGTCAGAAGCTTGAGGCCGATTCCGCCCGCCCCCGCCTCATCCGCACCGAACAGGGCCTCGGCTATCGTATGATCGAGCCGGATGCGTCGAAGTAGCCCGGATCGAAACAGCTCCGCTGCCGTTGTTGTTAATCAACGAACGGAGATCGCTATGTCGACCATCCAGGACGACCACGTCGAAGAGACGACCGAAGAGGCCCGTCAGGGCGAGAACGTGAAGGGCATGACCTCGGTGCTGGGCATTTCGGTGGCGGCTGTCGCCGTCCTCTTCGCCCTGATCCTTCTGGTCTTCTTCGGCTTTACGGCCGGCTGGTTCGGCTAGTTCTCGAACTGGCCCTGATAGACCGGGTCCTTCATCGCGAAGCCCGGTCCCAGAACCATGACGCCCGCCAGCAGCACAGCGGCGCTGGCGGCCAGAAAGGCGGCCCCGAGCGCACCCAGCGAACTGGCCGGACGCTCGGGCGTCTCGACCAGCAGCGCGCGGGCCTGTTCGATCTCGGCGGCGGTATCGATCACGCGAGGACTCTCCGGCAGGGATCCGATCTGAGCGCCACGACAGTTAACGCCCGGTGTCTATCCGGGTCCAGAGCAAGCTTCGGCTTGGCGCGGAGGATTTCAGGTCCTAGAACCGCCGCATGATCCTCGTCGTCGATAACTACGACAGCTTTACCTACAACCTCGTCCACTACCTCGCGGAACTGGGCGCGGAGACGCACGTCGTCCGCAACGACGACCTGACGACCGCCGAGGCCTGGGCGCTGAAACCCGAAGCCGTCCTGCTGTCGCCGGGCCCCTGCGCCCCCGATCAGGCGGGCATCTGCCTGCCGTTGATCGACACCGCGCCGCTGGACATGCCGATCCTGGGCGTCTGCCTGGGCCATCAGGCCATCGGCCAGGCCATGGGCGGCCACGTGATCCGCGCCAAGGCCCTGATGCACGGCAAGACCTCGCCGATCCTCCATGAAGGCAAGGGCATGTTCGCCGGCCTGCCCTCGCCCTTCACCGCCACACGTTACCATTCGCTGGCGGTGCAGCGTGAAACCCTGCCGAACACGCTTCAGGTCACGGCCTGGACCGAGGACGGCGAGATCATGGGCTTCCAGCACCACGAGCGGCCGATCCACGGGGTCCAGTTCCACCCCGAGTCGATCGCCACCGAACACGGCCACGAGATGCTGGCGAACTTCCTCGATCTGGCGGGCGTCAAGCGTCTGGCCATGGTCTGAGGCCATGGCGGAAGGTGGTTTCAAGCCGCTGCTGGCCAAGCTGGTCGACGGCAAACCCCTGACCTCGGCCGAGGCCGGTGACTTCTTCGCCGCCTGCCTGCGCGGCGAGCCGACGCCCGCTCAGGTCGCCGCCGCCGTCACGGCCCTGCGCATGCGGGGCGAGACGGTCGACGAGATCGCCGCCTTCGCGGGCGAGATGCGCAAGGCCGCCCTGACCCTCGATCATCCGTACGATGTCATCGACACCTGCGGCACCGGCGGCGACGGCGCCCATACCTTCAACATCTCGACGGCTGCCGCGCTCGTGCTGGCCGGCGCGGGCCTGAAGGTCGCCAAGCACGGCAACCGGGCCATGAGCTCAAAGTCCGGGTCGTCCGACGTGCTCGGCGTCCTCGGCGTCGATCTGACCGCCGGTCTGGAGCAGCAGAAGACCGCGCTGCACGAGGCCGGCATCGCCTTCCTCTTCGCCCCCGCCTACCACGGCGCCATGCGCCACGTCGGTCCGGTCCGCGCCGAGATCGGCTTCCGGACCGTCTTCAACCTGCTCGGCCCCCTGTCCAACCCGGCGGGCGCCAGGCGTCAGGTCATGGGCGTCTATGACCCGCGCCTGCTGGAGCCTCTTGCCGAGGTGCTGGGCCGTCTGGGCGCGACCCGCGCCTGGACTGTCCACGGTCAGGGCCTCGACGAACTGACCATCACGGGCCCCAGCGAGGTGGCGGAATGGAAGGACGGCGCCGTCCGCCGTTTCAGCGTCACGCCCGAGGACGCCGGCCTGCCGCGCGCCGACCTCGAGGCCCTGCGCGGCGGCGACGCCGAGACCAATGCCGCCGCCCTGAGCGCGCTTCTGGCCGGCCAGACCGGACCCTATCGCGACATCGTCCTTCTCAACGCCGCCGCCGCCCTCGTGGTCGCGGACAAGGCCGAGGACCTGAGGTCCGGCGTGGCGCTGGCCGCCGCCGCCATCGACGACGGCAAGGCCGCCGAAGCCCTGGCCTCTCTCGCGCGGATCACCTCGACCCCGTTGCCCATCGAGGACGTCATATGACCGCCCCCAAGGACGACGTTCTGGCCCGCATCGCCGCCTACAAGCGCGAGGACGTCGCCGCCCGCAAGGCCGCCCAGTCCCAGTCCGAGATCGAATCCTCGGCCATCATCGCCGGCATGCCGCGCGGCTTCCGCCACAGCCTCGAAAGGCACGCCGCCCCCGGCCGCCCGGCCCTGATCGCCGAAATCAAGAAGGCCAGCCCGTCGAAGGGGCTGATCCGCGCCGACTTCGATCCGCCGGCGCTGGCGAAAGCCTATGAGGCCGGCGGCGCGGCCTGTCTCTCGGTCCTGACCGACGGCCCCAGCTTCCAGGGCGACGACGACTTTCTGGTCCAGGCCCGGGCCGCGGTCGCCCTGCCCTGTCTGCGCAAGGACTTCCTCGTCGACCCGTGGCAGGTCGCCGAGAGCCGCGCGCTCGGCGCCGACTGCATCCTGATCATCCTCGCCATGATCGACGACGTCCTGGCCGGCGAACTGCTCGCCGAGGCCCGCCGATTCGGCATGGACGCCCTGATCGAGACCCATGACGAGCTGGAAATGGCCCGCGCGGTCGCCCTCGGCGGCGACCTGATCGGGGTCAACAACCGGTCGCTCCGCACCTTCGAGGTCGACCTCGGCACGACCGCCCGCCTGTCGCATCTGGCCCCGAAGAACGCCCTTCTGGTCGCCGAGAGCGGGATCTTCAGCCACAACGACGTCGCCGACGTCTGCATGGCCGGCGCCCGCGCCATCCTCGTCGGCGAGGCCCTGATGCGTCAGGACGATGTGGAAGCCGCGACGCGGGCTTTGCTGGATTGAAGTGAGTGCGCGGGTCACCTCTCCATTCGCGCAGGCGAACGGAGAGGACCGATCGGCGTCTTCGCCGATCAGGAGAGGGCGGCACGGCGTTGAAAGTCGCTCACCGGAAACATCGCGCCGCCCCTTCCTGATCGCTGCGCGATCTGTCCTCCACGTGCGCCTTCGCGCCCGGAGAGGTGACGCTTCACCGTTAAGTTGACATTAGTGAAGAACACTTACAGAACATCGACAACGGTTCACGTCTTGTTCTGAAGGCTTCTCCCATGCTCACGCGCAAGCAGCACGAACTCCTGATGTTCATCCACGAGCGCATCAAGGAGACCGGCGTCTCGCCCTCGTTCGACGAGATGAAGGAGGCGCTGGATCTGGCGTCCAAGTCCGGCATCCACCGGCTGATCACGGCGCTGGAGGAGCGGGGCTTCATCCGCCGCCTTGCCCACCGCGCCCGCGCGCTCGAGGTGACCAAGCTTCCCGAACAGGCGACGACCGGCCCGGTGCGAGGCCGTGCGGGCTTTACCCCGGCGGTGATCGAGGGCGGCGGACGCTCGGCTCCTGTGTCCGAGGCCGCCAACGACACCCGCGAACTGGTTCTGGTCGGCAAGATCGCCGCCGGCGTGCCCATCTCCGCCATCCAGGGCGACAACGGTCGTTATCAGGTGCCCGAGGCCATGCTGGGCGCGGGCGAGCACTATATGCTCGAGATCGAGGGCGACTCGATGATCGAGGCCGGCATCCTCAACGGCGACCTCGTGGTCATCAAACGCGTCGACACCGCCTCCTCGGGCGAGATCGTCGTGGCCCTGGTCGAAGGCGAGGAAGCCACCCTCAAGCGCCTGCGCAAGAAGGGCGGGTCCATCGCGCTGGAGCCCGCCAACCGCAATTACGAAACCCGCATCTTCGGCCCCGACCAGGTCGAGGTCCAGGGCAAGCTGGTCGGCCTGATCCGCCAGTATCACTGAGCCTTTGCGGGGGTACGGCTCCACGGCCGATCCCCCCGCACATCCGCTGTCCACACCGCCTTCCAGCCCGTGCCGGACCGCCACAGCTCCACCGCGCCGCCGCGCCTGAAGTCGACGCCGTCCAGCACCAGCGCATCCGCGCACCCCGCCGGAATCGTCGCCACCGCCGCCCGCACGCTGACCACGGGCGCCGCCCCGCACAGCGCCGACAGCACCGCCTCCGACGGAGGCTTCGTTCCCCACCACAGGGCCACCGGCGCCGCATCCCGCACTTCCGGCGCACAGGCGAACCGGCCGCAGACCCAGCCTTCATCAGGCCGGTCCGTCAGCGTCAGCCCCCGCCGCCGCGACCATAGATCGGCGGCGAACTCCCGCACCCCCGGCCGCACCGCCACCGCATCCGCACCGGAATGAAACGCCGCATTGGTCCCGCCGTCGCCGATCCACAGGTCGGGCGTGGGCGTGCGCGGCCACAGCATCACCGCCGCCGCCAGCGGT
>Ga0247739_10000739_pt1 | contig 11744 bp, 13 predicted proteins | sample UWRJL058202B2_FD_180943 | JGI IMG/M metagenome (GOLD analysis project Ga0247739, IMG submission 180943) | Plant litter microbial communities from Arlington Agricultural Research Station in Wisconsin, United States - UWRJ-L058-202B-2 | ecosystem: Environmental > Terrestrial > Plant litter >... | reverse complement strand
AAGAAAACCTGTAGGAAGAGATTGACGGCATTTATCAGGACCGCCAACAGATATAACCATGCCTCGCCAGACATCATGATAGGCGAAATGTAGATCGCGTTAATACGCGCTTCCAAGGAAACCGATGTGGTTATTTATGTATTGCAAAGGGAGGACTATCTTCCGGGCTGGCAGATTTGTAGAAGCTTGGATGAGTTGAGGTGCTTTTTCCGAGGCTTGAGACGAGTCTGATCTACGTCGAAGAAGCTATGGCGGAAAGGCCGCGGGATGGGCTAGCACAGGAGAAGTTCTGGACGAGTTTGCGAAGGGTCGATAGGAATTTGAAGCTATCGTGGAGTATCGAAGATTTGAAGTTGGGGGGAGGAAAGCGGAATGATGAAATGTGAGGCTGGAAATTTGAGAGCTTGATTTGGGGCTTGAACTATACTCGGTTTGAAGCAATCATTGGTTCGCTTAGCACAGGCTTCCATAAGGCCACCCCCCTCCAAAAGTGGAAGAATGCTTGATAGTTACATACAAGTAGAATCAGAACCCGTTATTGTGTCCAACGCTATGAGAATATTCAAAAATTGGTAGAAGGAAGCTGACTCGGGTTTGTATTCGATATTTTGTTTAAATTTTGACATGGAATTTGATAGAGCCAGAGCTAAATCGTACGATGTATCTGTCATGATTTATTGCAACCACTAGACCAGAACGTTAATCTGTACACAAATAAAAGATTAGACATATACATGCTACATGGATAAGGACACGTTTCATCTACAGGATCATCATTAGATCTGCTATACAAATTATATGTGACATGTTTACCGAAGTTAGCTATGGATAGCACACCTAGGGAACAATCTATATATATACCACATCAAGCACGCGACCTAGGAATAATGGTCATTAGCTTGATGAATTTGCTTCAACCTTGGGCACTGGCATTGGTTCTGGTCCACCAGGAGAGGTTGCAGTTCGTGCTGTGAGAATCTCGACCCCATCAGCTGTAACCAAAAGAGTATGCTCTGCGGATGGTCAGTAAATGTAGAAACAGATATAGAGTGTGATTTACCAAATTGAGCTGTCCTTTTCCCATCTTGCGTAACACTGGTCCAATCATCTGGCCACGTCTTATCCTTATGTGTTCCCAACGCAATCATAGGCTCTATGGTAAAGCACATGCCTTCCTTTGCTTCGCCCACAGCCTTGTTTTTGGCATAGTGAGGAATGTTTGGCGAACAATGGAACAAGGTGTTGATACCATGACCACAATATGTCTTGATCACACTACATCCTTTGGACTTGGCATGCTTTTCAATGACGTTGCCGTATTCTCTGATGAGGCCGCCAGGCTTGACGAGCTTAATAGCTTCATCAAGACATTCTCTTGCAGCTTCTACAACGCGGACTGAATCAGGATCCGCCTTTGCTTTATCGCCAACGTAATATGTCTCGTTCAGATCCCCGTGGTAACCACCATGATATACACTGATATCAATGTTAAGAATGTCACCATCCAGAAGTACCCTCTTATCTGGAATACCGTGACATATTACTTCATTGGGTGACGTGCAAACTGATTTGGGAAATTCATGATAATATAGAGGTGAAGGGTAGCACTATAATTGTAAGATGAGGCTTCAAGCAGGGTGAGGAACCTACATCTCTTTCCAAGCAGGCCTGATGAACAACCTCGTCGATATAATCTGTAGTTACTCCAGGTCTGCAGGCGGCAGCAGCAATATCCAGAACTTCTCTTCCTAATCTGCAGACCTTCCTCATGGCTTCTTGACCCTTCTTGTCTAATATATCGATTTTATTTCGGCCCCGTAGTGTCATCTCACTCTTGGGTATTCCATCAACGGCGTAGTCAGGATGCGGTATCGATTTGGGTACTGCCCTTCGGTTGGACAGAGGATAGACGGGCCTTAGTGTACCCGTGTACGGATAGGTTGGAAATGGGTTGTATAAGCCGGTAACTGGATCAGGTTCAGAAACGACTTTTGGGGTAAGGAAACTGCTGAGGAAGTTACCCTTCTTATGAAGTGCCTTATGAGTGCCCTAGTAAAATGTTAGTTGTGTAAAATTGAGGATTTTCTCGAGGTCCCGGAGAATCTGCTAAGAAGACGTAGACAGTGTCTAATTTGGACGGAGGCAATAGACAGGAAACTTGCCCAATTTCTCTTGAAGCAATCCTGCGAGCAGAAGTAACTCTCTTTCATTCCTAGCTTTAAGCATGTTGGACATTGTAGGGTACCAGCATCTTTATCGCAGTCATCACCCATACAATTCCGTTTGGCAGGTGGTTCTAAAGCCATGATTTCTGTAGGAATTAGATGTTGAGGCAAAAAAGTATTGTAGTAGATTTTGTCAGCCTCGATGGGCAGGTTTATTATGGAGAAGTGTGTCTCGGCCCCTCATGGAAACAAAAAGGTAAAGGATTGGGATTATAAATTGAGGGGGTGCGACTATAGACAATTGCTTCAGCCGAAGCAAAGGCTCGCTACCTACCTAAGAGAGTTCTCCCCGATCCCGGGCAGCATTTTCTCTTAAGAGAGAAACCCGGGGTTACACGTGAGTTATAAATTGGATAATCAGGTAACTCATGACGAGGTTGACTTTTATCCCGTTTCAATTTACCTCCCCTTCTACTTACTTATTTACCTATCCTTATGCCCTTTCGTCCTTATTTCTCCTTCATCACGCCACTTAACCCAACAACCTCAACGGCTAATGGAGAACGATCCTGGGGCTAGCATAGGGGACAGGCTCAAAGGTAGCACCAAGACTGTTGTCGTTGGAGCAGGTCCGGTTGGTGCTCTCGCTGCATTATATGCTGCTCAAAGAGGTCATAATGTGGAGGTTTATGAGTTGAGAGCCGGTATGTCCATAGTCTTCAAATCTGAGACCCATAATCATCGACTTGTCTCTGATATGTGACAGATCTTCGTGATGCTTCAACTATTCCACTGAATTTCACCAAATCCATCAATCTCGCACTCTCTGAAAGGGGAACTAATGCAATACATAGATCAGGCATACGCGGGACAGATCTTTTGGCATCAGTTGTCAAAGCAACTGTTCCTATGCATGGCCGCATGATTCATGGAAAAGATGCATTGGGGAAGCTCACAGACAAGTCTCAAGCTTATGGTAAGAATCGGCTGGAATCAGTTTTGCCTATAGATGCATATACTAATTCCTAAACCAGATATCAACGGAAGAGCTCTCTTAGCTGCTGATCGGGGAGAGCTCAATAAAACTTTCCTAGATGCATTGGAACAGTTTCCTAACGTTAAACTGTTCTTCAATCACAAACTTACGGTCAGCACATTACACTACTTTGTAAAACGTGGCAATGAAGGCTAAATTTATATATTTAGGGAGCCGACTTTAAACGCAAAAGGGCGTGGTTCGAAGTATCTGATACTAATGATACGAAATCGAAGAAATCAAAACAAACCCCCAAAGAAGGCAGAAATAAGGAAGTCGAAATAAATTTTGACTTCATGATTGGAGCGGATGGTGCACATTCAGCAACCCGTTATCACCTAATGAAATATGTACGAATGGTACGTTATCCCACATTTATAGCTCCTCATAGACATAGTTAAAATATGTTGCCTCAGAGCAGTGCAAGCATGATCTAACCTTTGTCATTGTAGGATTACCAACAAGAGTACATCGATACACTTTGGTGTGAATTCACCATACCACCTCAAAGCTCCGTGGCCAATCCTATATCGACCAATCCTACCGAATCCTCAAAATGGGCAATTTCACCCAACCATTTACACATTTGGCCTGCAAAAGACTTCATGTTTATTGCAATTCCTAGTTCAGATGGTTCCTTCACATGCACTCTATTTTTACCTTCGCCGCTTTTCGAGCAACTAGAAAGTGCGCCAAACACCATTCCAGCATTTTTCGACAAACATTTCCCTGGCGTCACTTCTGTGATCAAGCCAGATGCGTTGATCAGCTCGTTTTTAACCAATCCTCATCTCCCTCTTATCAGCATTAAATGCAGCCCATATCATTACAAAGACTGTGCTGTAATAGTCGGCGATGCTGCCCACGCTATGGTACCTTTCTATGGGCAAGGCATGAATGCGGGCCTTGAAGATGTAAATGTCCTCTTTGAGATACTCGATAAACGACCATCAACTGTCCTACTCGGTGAAACTTGTGATTCTATTCGAGCTGGAGCACTTACAGAATATTCGACCATCAGAGCACCCGACGCCCATTCCATCAATGATCTGGCGCTCCAGAATTATGTGGAGATGCGAGCATCTGTCACTTCACCTATCTACAAGCTTCGGAAATGGTTGGAGGAAACTTTAAGCGTATATGCTCCGAGCCTAGGTTGGCAGACCCAATACTCTCGGGTCAGCTTTGGTAATGAGCCATACGCGCAAGTTATCAAGAAGGGTAAGAGGCAGACAGACCTATTGCTGATGGGTCTAGCGGGCCTTGTTACTGGACCAGTGTTTATTGGGTCATTAGTCGCTTGGTATAAGTTCAGGAGAAATTCTGATCGATACTTGCCTGGCTTGTTTGGAAGATAGTGAGCACCAATGTATAACATGTTACTGTAACATTTCACGGCTCGGTACATAATTGGGTGCTTAGCGAAAGTATCATTTGCCTTTCTTTACTTGTGTACTAATATCCTAAAATCAGACTAGATCCCGTCTTCGTTTTGAAGAGTTACCTATTCACTCCAGGCGGGCTAAACTGAAGTGTATTCCATTACAGTTAGCCACGACTTTAACTAACTCTTCCATCACGTTCTCAAGCAAGATTTATTTGACAACCCATGAAGTAATGTACAATATCATTAGCACTGTGGGAGAAGGCTGTGCAAAAACGTTAAACAAGCCTAGTTGTTCCTTATTCGTCTCTTTCCAGCTAACAGCTGTTGTCGCGAGCCCTGCTGAGATTGGACAGTAGGTTTGTTTGCAACAATGCGTGCATAAATATCTCGGTCCGAATTCTCCAATGCCTGTCAAGTTTCTTCTGTAGTCTGCTTGCAGTATCATGCAATCATAATGGCCGACTTTTCGGTACCGAAGCGTTGATGAAGATGATGTGGGAGGCAATGCTCCGGTCCCGTAGAGAGCTTCTCATTTTAATACAAAACTTGAGTGTGTAGAAACACATAACTGGGCGTTGTAGACTAGACGATTTACCTGCTCCCACCACAGTGTGTTTACGTTGTTGTATTCCTCTCAATGTTCAGGCTGACTTGCTAGTTCTTGGTGGAAGAATGTCTTGATTCAGGGCATCCTTGAAAGAACTTTAAGAGAGGTGATATATGTGAATATCTTCTTGAATAAGAAGAGGATTGTATGACCAACTATGTAAGTCCTAGAGGTACTCGATTACTTAATATATTTTGTACTAGTACTTGTGGAAGACACTGGGGCTCGTAAGGCTGATGAGCCGATTCCACTTTTCTCAATTTCTGTCTTATCTCACGGTGCCACAATGCGCCATGGTTCGGATCATGGTGTCAAGTGTGTCTCAAGAGCATTCTACCTACCAGCCCATATGGCCTGTGATTCACGTTTCCAATGTTTCGATCTGACGACATAATTTGACACGATGCATGGCAGCCACCAAACAGATTCCGAAATTCCTTCCCCATCAATTCAGTGTCACGATTCCTATGTATCCAAAGAGAAGCCTATATATACCTAATAATGTGCAAACACTCAATCAGCGTCTGACAATGGGTCTGGAGAATTTATATATTGCTAAATTTGGATTGGCTAACTATAGCTCTGATCAACCCTTGGCGCGTGCTAGGCCACTTTCGGCAGTAGGAATTTCACTTCGCATGATATCAAATTAAGCGAGCGAGCAACGTCCAGTTGCACCTAGAACGATCTGTAAACAAGACAATAGTTTTGCTAGCCCTCCTATTACCAATTCCGATCATCCATATCTCGTACTATTTGCGGGTTCTGTTTTCCGGAGATCCAAGTCAAGATCTTCAATTTGTCATCGGCCAGTCAGTGCCAGTTCTACATAGGATGCTTTCGGTTGCACTGCAGACGTACTTCGATACCCGCGTTCTTGAATTACGGAATGCCGCCGTTGCAATGGAAGGGAGCTCCAGCTCCTCGTGCCAAACCCATTTCACAAGATATATGGGAGAGGCATAGGGAAGAGCTGTGTGCTATGTATCAGAACTACACCTTAGACAATTTGATGGCTATGATGAAAGCAACTCATAATTTCCACGCTTCGTAGGTACAATCCCCCCGCACCGTTGGCCCGCCATGCATAAGGCTTAATGAGGAACTACTCCTAATCTACTCAAGTCGGCGGCAGTATGTATCGCAGTTCGAGAGGTGGGGAACCCACAAATACAAAGTATCCAACAAGGATAACGGGCAACCATCTTCGGGTCAGCAAAATCAACAAGCCCAATTTTCAGAAGCTTCGGCTTCCCAGGTCAAGAGCAGTTCACCAGACTCAGACGCAGCCAGCCATGTTGCTCCTTTTACGAAAAGGCAACGTAGCTTGCGTGATTCGATGCTTACCCCAGCCAAACGCCAAGTCCTATCTGATTATAGGTCTCCAGATGCTTCAGTGACACAGTCTGAGAATGAATCGCATGCAAGCCTAAACGCCAATTCTGTTACAGAAGGCTCTCTTACTCCAGAGGGAACCTCAGACGCTATATACCGTAGTCCTGCTGTTACCATTACTGATGATAACGCTCTGGAATTTGAAAACTTTGATGCTGCATTCTTCTTGAAAAACGACGACACTCAGCCTCAGCCTCAGCCTCAGTCTGTTCTAGTAGATACTAATGAGACAAAAGAGGTGGTAAGCCAGAGCCCAGTGTCTAGTCACAACGACTTGATTCATGAAATATTTCAACGGTGGGCAAACAGACAGGATTCTGATCATCACCAACCCCCCGGCGATGCTCTCTTTGATATTAACCGTCCCATCGACACATACTCTCCCGAAGAAATGGATAAAATGCATCGTGCAGCTGACTTCCTTTTTGCCCTCAACTTCCGTAAGGACGCCTTTCCATTATATGTTCTGATCTTGAAAAGACTTAAACTATCTTCTCGAAAGCATGTGGGCGCTACAGCTTCAGCGCTGGTAGCCTGTGTAAGATCTGCTGTACTACCAAATCAAGCTGCGATTGCTCGAAGTCTTCTCCAAGAACAGCTCAACCGGTCGGACACTACGATGATAGAACAGTTCGCCTTCCAGTTACTGCTAGCAGATACTTATAAGCGATTCCGCGACTTCACTGCCGCAGGTACTCACACTCGAAGTGCTATGCAATCGAACCCTTTCCAAGAGAGTCTCATTGAGGATCTCCCGCATGATTACCGGTCCCTAGACTTCGTCACCTATCACTTCATAGCAGATGGCATTAATAGCACCAAACTTCGCAGCTCTGATGACCCCATTCCTCTCAACTACTTCTCCCTGGAGAAAAGTCAAGTTGAGGATCAAATCATACGACGAATACCCGGCCCGTTCGAAATCGAATATGGAGCGTTAAGGAATCCTTGTATCAGAGCGTGTCTCGACTGGTGTGCCACCATACTTGAACCAAGAGCTATCATACCTGGGCTGTGGGACAGTGTGCAAACTAATCACGACACTTCGCAATTGAATGAAGATAAGTCGGACTCTACCAGACTATATTGCTATCTCTGGCAACGATGGCATGCTACCCCATCAAGCCAAATAAGTCAAGACCTAGATACTTGGACGCGAGCCGAGACACTCATGTAAGTTCGATCCGAAAAAAATTACTTGTCGTGGACTTTGGGGCTCTTTTGTTTGTGTTTTCAACTATTGCTTGGACAACCTGGCCGTCCCAAAAAGAATTAATTCTTGAAGCTGTCACGTTTTCCTTTATATTCCTTTTGGGTGTACTGACTTTTCTTCTCTGCAATTTAGTGGAATCTCCGCAGCAGAACATCTCGTTGTCATCTGTCCGATGATTCTTAAGGCAGCTCCTCCCAAAACCGACTATTCCCAGGGAGCACGACTGGGTATAAATATTTTACGCAGGAAAGCAGATGAAAATCTCTGCTTCCAATATCTTGACACATTCTGCCGTCGATACAAATGGTTGCTAGACACAGATGGCGACGAAATACTTGCACTAAGTACCCCACCTGAAGGCACAGCCGATAAAAGCAGGCATTTGCCCTTGGTGCAAAACCACTCTCCAAATCCTGCGAGACCAGAAACAATAGCCGCACAGACGATGGCTTCATCAATGGCCTCCTCTGACCTTTCTTCTTTTCGGAATCTGAGAGATCGCATTCGGCAGAAGATGACCAAGACAGATACAGCTACCAAGCGCTCGAGCCAAGTAACGAGACATTCAATGGATCAACTTTCCACTTCCATGTCAAGTTCATTGAGCTTGTATAGTCAGCGCGAGGAGCCACACGACATGGAAAACAAAAGGATATGAAGACTTAGATCTAGGTATGAGGAGTACCATGCTCGAAAGCCGTCAAATCTCATGACAACATCAAGAGAGAATCAACCAGGAGTTTCCATGCATATATGTATATGGGACTGTCACACTGTGTGGTATATGTGCAAGCATGAGAAAGTCAATCAGTCTCTTTCCGCTCGGGACTTCAAAGGCAAGCGAGAAGCATCCAAGAAACGTAGCAGGGTTATTTCAAGGGTTTGGACTTGAGTTTATCAATCGTTTTGCAGGGAAAACAACGATCTGAAGTGGAATTGCAGTTGGTATGCCAGTGTACCTGACCATTTGTTTGGACAGATTGTATCGAAAGGGAAGTGTATTAAGTGATGATACGATTTATTGGCGACATATAACCACGGTGCTTTTAAGTTCCATTGTGGACTGGAAACAGAGAATAAGTCCCTGGTGTGGAATTTGAGAAAGAATCCCAGAATTCAGGCAGTGATGCTGTTGTTCTGGAATTCGGCGTCCAGGAAGAGAGATATATATACATATATATAGATATGCATACATATAACGAAATCAACGTACTCTAACATCATGCAGGGGATCAACGGCACCTATTTTTCGTATACCATATATTCGAGAAATTACTCTAGAAGGTCTTTCCTGATCTAGCTGAAAACACAAGGACGAGTGAATACACGAGACGTTATGGGGGATTTCGGTATTAGCCAGGGTAGTAGAGATAAATATTTATTTTATTTTAACACCGCCTAATACATCGGATGCTTATGATGATGCACAACTCCATTTACCTGGTGTTACGTTGCTTGCCGTAAGCTCTCGCTTTTCAGGCAACTCAAGGAGTCAAATTTTGAGACCATTATCAAACCTGACAACTATGGCTGATATGAAGAAAATATAACTAGGCTTATCAAGATCAAATGAGATAGTCCGTTTTTTTAATATCAATCAGATGGAGCTGGTGATATATCAACACCACTTCAATTTCAGTACTTTTATTATACTTTTCGTTATTGTTTGAAATTCCGCCATGACTTTTCCATCCATCTCGCTTAAACATACCAGAAGCGAGAAAAAACAAAAGGAGAGAACCTTGCCTCCTACTGTACCCAGTATTGCCAAGACTCACTTTCCATACTTCCAACGACAACTTATACGTATTGTCTCCTCTCTGAAAAATAAACAGTATTATTTCGATACAACCAAATTCAATGTCCAAAAGATCGTATCGCAACAAAAAAGAGAAAAAAAATGGCTTCACACGACTCTCCTCTGTGTATTTAAGTTTTTATTTCAGCTGATCTAGAATTTGGAAGGGAGTAAGCGAAATCGGAGCAAGATACCGTCACTGACAAAAGTTGTACTTTTTCACATCTATCCAACGCAAGTGAGATTTTTGATCAATCGCCCCCCAAGCGGCAGCCAATATCTTTCTATTTAACATTTTTTAAATGCAATCGTTGTGATGTGTTGTTGTATTGTGTTATTAGACAAGATAATAGTGGGTAGGTGTGTTATATATAGTCTTGCCTCACTTCATCCATGACCTCAATGCCACCTTTTTGTAATCGGGAAAGTATCACCGAATAAGAGAATGAACATTGCTTATATTGCTTGTCCCCAATATTCACGACGATGCTAATGCATGTTGCAGCATTTACTGCCGGTATGACTCTTTTACTAACTCCCCCACTATTGGGTTTCTCTAGTGCACCATGATTCTTCTTCAAGTGCAGACAGAAGTAGAGAATAAGTATACATATATTTTCATTGAGAGCTTCGTATATCTTGATTTTCATTCCATTTTCCACCCATTCTAGCATCTGCAAGTTTTCCTCTGTGTTTTGCAATAGCTTCAATGGCACGAGATGCAAATGACTCAACTTCTCACGAGCTCCAACCCATCACACTTCGTCCAACGCACAATTCACTAGCATCAAGAATAGCATCACATCCGCAGCTCGAAGCCACAGCAACTTCGCGTTCTAGAGCAGACTACACCTTCCCCGAAGGTGGCAGCCGAGCCTGGATTGTTGTGTTCGGTTCCTTCTGCGTCATCTGCGGCACCTACGGTCTCGTGTCATCCGCGGGTCTCTTCCTCTCGTACTGGAAGAACAACCAGCTCTCTGCTTATTCCACAGGATCCATCGGATGGATATCCGCGATCAATGTTTTCCTCACGCTTTTCCTCGGCGTGCAAATCGGACCGCTGTTCGATAAACACGGCCCGAGATGGCTGCTCGCGTCCGGAAGTGTCGTTTATGTCATAAGTCTCGCGGTCATGGGACAGTGTACCCAATACTGGCATTTCATGATCGTATACGGGATCTTCTCTGGGGTGAGCAATGCAGCCCTGACAACCACGGCTTTGGCTGTTGTTGCGCACTGGTTTGAAGTCAAAAGAGGATTTGCATCTGGCATCACATTTGTAGGGTCTAGTGTTGGAGGCATCGTGTTTCCATTGATTCTAAATCCTATCCTGATGAAATGGGGTTGGGCATGGGCAATGAGAGTGCTTGCTATGATTGTCCTGGTTTTGATGTTGGTTGGAAATGTTTGTATCAGAGGGAGGTTACCGCCAAAGGCTGCGGGTGGAACTGTCAATCTGAAGTGTTTCAAAGACGCTAGATTCTCATGGGCAACGATGGGAATTGCATGTGAGTTCTCCCAGGAGATGTTGTGAAAATTCTCCAATAACAGTGACCAGGCTTTGAGTTTGTGCTCTTTGGGGCTTTGGGTTTGCTTCCTACATACGCACTGGCTCAAGGCTTCAGCAGCCAAACGAGCTTCAATATCATTGCAATCCTCAACGCGTAGGTAATCCCTCATCGATGCTCACAATTGATCATCCGTATTAATATTTTGACAGCGGTTCCGCATTCGGCCGCTCCTTCTCAGGTTGGCTCTCGGATCGTCTCGGGCGATTCAACACCATGATAATCACCCTCTTCTTTTCTCTCGTTGTAGCCTTTGCCGTCTGGCTTCCAGCAGGAAGCCATATCGTTGCTTTCTACATCTTCGCTCCTCTCTTCGGGTTTGGCTCTGGGAGTATCATTAGCATGGCTCCCGTATGTCTGGGTCAGTTGTGTAAAGCCGACGAATATGGACAGTACTACGGAACAAGCTACTCACTTGTTGCTTTCTTGTAAGTTAATTTGATTTTCATTCTTGCTTCTAAAAAAGGAGTTATCACTAACACGGAGTTAGTACGCTGTTGTGTATCCCGATCGGAGGTGAATTGCTACCAAAGATAGGGGGAGCGGGCTTCGTCGCTTTCTTCAGCAGCTTTTTA
>Ga0247739_10000738_pt1 | contig 11744 bp, 5 predicted proteins | sample UWRJL058202B2_FD_180943 | JGI IMG/M metagenome (GOLD analysis project Ga0247739, IMG submission 180943) | Plant litter microbial communities from Arlington Agricultural Research Station in Wisconsin, United States - UWRJ-L058-202B-2 | ecosystem: Environmental > Terrestrial > Plant litter >... | reverse complement strand
GTGACCGGTCCGCGACCGTGGCCGCCCTGCCCGCCATCATCGACGGCCTGAGGGCGCGCGGCTACACCCTGACCACCATCGGCGGACTGGTCGGCCAGACGCCGGATCAGACCATGCCCGCCCTGCCCAGGGACGAGCAGTCGCTGATCGCGGCGGATCAGGCGGCCTTTGGCTTCACCCACATGCTGGGCGTGGTTCTGTTCTGGGGCTTCAGCCTGGCTATCGGTCTGGGACTGCTCAGGATCGTACTGATGCTGTGGCTGGCGTCGGGCAAGCGGGCGCGTCCCCTGCCCGCCGTGGATGGCGCCCCGCTGCCGAAGCTCGACATCATGGTCGCGGCCTATAACGAGGTCGAGGCCATCAACCGGACGATCGACAGCCTGCTGACCAGTCGCGACGTCGATGTGCGTGTGCTGGTCATCGATGACGGTTCGACCGACGGCACCTATGAGGCGGTCAAGGCCGCCTTCGGCGACGATCCGCGCGTCCTGCTGCGCCGCAAGCCCAACGGCGGCAAGGCCTCGGCCCTGAATGTCGCCCTGGCCGAGGCGACAGCGCCCATCGTGGTCGGGGTCGACGCCGACACCCAGCTGTCGCCCGATGCGCTGGCGAAGCTGGCCGCCTGGTTCGTCGATCCCCGCGTCGGGGCCGTCGCCGGTAACGTCAAGGTCGGCAACCGCCGCAACATCGTCACCCGCTGGCAGGCGCTTGAGTACATCACCAGCCAGAACGTCGACCGCCGCGCCATGGTCCGGCTGAACGCCATCACCGTGGTGCCCGGCGCCATCGGCGGCTGGCGCACCGAAGTGCTGAGGTCCGTCGGCGGCTATCGCTCGGACACCCTGGCCGAGGACATGGACCTGACCTGGCGCGTGCGCGAGGCCGGCTGGGTCATCGCCAACGAGCCCGAGGCCCTCGCCTTCACCGAGGCGCCCGACACCCTCGGCGGCCTGCTCAAGCAGCGCTTCCGCTGGAGCTTCGGCACGCTGCAGTGCCTGTGGAAGCACCGCCGGTCGCTGTTCAGACACGGCTGGTTCGGCGGTCTGGCCTTGCCCAGCCTGTGGCTGTTCCAGATCGCGGGCCAGGTGCTGGCGCCCCTGATCGACCTGCAGCTGCTGATAGCCCTGGTGATCCGTCTGCTGTCGTGGTGGGCCGCGTCCCAGCACGCCGACATCAGCGTCAGCCCGGACACCACCCTGTGGCTGACCCTGACCGTCTATGCCGCCTTCACCGTGCTGGAGCTGGCGGCAAGCTGGATCGCCTATGGCTTCGACCGCGAAGGCCGGCGTGACCTGTGGCTGCTGCCGACCCAGCGTCTGGTCTACCGTCAGATCATGTACGTCGTTGTCTGGCGGGCGCTCGAGCGTGCCCTGACCGGCCTCGGCCAGGCCTGGGGCAAGCTGCGCCGCACCGGGGACGTGGTGCTGGAAGCGGGGAAATGACACCGCTGGACATCTTGCCGTTCAGTCAAGATTAGTCATACAAATCTTCCCAAGAGATCGGCCCCGGGACGACGCTCCGTCCAACCCGCGGCGTCCCCCGGAGGAAGACCCATGCTGACCCGTCGTCGGTGGCTGCTGAGCGCGGCCGCCCTGCCCGTCGCCGCCAATCTCGTCCCCACCCTCGCCTTCGCCGAAGCGGCCACGCCGGAAACGGTGAAGGCGGCCATGAGCCGCGCCACCGCCTTCATGACCGACAAGGTCGCGGTCCACGGCGGCTATGTCTGGTCCTATCTGGCCGACGGCTCGCGCCGCTGGGGCGAGATGGAGGCGTATCCGACCATGATCTGGACCCAGGCGCCGGGCACGCCCGAGATGGGGCAGATCTTCCTCGACGCGTACCACGCCACCGGCGACGAGCAGTATTACCGCGCCGCCGAACAGGCCGCCGACGCCCTGATCGCGGGCCAGCATCCGGCCGGCGGCTGGAACTACATCATCGACTTCGCCGGCGAGGACTCGCTGAAGCGCTGGTACGAGACCATCGGCAAGAACGGCTGGCGGCTGGAGGAATTCCAGCACTACTACGGCAACGCCACCTTCGACGACCACGCCACGGTCGAGTGCGGCCGCTTCCTGCTGCGGCTGCATATGGAGAAGGGCGATCCGAAGTATCGGGCGGCCGTCGAAAAGGCGGTCGGCTTCGTCCTCGACAGCCAGTATCCAAATGGCGGCTGGCCGCAGCGCTTCCCCCGCATGGGCCAGTTCTCCAACCACGGCCGGCCCGACTACACCGGCTTCATCACCCTGAACGACGAGGTGGCGGAGGAGAACATCAGCTTCCTGCTGGTGGTGCTTCAGCAGCTCAAGGACGAGCGGGTCCGCGCGCCCCTGATCCGGGGAATGGAGCTGATCATCGCCCTGCAGCAGCCGCAGCCGACGCCCGGCTGGGCCATGCAATATACGCCCGACCTCAAGCCCTCGGGCGCGCGGACCTATGAGCCCGCCTCGATCACCCCGCACGGCACGGCGGCGGCGGTGGACCAGCTGATCGACTACTACCGGCTGACCGGCGAGCGGAAGTATCTGTCCCGGGTTCCCGAAGCCATCGACTGGATCGCCAGCGTCGAACTGCCACCCGAGAAGCGCGCCCCGGACGGCCGCAACTTCTATCGGAACTACGAACCGGGCACGGGCCGGCTGATCGGCACCCATCGGCGCGGCTCGAATGCCCAGAACGGCGAATACTGGTCGGACTTCGACACCGAGCACACCCAGCCGGAGAAGCACATCAATGTTGCCGCCCTGCGCCAGCGCTATGAGCGGGCGGCGGCGATGACGCCGGAACAGGCGACGCGGGAGTCGGCGCTGCTGGGGCGGGGGCCGTCGCTGCTGCCACGCTATCTGATCACCCACGATGTCGGCGGCTCGGATCTGAACGTCACGGAGACCCGGCAGGCGGTGGACGACGCGGCGCTGCTACTCACGGAGCTGAACGCCGAGGGCTACTGGCCGCTGGAACTGCGCACCACCAGCCACCCCTATCAGGGCGACGGCCCGGCAAGCCCGCCGCCGGGCTTCCGCGATCGGGGTCAGGTCGGCGACGAGTGGGACACCTCCCCCTTCACCGAGCCTTCGGGCCCGATGGGCATCTCGACGGGGACCTACATCAACAACATGAGCCGGCTGATCCGGTATCTGGACGGGCACGGACGATAGGCGTCGGCGCCGGGCCGAGCGGCCCACAACCGGCTGGAAAAGTCAGGACAAAAGGTCGCTGAGAGATCATATTTGAGCGATTGCGCGGGACCGGAGGTTGTGAACTCATGGGCGGATAGCAACCGCTCCCGAGGACACCCGCCATGGCCCTTCGCCTTCCGCACATCGCCCTGACGCTCGCCGTCCTTACGGCCGCGGCGCCGGCGCCGGTGCTGGCCCAGAGCAGCAACTCGGACCTGATCGGCTCCCGCGCGGCCGGAGCCGAAACCGAGCTGCAGGCCCGGGCTATCGGTCGGGTCACGGCGGGACGGGGCGCAATGACAGCCGCTATGTGTTCTGGCGGCGCGGCGATGACTGCATCCAGGTCCTGACCCGCGACGGGCGCGTCGCCGCCGTCACGCCGTCCGCCATCGGCTACTGCAGCGACATCTCCAGCTCGTCGTCCTCGTCGGGCAGCAACGCCGGGGCCGTGGTCGCGGGCGTGGCGATCGGCCTGGCCGCCGCCCTCGCGGCCCACAACAGCCATCACCACGATGCGGGCGCGGATCACGACCGCGAATACGACCGCGGCTATCGCGCCGCGATGGACGGCGACGACTATGACGCCCGCAGCGAGACCGAAGGCTATCACGAAGGCTTCCTGGCCGGCGAGGACGAGGGTCGTAACCGCCGCTATTCCGACAGCCGCTTCGTTCGTGGGGCCTCCGACGCCGCCCGGCAGGCCTGTTCGCGCCGCGCCGACGAGTTCCAGAACCGGCCCCGGGGCTCCAGCGTACCGATCAGCGTGCGCGATCTGGGCCGCGGCATGTACGAACTGACGATGGCGACGGGCTCCTATCGCTCCCGCTGCGTCGTCAACTCGGACGGCGACGTACGCGAGATGACGCCCTACTGATCCTCAGAAGAAGGTCAGGATCACGATCAGCGGCACGAAGATGGCCAAGGCCCGTACGATCGCCCAGACGCCGATGGCCGCCGCCTTCAGATAGCTGGTCGACAGCTTCTGCCGGAACCACAGGGTCTGGATGATCAGGAACCAGACCCCGCCCACGACCATCACGGCCAGCCCGATCAGGTTCGGGATGTCGTAGCGCTGGAAGACGATGCCGCCGGCCGAGATGACCGTCACGCAGGGCACCGCCAGATAGCACTGGGCGTAGAAGGGCGCGCGCAGCGACTCGCGGCTCAGTCTCTTGCCCTGCCGATGCACCAGACTGGCGGCCGAGATCAGCGGGATCAGGCTGAACATCAGCGAGCGAAACAGCACCAGGTTCTGCTGCGACGCGGTCAGGGTCTTCATCGCCGTGGAAGCCGCTTCCAGTTCGGGGATATGGGCCTCGATGCCGATCAGGTTCCACAGGACGATCGTCGCCAGCAGGACCAGAGGCGGGCTGAGGGCGTCGTCGTAACGCTTCTCCTCCGTGTCCGCCTGCTCACGGTCGGAATAGTCCATCGTCGCCAGCGGCCGACGGATGATCCGCCACATCGTCAGCGGATAGAAGATCAGCCAGCTGGTGGCCTCGAAGATGAACTCCTCGAAGCTGCGCAGGATTTTCATGAAGTCCATTCGGGCCTCTCCGCGCCTGTGTGGAGATCAGCCTGACGAACACCGGCCGCCTGTTCAACCCTGAATGGCTGAACTAGCTTGACCTTAACCACGAAGGACCTCGCAATGACCCGATCAGCGACACCGTCGCGCGACTTCCCCTTCTACGCCGGCGTTCCCGTGGCGATTTCGGCGGGCGGCTGGCTGATCGTCATGGCGGCCTGCGCCCTCGGCTTCGCCGCCCTGGTCGGCCTGGGTCTGGTCGTGCCGGGTCAGGCGGGGCGCTGGGGGGCCGTGATCCTGTTCGTCGGCCTGCCGTTGGTCGGACTGAGAATCGCCGCCGGGCCGCAATGGCGCGCCCTCTTCGTCCCCATTCGACTCAAGGATCTCGGCATCGGCCTCGCCTTCATGCCTCTGGTCGTGCTGGTCAGCGCAGCGGTGGCCTTGGGGGTCATGCATTCAGGCCCCACCGCGGCCAACCCGATCTTCGCCCTGTTCAACAAGATGAGCGGCCCGGAACTGGCCCTGTTCGCCGCCAGCACCCTGCCCCAGCTGTTCGGCGAAGAACTGATAACCATCCTGCCCTTCCTCGCTGTCCTGGCGGCGTTGCGGTCGGGCGCGCGTTTCCCTCGCTGGCTGGCGCTGCTGATCGCCTGGATCGTCTCAGCCCTGATCTTCGGCGCCCTGCACCTGCCGACCTATGGCTGGCACGTTGCCCAGGCGCTGGGCGTCATCTTCGCCGCCCGGCTGGTGCTGACCCTGCCCTATCTGGTGACCAAGAGCATCTGGGCCTCGACCGTGACGCATATCGTCAACGACTGGGCGGGCTTCCTGCTGGTGATGGGGATCACCGCGCTGAAGGGGTGAAGCGAGGGGCCGTTTCGACGGGCGCGATCGCGCTTCGGACACTGTCGGGTTTCACCAGACGAGCCCGCTGTCTGGTCCGTTCGGAATCGAGGGCACGGACAGAGACGCCTCTCGTGACGACAAGTGAATGGCCGCGCCTCACGGAGACGCGGCCATTCATCAAGGTGTGCGGATCAGTACTTCAGGCGGAAGCCGACCGAAGCGCCGACCGCACGGGTCTCATCACTGTAGCGACCGGTCAGGTCCCCAAAGACCGTCCAGCCGTTGACCGACTGGCTGGTCAGTCCCGCCCTGACCTCGCCGTAGGCGTTGTCGAACTGGTCGGGAACCCGCAGGTCAGGACCGGCGCTGCCGACCGTCGCCGCGTTTTCCGACAGGGCCTCGCCGACGGCGCGAACCGAGACGTTGTAGCGTGTCGCCCAGCTGCCGCCGATCGAAGCGTCGCCCGAGACACGCGCGCCCAGGGACGGACGCAGGCTTTCGCCGTCCTCGAAGCGGAAGTTCGAACCCGCCGCGACGAAGTCGTCCACCGAGGTGTTGACGTAGGCCAGGGCCGCCGTCGGCTCGATGACCGTGCCCATGATGAAGGGCGCCCGGAAGCCCGCCTCGAAGGTGGCGCCGACGGAGGTGATGTCGGTGTCGGCATTCGTGAAGCCGGCCAGGCGCGGGGCCTTGATCTCGGCGTTCAGCTGGTTGGCGCCGACCGTGCCCGCGACGAACCAGCCGCCGCGAACGAAGGTGGCGTACGCACTGGCCGACCAGCCGTCCATGTCGATGGAGGTCGACTGTTTGTCGAAGTCGGCGCTGGAGTTCACGTAGCCGACCGAAGCGCCGAAGACGACGTCGCCGTCCATCATCGGGCGCACCGCGTCGATGCCGATCGTCGCCGCAGTCAGGTCCTGACCGTAAGAAGCGTCATAGTGCTTCACACCGGCCAGGGTCGGCTCATAGCGGTCGACCTCGCGGGCGGTGTGCGTGCCCTGGACATCGACCCAGAAGCCGCCGGCGCGTTCGCCGGCCGCCAGTTGATCGCGAACTTCGGCCTGACGGGCCGCGCGCGGCGCCGTCTCGTACCAGGCGGCCTGGGCCTGTGAGGCCAGGGTCGAGAACTGGTAGGCCTGGATCTTGGGCAGGCTGACGAGGACCGTCTGGCCCGCGGCGTTGACGCCCAGCTGGCTGAAGAACAGGCCCGGCTTGTCGATCGCCCCGCCGAAGACGCCGGCGTTGTAGAAGCTGGAGCCCGCGTCGAGGACGAAGTCGCCGGCGTGGGTCGTACCGTTGACCACCACGATCCCGGTCGGGTTGTAGGCGCCGAAGCCGGTCGAGGTGTCGCGGACCGCCACCGAGGTGACGCCCGAGGTCGTGCCCACGGTCAGGAAGTCCGAACGGCCGCCGGGGACAATGGCCGTATCGATCAGCAGACGCGCGCCCGTCGTGGCGACGTAGTTGGCGCCCGGAGCGACGATCGAGTCACCCGTCACGCCGTTCAGCAGGTTCAGCGAGCCCGAGTTGTTGAAGGTCGTCAGGCCCGACAGCAGGAAGGTCGAACCGCCGGCCAGAACCGGGCTGGTCCCGGTGAAGATCTGGCCCGAGTTGTTGAAGACGTTGGTCCCGCCCAGGAAGTCGAAGGTGGTGGAGGCGCCGACGGTGACCAGCGAACCGGCATTGGAATAGACGTCGTTGCCGGCGGTGAAGACCGAGCGGCCTCCGGTCTGCAGCGTGGTCCCGGCGCCGGCGACGATCGTGCCGCTGTTGTTTCCGATCAGGGCAGAGAAGTCGATCTGGCCGGAGATCGTGCCGGAGTTGTTGACGATGACCGAGCCGCCGGTGGCGCGGATGGCGGTGGTGAACGGCGAACCGCTGACCGCCTGGACCGTCGCCCCTTGCGCCACATTGATGGTCGAGCTGCTGCCCGAGGCGGTGTTCAGCGCGATGACCGAGTCCGTCGCGGTGTTGACGCGACCCGCAACCACGGCGCCGGAGGCGATGGTGATCGTCCCGCCGCCGGCCGAGTTGGCCAGGATGGCCGGGCCGCCCGCCGAGACGACGTTGCCGCGGACGTTCAGGTTCAGGCCGCCCGTGCCGGACGAGGCGTTGATCGCCGGGCCGCTGCCCGAGGTGACCGCGCCGGTGTTGGTGACGACGGTCGAGCCCGAGCCGGTCGAGGTGGCCACGATGCCCGAGGTGGCGCCGGAGACCGCGCCGCCCGCCGTGACGACGACTGGACCGTTCCCGCTGACGGCCTGGAGGCCGATGCCGGAGAGGCCGGTGATGGTCGTGCCGGGCGCCGAGGTGACGGTGACCGCGCCGTTGCCGGTCGAGGCGACATAGACGCCCTGACCGCCTTCGATGAGGCCGCCGGTCGCGGAGTAGGAGACCGGGCCCGCGCCCTGGACCACGACGCCGTAGGCGCCGGGATCGATGATGCCGCTGGACGTCACGTTCACCGCGCCCGTGCCGCTGTTGACGGCGTAGATGCCGGCGCTCTGGAAGCCAGTGCCCGCCGAGACATAGATGCCGCCCGACGAGTTGATGTTCAGCGCCGCCGTGCCCGAAGCGATGCTGGCGTAGATGCCGGTGCCGACGGTGTTGCCCGCGCCCGCCGCGCCGATGGCGCCGGCCTGGTTGATGGTGATGGCGCCGGTCTGGGTGACGGCCTGGATGCCGACCGCAGCACCGGGAGCGATCGTGCCGCTGGCCGTCGTATTGATGGTCACCGCGCCCGAGGTGTTGGCGGCGTTGATGCCGACGCTCTGGCTCTGGATCCGGCCGGTCCCGGTGATGGTGATCGCGCCGCCTGAGGACTGGGCGAAGACCGCCGGACCATTCGAGGCGGTGACGCCTGCGATGCGCAGGTCGACGGAGCCGGCGCCGGCCACCGTGCCGACCACGCCGCCGATGCCACCCGAAACCTGGGCCCGCGAGTCGATCAGGACGTTGCCGCCGTTGGTGTGGCCGTAGATGCCGTACTGGTTGGTGCCGGTGACGGCCGCCGTCGAGAGGATGTTGATCCGCCCTGCCGCACCGTCCGAGAGGGCGTAGATGCCGTCGTAGCCGCTGACCGTGCCGCTGGTGTTGATGGTGATCAGGCCGTTGGTGTCTGACTCGGCGAATACGGCGCTGTTCGAGGTCAGGGTCTGGGACGCCCGCGACAGGATCGCGCCCGTCGTGGTGATGTTGATGTCACCGCCGACGGTCTGGGCGCTGATGGCCGTGCGGCCCGTGCCGGTGACGGCGCCGGTGTTGATGGTCAGGCTGTTGGCGTTCAGCGACCCGTTGTTGATGCCGATGATGCCCCAGGAGTTGAGGCCGACCACCGGGCCGGTCGCGTCGATCAACACCCTGCCGTTCGGGTTGGCGTACTGGTTGGCCGCCACGATGCCGCGCGTGCCGCCCGAGACCGAAGAGGCGTAGACAGTGACGTCGCCGGCGCCGAAGGCGGTGATGCCGGTGCCGGTCGCGCCGTTGGCGTTGACCGCGCCGATGCGGTTCGTCGCCGAGCCGACCGTGACGGCGCCGAGGCCGGTGTTGGTCGCCGCGATGCCGTTGGCGTTGGTGCTGGTCACCGGGCCCGAGGCCAGGATCGAAAGGGTCCCGGCGCCGGCGCTGGTCGCCTGGATGCCGAAGGACGAGGCCTGGACCGGTCCGGTCGCCGAGATGGTGATGGGGCCCGCGACCGTGCTCGCGCCGATGCCGCGTCCGGCTCCGGCAGTGACGCCCGCCGTCGTGATGGTCACGCCGCTGGTTGCGCCCGAAGTCTGACCGAGCACACCGCCTGCCGCGCCGCCGGTCACCAGACCGTTGGCGTTGATGTTGACCGAGCCGCCCGTCGAGACGGCGGCGATGCCGAAGCCGGAATCGATCGTGGCGTCGGTGACGACCCCGCCGGCGTTCACGGTCGCGCCGTTCCCCCCGGTAGAGGTCACCGCGCCGGTCGCCACATTGATCGCGCCTGCGCCGCTGGCGAAGACGCCCGCGCCGTTGGCGGCCGTGACCGCGCCCAGGCGGGTCGTCTGGCCGATGTTGATCGCGCCGGAGCCGTCAGTGGTGACGTAGACGCCCTGTCTGCCGGTGATGGTCGAGGCGCTGTCGAAGCTGAGGGCGCCGCCGGTTCCGGCGTTCGAGGCCTGCATGAAGACGCCGCGCAGGCCGCCCGTGACCGGTCCGGTCGAGGTGACGCTGATCGCACCGCCGTTGGCCGACAGGGCGCTGATGCCGTTGTAGTCGGAGCCGCCGGCCGAGTTGGCCGTGACCGCGCCGGTGGTGACCGTGGTCGCGCCGCCGTTGGCCGAGGTCAGGACGCCCGTGCCGCCGGTCGCGACGACATTGCCCGCCCGTACGGTGATGGTGTTGCCGGCCAGGGTTCCAAAGTTGTTGGTGTTGATGCCGTTGCCGGCGAGCGAGGTGACCGTGCCGGCGGTGTCGATGACGACAGCGCCGTTGGTCATGCTGTTGGCCACGATGCCGCGCGTCGCGCCGCTGACGGCATTGGCGTAGACGTTCACGTCGCCAGCGCCCTGGGCCGTGACCCCTACGCCGTTCGTGCCGGTGATGTTGCCGACGCGAGCGCCGGCCGTGCCGACGCTGACGCCGCCGCTGCCGGCGCTGACCGCCCGGAGGCCTTCAAAGCCGGTGACCGCACCCGTGTGGATGGTCAGGGCGCCGCCCGTGCCGGCTTCGTAGCTCTGGATGTCCACGCCGCGGTACGAGGCGTTGATTGTCCCGGTCGTGACCGAAATGGCGCCGCCGTTGGATTCGGCGAAGACGCCGGTCCAGCCGTTGTTGTTGCCGTAGGCCGCCGTGATGTTCCCGGCGGTGATCGAGGTCGCGCCACCGTTGGCGTGGCTGTAGATCGCCGAACCGCCGGTCGAGTTCACGTCGGCCGCACGGATGGTGGCCGTGTTGGCGGCGAGTGCGCCGTTGTTGACGATGGTGACGCCCTGGCCGTTGCCGGCTGTGACCGTTCCGTTGACGTCGATCAGGACCGCGCCGTTGACCTGGAAGCCGCCACCCGAGTCCTGGTTGGAGGCCAGGACGCCCCGGCCTGCGCCGGTGACGGTTCCGGCGTAGATCGAGATATCGCCGCCCGAGGCGACGAAGATGCCGTTCGAGCCGCCGGTGACGGTTCCCACGCGCTGGTTGGCCGTGCCGACGGTCGCCGAGCCGAGGCCGACGTTGCGGCTGTCGATGCCGCTCAGGGTTCCGCCGTTGACCGGTCCGGTCGCGCTGATGGTGGTCGCGCCCGCTCCGGCGCTGACGGCGTAGATGCCGCCCTGGGCGCCCGAGATCGCGCCGGTGGTGGCGATGTTGATCGCGCCGGTCGTGGTCGTGGCGTTGATCGCCCGGTCGTTCGGGGCGTTGACGGCGGCGGTGTTGATGGTCACCGCGCCAGGGCCGCCCGCGACGATGCCGACGACGCCGCCCGTGGTGGTTCCGGCGAGATTGATGCCGATCGAACCGCCGGCCGAGGTGCGCGCGTCCACGGCGCGCGTGTTACCGATGATGGCTGAACCCGTGTTGAGCGCGCGGATGGCGATATTGCCCGAGGTCGCGTTGGCGGTGACGCCGGTCCCGCCTCGCACGGTGTTGGCGCCGTTCAGGGTGTAGTCGACGTTGCCGGTCTGGGCCGACAGATAGACACCGTCGAAGCTGGTCGAGGTGACGACGTTGGTGCCGACGGTGACCGTGCCCGCGCCGTTGGTCGAGGCATAGACGCCGTTCTGGCCGCCGGTGATCGCGGCGGTCGCATTGACGGCGACATTGCCGCCCAGCGAGGTCGCATTGACGCCGCGCGAGGTCGGGGCGGTCGTGCCGCCGATGACGCCGCCGACGTTGACGTTCACCGCACCCGCGCCGTTCGAGAAGGCGTTAATGCCAATCTGGCCGCCGTTGATCGTGCCGCCGGCGCCCGTGGTGATGTTGATCGTCCCCGGCGTGGCGCCGTTGGCGAAAGCGCTGACGCCCGTGGCGTTGTTCTGGGTCAGGCTGATCGCGGAGGTCACGCCGGCGCCCTGGCCGATGGTGATCGTCCCGCCGTTGCTCTGGGTCGAGATACCGTAGCCGCCGGCGGTGATCGTGCCGCCGGTCGAGTTGACCAGGACCGTGCCGGTCGCGCCGTTGGCGCCGGCGAACAGGGCGATGTTGTTGGCCGTGATCGTGTTGGCGCCGTTGAG
>Ga0247739_10000736_pt1 | contig 11752 bp, 7 predicted proteins | sample UWRJL058202B2_FD_180943 | JGI IMG/M metagenome (GOLD analysis project Ga0247739, IMG submission 180943) | Plant litter microbial communities from Arlington Agricultural Research Station in Wisconsin, United States - UWRJ-L058-202B-2 | ecosystem: Environmental > Terrestrial > Plant litter >... | reverse complement strand
TAACAGTGACCTGTTTTAAGAAATACAACTATAACATCCAAATTACAAATCAGATAATGAATATAAATCAGCAAACTCCAATACTAACCGAAATTTTAGTGCTGGACGGACTAAATAGACAGATCTTACTGGTCAATAGCGATGGTTCCAAGGTTACTACTCTTGTAGATGACTGCGGGGGAACCCCTGATGGTATCGCTGTGGATCACCTTAACCAGCATATCTATTGGACCAATATGGGAGAACATTATGATCAAAATGACGGCTATATCGAAAGAGTTAACTTTGAAGGCCGTAACAGAACGGTGGTCGTTCCTAAAGGGGGCACCTTTACGCCCAAGCAAATCAAAGTTGATGCGGAAAACGGTCATTTGTATTGGTGCGACCGCGAAGGTATGCGGGTGATGCGCGCCAATTTGGACGGATCCGGTATCCAGACGCTGGTTAAAACTGGGGAAGGAGATCGAGAGCGACAGGATGAAACCCGGCACTGCGTGGGCATTGCCATAGATGTTTCGCATAACAAACTGTACTGGACCCAAAAAGGACCGGCGAACGGTGGTAAAGGGCGCATTTTTACCGCTTTGCTGACCTTACCTGAAATGGCCGATCCTGGAGGCAGGGATGATATCTTTTTGCTTTGGGATCATCTTCCCGAGCCCATAGATCTGGATATCGATTTTCTAAGGGGTGAACTTTACTGGACAGATCGGGGTGATCCACCCATGGGCAATAGTGTTAATAAAGCCGGGATTTTTGGCAGGTCAGCGCCCTTTCCCCAGGTCCTGGTGACCGGATTGGAGGAGGCTATCGGTCTGGCACTGGATGTAGAAAAAAAACAAATATACTATGCCGACCTCGGGGGCAACCTTTATAGCAATAATCTTGATGGAAACGATCCGCGGAAAATACTCAAGATTAACGGCAGTTTTACTGGGGTGGCGATCCTGCCCCGTTTAACTCGGGGGGCTTTATCATGAGAGTGGCTATAGCCGGAGCTACCGGTTTAACGGGAAATCTTTGCCTGCAAATGTTATTGGCCAATTCAGCTGTAACCCGCGTTATTGCTATTGGCAGGAAAGGAACCGGCCTTAATCACCGGAAACTGGAAGAATTGCGCATAGAGGAGAACCAGCTAAAAATGCCGGTATTGGCTGATGCTTTTATTTGCTGCCTGGGGACGACCATTAAAGATGCGGGATCCAAAGAAGCTTTCCAGTGCGTGGACCGGGACCTGGTGCTACATATCTCCCGTAACCTTTATCAGAACGGTTGCCAGGTGGCCAGTGTAATTTCGGCGATGGGTGCTGATCCGAATTCTTCCTTCTTTTATAATAAAGTAAAAGGGCAAATGGAGGTGGCGATGAAAGCGATGGGTTTTGTTTCGCTGGCGATCATCCGCCCTTCCTTTATCAGTGGAGTTCGAAGCAAAGGCCGCCGGGGTGAACAGCTCGTTCAATTGCTGTTACGTTTGCTCGGGCCATTGTTAATAGGGCCACTCAGGCACTATAAGGCTGTTTCTGCAAAGAACGTCGCCAGGAGCCTTGTTTTTTCTGTCATTCAACCATCTGGCGGTATAATGACCATTTTATCCAATGACTTAAATCAATTTTGAGATCACCTATGGCTGCCAATATTTATCATCCGAATGACTTTCAAATTATTCTGAAAAGGATCAACCATATCTCTGAACATAGCATCCGCTTATGGGGTAAAATGTCCTTGCCGCAGATGCTGGAACATTGCGCCATCCAATTAAAAATGGGCTTGGGTATTATTCCAGAATCACCCGCAGAGGGTTCTTTATTATACCGGACCATCTTGGGAAGGTGGCTAAGCATCTATATTCTGCCGTGGCCTAAAGGCTTTGAAACGCCCAAGGCAATGGATATGTATGCAAACAATGCTCAGGTACCGGATGCCGCTGCGGGAAAAGCCGTCTTGATCCAGTTACTTAAGCTAACCGTTCATCGGGAACAGTTAGCACCACACCCCTTTTATGGAGCAATGGGCAAGCGGGATTGGGGAAGATTGATCTGGGTGCATTTGGATCACCATTTGAGGCAATTCAGCAACTGACCGTTGCCTTGTTATATGAACTGTTCCTTTTTGAAATTGGAAAAGTTCATACCGGATTTGCTTTTGAAGAACTTACTGAAGTGGGCCAGGTTCTCAAAACCCAGTAAATAAGCGATCTCCTTCATACTCGTGCCTGAATATAGGGCATGCCTTTTCGCTTCCAGAATGATTTGCTGCTGGATATGATAGCTGGCCGTAAATCCGGACACCCGTTTTATGGCCCGATTGAGGTAGTTCGGGGTTACCATGAGTTCACTGGCATAATCACAAACCATTTTTTTGGAAGTAAACTGTTCCTGAAGTAAGTTCATAAATCTGCGCAGCAGTTCCTTATCTTTTTTTATCGGGCTTTCGATCTTCATGTCTTCATTTCTGGAAAAATAAAGGATGAAAATATTCAAAAGCGCCTTTAGCAGGTCGGTTCTGGATAACTGATATTGGTCGAATTCTTTTTTTAATTGCCTGACAATTTCTTCCATCTCCCGAAGCAGCTCTTTTTGAACAGATATGACCGGCTTGTGGGAGAAACGTTCATATTGTTCACACCAGGAAAAAGTCTCTTTAGAATTTTGCTCACTTTGAATGAAATGGGGTAAAAATGAAATGTATGTGGATCTGCCGGAGGTTTGCTTTACCTGACAAACACTCCCCGGGGCAATACAATATATGGTGTTCACTTCGGCATTGAACCACTGGCCGTCGATCTTTATACTACTGCTCCCTTCCTGAACCCAAAGCAATTTAAAGTTTTCGCTTTTTGTTGATATTTCATCAAACACGAGACCGAATGCTTCAGGGGAATCCATTAATTTAATGTCGAATAGCTTCTGAATGGTGTTAGGCTTCGAAATTTTTTCCTGCTGGATAGCATTTGGAATTTTTATAGAGGTTAAGTTGGAATTTAACATGACAGGTCAGATAGTTTTAATCAGACAAAATTATTCATGACTACTAATTCAAGGATGGTGCCATTATTTTAATTGCTTATAAATCAATTAATTAAATGAAAGTGTGAAATTCGACTTAGTGATATATCATTATTTATCGGAAGCTTTGTCGATATTTAAAGAGTAAATTCCAAAAGGTGGTAATCCTATATCAAATCCTAACCCAGATGTCCATTAAAAGAATAATTCTCCTATTGACCTTTGTCCTTTTGGGGTCTAATCTTTGCCTGGGTCAGATATCAGCAAAGGTAAGTGGCATGGTTACCGATCAGAATGGCCAATCTCTTTCAGGTGCCACCGTCCGGTTAGTTAACAAGCAATATATTACCCGAACAAACAAGCAGGGCGAATTCCAGATTTCTGACGTCGATACCGGGCGGAATATGTTACATGTATCATTCATAGGATTTATGGATACGGTAATCCATTTTAAACTGATTTCAAGTGATCTGATCGTTCCTGAGATCCGGCTTGCGCCACGGTATTTTTTAGGTGATGAAATTGTTGTCACTGCATCCCGACGAGTGGAAAAGATCACCGATGCACCCTCTTCCATACAGTCCATTACGGCGAGATCTTTAAGCGAATCCGCATTCTATAACCCTGCGGAATTGGCCGCTAAAATACAGGGCGTGGAATTTACACGCTCAGGCGTGGATGTGGTAACACTTAATGCCAGAGGCTTCAATAGTGCTAATAATGCTAAGATCCTGCAATTGACCGATGGCCGGAACAGCATGCTTCCCGGCGCTAATAGTATTCCATCGGGTATGATGAATACAGCAATAAAGGAAGATATTGAACGTATAGAGATCGCACTGGGTCCCAACTCTGCGTTATACGGACCAAATGCCCATAATGGGGTCATCAATACGATCACCAAGGACCCCCGAAAATATGAGGGAACAACCGTAGTGCTGGGTGGAGGTAACCAGAGTGTTTTCAGCGGCAGGCTCCGGCAGGCGGCAAAGATCAATGATCGCTGGGCCTATAAAGTGACAGGAGAATATACCACGGGGAAAGAATTCGAGTTTCATGACCAGATCTATGCAGGAGGTGGGGTTTATGGACAGGCCGTAGTTATTCCTGAACGCATTCCAAGTTACCAGTTCAAGCACCAGAGAGGGGAAGCGCACCTTTATTATAATTTGAATACAAACACCTATATGGTCGCATCCTATGGTGGCAGCAGTAATGATTTTATTAATGTGAGCAACCTGACCCGCAACCGGGGAATCGGATATAAATTCTCCTATGTGCAGGCCCGGTTCGTTAGTCCGCGGCTCTTTATCCAGGCTTATGAGTCTTTTACTAATGTGGGCACCAATTATGGGATCTCAGGGTATACGCGTGATTTCTGGAACAGAACACACAGCACCATTACCGATCCATCAAATCCGCAGTACGCTACAGCGGGACGTTTGTCGCCCGATTCTGCGGAGGCGTATGCACTGAGATTAGGGAACCGGTTCAAGGAACAATCCAAGAGGATCAATGCCGAAACACAGTACAATTACCGGTTCGATAACCTGGGGCTTTACGTTGTGAGCGGTTTGTCGTATCAGCGTGATGCCCCCAAAACCTACGGCACGACACTGGCCGATGCCGATCAAGAAATAGTGGTCACCCAGTACGGAGGGGCATTACAGGCTGAAAAAGATCTTCCCTTCCGCTTTAAATTCGTAGCCGCCGTTCGACTGGACCACCACAGCTTGTTCGGTAACCTGTTTTCTCCAAAGGTGGCCCTAACCAAAGGCCTCGGCCGTGGCAGTATAAGGCTGACCTACGGCGAAGCATTTGCTGCTCCGACTATTCTTTACCAAAGGGCAAGCCTGCTTGGGATCGTTTTTGGAAATGGCAACGGGGTTCGCTACATTCCTAACGGGTCAAGCGTGAATGATCCTGCGGCCATCACCTCCACCACAGCACTCCGGCCTGAACATATCAAAACACTGGAACTGGGTTACAAGGGCAGTCTCACCCAATCCCTTTATCTGGATATCAGCGGCTACTATGGCAATAGCAAAAACTTTATCAGCCCGGCTATTTCAGTAAGCGGCCGAGCGGTAAGTATTGGAGCTATACCGATCAGTAGTAACACCCTGGCTGTGCCGGGAACAGTGAATGGAGCTGGTATATTAAGTGGTGCTGCTTTTTCTTCTTACTTCAATTATGGCAAGGTAGCCTCCTATGGTTTAGATGCGGGCCTAAGCCTGGATGCGAGCCGGCTAGTGTCCATCAGTTTGAAATATTCCTGGTTCGGTTCCGATATCCATAAGGACAATCTGGGCAATGATGCTAACCGGGACGGTTACGTCTCTTTAGAAGAGCGGAGTTTAAATGCACCATCTAACCGCATTTACGCAGGTTTGAACCTGCACCATTTAATGCATGACCGGTTGTATGTCAACCTTGGGGGCCGGTGGGTAGAGAAATATGATTTTTACAGCGGTAGCCAGATTGGTACCGCAGCCGGAGAGGGTACACGAGGATCTGTTTTCGGCGGCGTGAACCCTGCAACGGGACAACCGCGCTATTACCTGAAGAATTATGACTGGGGAGCGTTGGGTGGATTTTTAACCTTTGATGTCAGTTCAGGTATACAACTGAATGAGATGTTACACCTGGGTGCGGGAATCAATAACGTCTTCAATACCCGTCAGGTCGAGTTTGTGGCCTCACCCTCCATCGGACGTTTGGTAGCTGTGGAGTTAAAAGTTACCCTCCCCGCTCACAAGCCAACCAGGTCATTATAGTATATAAAGTAAAGGGGAAGTTCCCCAAAAGAAGATAGAATATGAAAAGCAGTGAAAGGAAGCCATCATTATCTGCCGCAAATACCAGGGCGGCAGAACCGGTGGCGGGCCTGCAGGAAGAGTTGAATGAAAAGAACATACTCTTTTCTTTAAGTAAGCAAATCGCACAGGTCAGGGCAAAAGCGGATCTGATGCAGCTGATTAAAGATAAATTCAGCCAGTTGTTTTATTTTTACCATTGTACCATATGTATCCTGGAGGAAGATAAAAAGAGTTACCGGGCTTTTTTGCTTGATCCGAATTCAAAGATCAAGGTCCACAGTAAATACAAACATCTCGTATCCAATACCTATCCTGTCAATAACGGGATCGATGATGTGACCTTAGCATCCCCATTACCAGTCATCTTCGATTTCGATACCATCGTATCCAAAGGACAGATGCCTCCTCAGGGAATGATCATTTATGAAGCCGGTATCAGGGAGATGGTTGGCGCTGCGCTCGAACTGGAAAAGGAGCGTTTTGGATTTATCGTCTTCTATTCAGACGTCAAATCCAATTTTACCCCAAAGCATATTCCGCTGATCGAAACGATCGCTTCCCTGATCGCGCCTGTCGTGTCCAATATCATCGCCACTGAAAAAGTAGAAAAAAAGATCAAGGAAAGGGATGCCTTACTGATGATCAGTGATGCCATCGCCAGCGTAAAGGATCGCCATGACTTTTTAGAGGTCATTAACAATAAATTAAAGCAATTATTTGCTTTTACCCACAGTATTGTACTGAAGTTCAGCGACGATCATCAAACTCTTTTTACCTTCCTGCTTGACCCAAACTCCAAAAGCAAACAGCATGTCGATTATCAGGACATCGTTTCCAGCCATTTATCGGCCGAAGATTCGCTGATCCGCACTCTCTTAGAGGCAAAAGGGCCGGTGGTCTTTGATATCGAACAGGAGGCAGACAAACCAGGTGCACACCCTTACCTAAAGATGAACTACCGCACGGGACTGGAGGAGTTCGCTGGTGTGGTACTCAGGCAAGCAGATCAGCAACCACTAGGTGTGCTCTATTTTTATGCCGATGAAAAAGGTACGTTTTCAGATGATATTTTGCGCCTTATACATGGATTGTCCTATCACCTTTCTACTGCCATTATCAATATTCTGCATCACGAAGAAATCTTGCAGCATGATCGGGAAAATGAGATACTGCTGGAACTGAGCAACGAGGTGGTCGGTATCAAGGAAAAGCCAGATCTGATCAGAGTTATATCAAAGTCGCTTAAAAAGTTTTTCAAATATGATGATTGTCACATCGTCCTTTATAATAAAACCCGAAGGACATACCGTACCTATATTTATCACGCACAGGATAAACATGTGAATAACCCGGTTTTTCAATCTCTGGTCAACCTGGACATTCCCGAAGAAGATACGATCATTGATTATTCCCATCTTCCAGTTATTATTGATGTTGAAACACTTGCGAAAGCGGGTATAGATTTCGGCTTAAAAATATATGAAATGGGGATCAGGGAATTTATTCGGGTCAAACTGACCGATGCATCGGAGGTGGTGGGCCTGCTGATACTGCTCTCAGATGAAAAGACCACCTTTTCTCAATATAGCGCGGGGTTATTACAAAAAATTTCTTTTCAGCTATCCAAGGCGATCTCCGGGCTATTGGCCAGGGAAGAGATATTAAGGCGCGACAATGAAAATAAAGCGTTGCTTTCCCTTAGTGTTGCGATCGCCTCCATCCGGGACAAGCGGGACCTGCTCAAAGTGGTCAATCATGAATTAAAGTCCATTCTGCGTTTTACAGATCTTTCCATTTCTGTTTATGATGAGTTCAGGGAAACCTATCAGGTCTTTTTACAGGATTGTCCTACGATGGGCCTGCATTCCGACTACGAAACGATGCCTACAGCTAAAGATCATTTACAAGATGGTCTTCAACAACTCGCATTAAGTTCCGAGTCACCCATTTTTTTGACCGAAGAGAATCTTCGGGCGATGGATGAACCATCCGTTCAATTTATGCTCGGAGCCGGCATTAAGGAATTGGCTGTTATTCGTCTTCAGCAGGGAAACCAGGTGATCGGTGTAATGGTGCTGATGTCTTCGCTTTCCAATGTCCTGATACAGGGGGCGCAAAGCCTGATCCAAAGAGTATCTCACCATATTGCCACATCGGTTTCCAACATTATTGCCAATGAGGAGATCGACCATAAGGATCAGGAAAAATCCATGCTCCTCGCATTTAGTAAAGATATTGCAGGCGTAACCGCAAAAAAAGAACTGGAAGAGGTCATCTGGCATCATTTTGTCAACCATTTTCAAATCCAAAATTATATCATTACAGCCAGGAACAGCGATGAACAAACCCACAGTTATTACCTGTTTGACCGTTCAGGTGATTACGAGAACCTGGCCGGATTCGATGAGATAAAGGCTGCTAAATGGCCGGTTGAAAGTAAGTTGTTTGACCTGTCTTATATCGCCTATGCACCGATAATATTCGATTCCGACCTTCTTCTCAAACAAGGAGTGATTACCGAGTCCTATGCCAACTTCTGGAAGATAGCCGGGCTGGAACGATGGATGGGTGTTCCGCTCCGGGTAGGCAATGAAGATATCGGAGTGTTCTGGACCCTGCCTGGCGCGGTGAACGAACCTTTGCTTAATGAAATTTCTTCGCAGGTTGGCTTTGCCATTAACAGTATACTGGCCAATGATAAGATCACGCAGCAGCTTGCTGAGATCAGCCATTTTAAAGAAAAGCTTGAGGAAGAAAATTATTACCTGCAGGCGGAGGTACAAAGCGGCTTTTCCTATAGTGATATAATAGGTTCAGGGACAGAGATGCAAAAAGTATTTCAATTGCTCACACAGGTATCTTTTGCCAACAGTACGGTCCTGATCCTGGGGGAAACGGGTACAGGTAAGGAGTTGATCGCACGGGCGATCCACAATAGTTCGCCCCGCAAAGACAAGCTTATGGTGAAGGTCAATTGTGCCGCGTTGCCGGCCAATCTGATCGAGAGCGAATTGTTTGGCCATGAAAAAGGCAGCTTTACGGGTGCTACTGAAAGAAGGATAGGGAAATTTGAACTGGCCAGCCAGGGTACGTTATTTTTGGATGAGATCGGTGAAATGCCCGTCGACCTGCAGGTCAAACTGCTCCGCGCGATCCAGGAGAAAGAGATCGAGCGTGTTGGCGGCAGGGGCACAATAAAAGTTGATGTCCGCATTATTGCGGCCACCAACCGTAATTTGGAAAAGGGGGTAGAGGAAGGCAAGTTCCGGAGTGATCTCTTTTACCGCCTGAATGTTTTCCCGATCACGCTTCCACCGCTTCGCAACAGAAAGGAAGACATTCCGGTGCTCGCTGCTCATTTTTTACATAAATACGTCAAGAATACCGGAAAAAAGATCAGCTCGATCTCCATAAAGGCCATGGAAGAACTGATGGCTTATGACTGGCCGGGCAACGTCCGGGAATTGGAACATTTGATGGAGCGAAGCATTTTGATGACCTCTGGCAATACCGTGAAGGAAATGCATCTTCCCGTTTCCAGGAAAGAATTTAATGTACAGGACGGAGAGGGTGACCGGATCAAAACTTTCGAGGAAAATGAAAGGGATTATATTATTAAGGTCTTGGCAAAATGCAACGGTAAGATATTCGGGCGGGGCGGCGCAGCGGAACTTCTGGAAATCAATGTGGGAACACTGAATTCTAAAATTAAAAAATTAGGGATCCAGAAAGGAATGGTTTTTATGAAAAAGCCCTAATAAAGGCCATCAATAGAAAACGCCTTAATGCAGCTAAGCATTCGGCGTTTTCTAACTACACTTATTAAAATGAACAACAATCAGATATTAATAGCCCCTTGTCCGGAGGCGATGAGATAAGCATCTTTCAACGCTTCTGCATAGGTCGGATGGGCATAACTGATCCTGTACATATCCTCTGCAGTGACCTCGTATTCCATGGCAACAACGGCTTGTGCGATCACATCTGCCGCTCTGGGACCAATGATATGGACACCCAGTACTTCGCCATATTGGGGATCGATTAATACTTTAACAAAACCGTCCGTGTCCATAGAAGCCCTCGCCCTGGCACTTGCCGAATAAGGGAACTTTCCCGATTGGTAAGCTTTCCCCTGTTCTTTAAGCTGTTCTTCGGTATAGCCTACGCTGGCTACTTCCGGCCAGGTATAAACCACACCAGGTATCAGCTCATATTTGATATGCGGCTTTTGCCCTGCGATGGTTTCGGCGACAAATGTTCCCTCATCCTCGGCTTTGTGCGCCAGCATGGCTCCCCTGATGACGTCCCCGATCGCGTAAATGTTTGGTAAGACGGTTTGCAGCTGGTCATTAACCGGAATCTTGCCTGCTCTGTCCAGGGTAATGCCTGCTTTGTCTAACTCAAGCCCACCTGTAAATGCACGCCGGCCAACGGCAACCACGCAGTAATCAGCCTGAAGCGTTTGCGTTTTACCATCCTTATCCAGATAAATTACCTCGGCACTATCTCCTGTGTTAGAGGCAGATTGTACTTTGCAGCCTAAAAGTGATGTGATACCTAATTTGGCCAAGGTTTTATTGAGCGCCTTTCCTAACTCCCGGTCCATCGTAGGGATAAGGGAATCGGTGTACTCGACAATAGTGACCTCTGTACCGATACGGGCATAAACCGAGGCGATCTCTACCCCGATCACTCCGCCGCCAATGATGACCAATTTTTCCGGACGCTTTTGAAGTGACAATACTTCAGTAGAGGTAATGATCCTTTTTTTATCGATCTCAACGCCGGGAATGGTGGATGGTTTGGAGCCGGTGGCAATTATAAAATATTTGCTCTCGATCACGATCGTACTATCTTCCCCTTTGACCTGAAGGTGAGTAGGATCAATAAAGCTTCCCAGCCCATGGTGGACGGTTATTTTATTTTTTTTCATCAGATAGATCAAGCCGGCGGTATTCTGGCTGACTACTTCTGTCTTTCTTTTAATGAATTGTGAAAAGTCCAGGGAAAGTTTATCCAATGTTATGCCATGAGCCTTAAACTGATGCTGGCCCTGGTGAAAATGTTCTGAACTGTCAAGCAATGCCTTGGTCGGGATACATCCTACATTGGTACATGTCCCACCAAGGGTGTTGTATTTTTCGATTATGGCCACGCTGTAGCCCAGTTGAGCTGCGCGAATGGCTGCCACATAACCGCCCGGTCCGGACCCGATGACAACGATATCGTAAGAATAATTCATGTTATCTGAGTTTTATAATAAGCTTATGGAGTTATATCGTAATTAGCAATTTCGAAACTGATATTGATTTTGAGCGCCTGGCTGATCAGGCAGCGGCTTTCCGCTTCCCGGATACAATTGATAAGCGCTTCTTCATTCATCCCTTTAATATCGGCTTTGACTACCAGATGAGAACCTGAAATGAGACCATTGTCCAAGGTAATATAGGCAGTTGTTTCCATGTTCTCTGCCTTATATCCTGCCTCCTCTAAAACAAAGCTCAGTTTCATGCAAAAATCGCAGGCATGCGCTGCTGCCAGCAGTTCTTCAGGATTGGTTCCCGGCATTTGGTTGAACCTGGAATCGAAGGAATAAGGTAAATGGTTCACCAATTTAGATTGGCTAATGACAGTGCCCTGTCCATGCCGACCTGTCCCAATCCAGGTTGCAGTAGCAAAATTTTTCATTTTAAATGACGTTGGCATATTCGGTTAATGTAACATGAACAGGCGTAATTGCGTCATCTTCGCCTGGGTATTTTATGAAGTATAATGGTTTCAGCAATAAGCATTAGAAATAGCTACATGTTGATCTTGCCTACGACGCAATCCCCATGTAGCAATCTGCCAAAGATTATTTAGACGTGTATCTGATAAAATTTTTAATGTATCTGGCGGCCATTTTAGGATGCTCATGATGAGGGCCGT